>Ga0209085_1001849_pt1 | contig 12565 bp, 10 predicted proteins | sample C_131016_EF_Meta_FD_187310 | JGI IMG/M metagenome (GOLD analysis project Ga0209085, IMG submission 187310) | Freshwater microbial communities from Lake Croche, Canada to study carbon cycling - C_131016_EF_MetaG (SPAdes) (version 2) | ecosystem: Environmental > Aquatic > Freshwater > Lake...
GCCTGCGGGGCCTGAGCCGAGAATGAGGACTTTGCTATGTTTGATATTCGTTGTATTCATCCCTAAATTATAGGTTTCCTTGGGATGGGGGTGTTTACAATCAAGGAAATATGGCGCGAACTGTCTTTCCTCAATCGAATTCGACCCAACCCCCTGATTCCAGTGGGCAGGGCAGAATGCCCCGCTTGTTATTAGAGGCCCGCTGGTTTGTGTCGCTAGGCTTATGTTTGGCTTTATTCGCAATTCTCATCACGTATTCCAAATTAGACCCTGCTTGGTCACACGCTAGCTTTGATGTGCCAACCAATTTAGGCGGACGGGTAGGGGCTTGGATTGCCGACTTAATGCTCTACGTTTTTGGCCTTTCGGCATTTTGGTGGGTCATCCTGTTTGGTAGACGGGTTTTTGCGGGCTGGAAAGAGTTATGGAGTACTCCGATGCCGCCCGACCCAGAAGCAAAGCCTGACTCTTTGCTGTTGCGGTGGTTGGGCTTTGGCCTCACTTTGCTTGCCAGTATGGGCTTGGAATCGATTCGCTTACATTCTCTAGCAATTGCATTACCTAGGCCGCCTGGGGGAGTTTTAGGCGAGTTAATCGGCGATCCTTTGCAAATGGCGATTGGCTTTACCGGCTCCACACTGATTTTGTTATTTGCGCTGTGCGCAGGCTTATCGCTCTTCCTGCACTTTTCTTGGCTCAATTTAGCCGAACAAGTTGGTCGCTATATGGAACTTGGGTATCGGCGCTTGCGCGAACGGCGTGAAAGCGAAGTCGATCGTAAGGTTGGCGAACAGGCGAGTGTGGAGCGCGAAGAATTTGTCGAGGAAGTGCGCGGTCGCATTGAAATTATGGCGCCAGTTCAAATTGTGCGCAGTGAGCCCGCTATTGTGCAAAGCGTTCGCGTGCAACGCGAAAAGCAACAACCCCTTTTTATCGATATTCCCGATTCTGAATTACCGCCACTGGCACTTTTAGATGCGGTACCCGAGGCTAAAGAAACCATTTCTGCTGAGGTGATGGAATTTACGTCACGCTTAATTGAGCGCAAGCTCGATGAATTTGGCGTCGAGGTCAAAGTCATTGCCGCCTATCCAGGGCCAGTTGTTACGCGTTACGAGATCGAGCCAGCAGTTGGCGTTAAGGGTAGTCAAATCGTTAACTTATCGCGCGACCTTTCGCGATCTTTGGGGCTGGTAAGTATGCGGGTGGTAGAAACCATTCCCGGTAAGACTTGTATGGCCTTAGAGTTACCCAATCCAACGCGTCAATCAGTTTACCTTTCGGAGATTTTAAGTTCCCAGGTTTATAACGATAACCACTCTCTATTGACACTGGCCTTAGGAAAAGATATCTCTGGTGCGCCAATGGTAGTTGACTTAGCGAAGATGCCGCACTGCTTGGTGGCAGGTACGACTGGTGCTGGTAAATCGGTGGGTATTAACGCGATGATTTTGTCTCTACTATTTAAGGCTAAGCCTGATGAGGTACGCCTCATCATGATTGATCCGAAGATGTTAGAGATGTCGGTGTATGAGAAGGTGCCACATTTACTTTGCCCAGTCGTGACGGATATGAAGCAAGCCTATAACGCGCTCAATTGGGCGGTGAATGAAATGGATCGCCGTTACAAATTAATGAGCAAGTTTGGCGTACGCAATTTAGCTGGCTTTAATCGCAAAATTGTTGAGGCAGAAGAAAAGGGCGAGAAACTGACTAATCCTTTTAGCTTAACCCCCGATGATCCAGAGCCGTTGTATAAAGCCCCCGTAATCGTGGTGATCATTGATGAGTTAGCCGACTTAATGATGGTCTCAGGCAAAAAGATTGAAGAACTCATTGCCCGTATCGCCCAAAAAGCGCGCGCTGCAGGAATTCATTTGGTGTTAGCGACGCAGCGTCCCAGCGTTGACGTGATCACTGGGCTAATCAAGGCCAATATTCCGACGCGTATTTCGTTTCAGGTAAGTAGCAAAATTGATAGTCGAACCATTTTGGATCAGCAAGGCGCTGAGGCCTTATTAGGGATGGGCGACATGCTCTATATGGCTCCTGGTACCGGCCTACCGATTAGGGTGCATGGCGCTTTTGTCTCGGATGATGAAGTGCACCGCGTGGTTGACTGGTTAAAAGAAAAAGGTGAAGCCAATTACATCGATGGCGTGCTTGAAGGCGCCGATGAATCGACAATGGATGTCTTGAGTAGCGGTGGTAGCGGCGGTGAAGCCGACCCCTTGTATGATCAGGCGGTTGCTATCGTACTTGAAAACAAACGTGCTTCAATTTCTCTGGTGCAACGACATCTACGCATTGGCTATAACCGCGCTGCTCGCTTACTGGAAGACATGGAAAAAGCTGGTTTAGTTTCGAAGATGAGCGGCAGTGGTAATCGCGAAATTTTTGGCCGGAAGGCTGAGGAGTAATGCGTATTACCAGTGGGCATTATTGTCTGGCGATAAGTTTGGCGATCTATGGATCCACGGCAGTGGGCGTAACCCCCAACAAAGCTTCGCCAGCGAATACAGCAATTAATTCGGCCGCTCCATACGGCGCGAGTACCGACACCGTTTCTGCTACTGAGCAATTACGTCAATTTGTGCGCAATTCTAAAACGGCAGAAGGGGATTTTGTCCAGCAGCAATTGCGCGCACCAAAACCGAATGAGTCGCAAGATAAAGGTTTGAAGGTGATACGCCAAACACAAGGCCATTTTTATTTTCAGCGGCCTGGCCGGTTTGCATGGGAAACCAATAAGCCTTATGAACAAAAGTTAATCAGTGATGGTAAGCAATTAATAATGTGGGATAAAGACCTGAAGCAAGCTACTTATCGACCAGCAGGCGATGCCCTTGCTGCCACACCTGCAGCAATTCTATTTGGCGAGGCAGCGCTGGATGAGCACTTCGATTTGGTTGAAGATATCGAACACAATGGCTTGCGCTGGGTTGATTTAAAGCCGAAAGCAAAAAAAGGTGGCGCCCCAGGTAATACCGATTTGGCTTACGCTAAAATTTCTGTAGGCATGAAGGGTGGTTTACCAAGCGCTTTAGAATTGCTTGATGGCTTGGGTAATGTTGTACTAGTGAGTTTTAGTCAATATCAATTAAATGTAAACTTCGCACCGAGTCGGTTTAGTTTTAATCCGCCGCCTGGAACTGAAATAGTGAAATTAAAATAAACCCATGATTGATCCCCAACTTTTACGTAAAGATATCGAGAGCGTTAGAGCGCGCCTCTTAAGCCGTAAGTTTGAACTTGATGTGGCGCAATTTACCCTCTTAGAGAATGAGCGTAAGCAATTACAAACTCGCACTGAAGATTTACAGGCTAAGCGCAATCAATTGGCTAAAGCCATTGGCATGAAAAAAGGGAAGGGTGAAGATGCTAGCGCTGAAATGAATGAGGCGACGCAAATTAATCTCGCTATGGAAATGGGCGCTGCACGTCTCGCTGTAGTGCAAACAGAGCTAAACGATTTTTTAATGGGCATCCCTAACTTACCCGATGAATCAGTACCTCTCGGTAAGGATGAAACTGAAAATCAAGAAATTAAAAAAGTGGGCACTATTCCCTCTTTTGCCTTCGAGATAAAAGACCACGTTGATTTAGGCGCGCCATTAGGGCTAGACTTTGAGGCCGGTGCCAAAATTAGTGGCGCACGGTTTGTGGTTTTAAAAGGCCCCATTGCCCGTTTGCATCGGGCTTTAAGTCAATTCATGATTGACTTACATTCCACTGAGCATGGCTACCAAGAAATTTATGTGCCCTATATCGTAAATGCTGCATCCATGCGTGGTACTGGGCAGTTACCCAAGTTTGAAGATGATTTATTTCGGGTGCCGCGCAAAATGGGTGCTGAAGGCGGAGGCATTGAGGAAGAAAATTTTTATTTAATTCCTACAGCAGAAGTACCTGTGACCAATTTAATGCGGGATGAGATCGTCGCTGCTGAGCACCTACCCTTGAAATTTGTAGCGCATACACCTTGCTTTCGATCTGAAGCGGGTAGTTATGGGCGCGATGTACGTGGCATGATTCGCCAACATCAATTTGATAAAGTTGAGCTAGTACAAATTGCTAAGCCCGATGAATCGATGGCTGCACTTGAAAACCTCACTAGCCATGCAGAGAAAGTGCTTGAGCTACTTGAGCTGCCGTATCGCCGGGTTTTACTTTGCACCGGTGATATGGGTTTTGGTAGTACTAAAACTTATGACTTAGAAGTCTGGATTCCATCACAAAAAGCCTATCGTGAAATTAGTTCTTGCTCAAATATGGGCGATTTTCAAGCCCGCAGAATGCAGGCACGATTTAAGCTTGGACAAGCTAAGCCTGAAATGGTGCATACCTTAAATGGCTCGGCCTTAGCGGTGGGAAGAACCTTAGTAGCTTTATTAGAAAATAATCAACAGGCTGACGGCAGTATTGCGATTCCCAAGGCTTTACAGGGGTATTTGGGCGGGTTGGATGTATTGAAACCAGCGCGTTAAACTAATATCAACTTTAATTTCAATCGCTTACTATTTCTAGCTAAAGTCTTATCTAGAGTAACGATTGCTTCAGCCTTGAGTTGTATTGCCGTAGCAAGATGAAGCGCATCGGCTGATCTTAATTTGGATGAGCTATCGAGCGTAAGGATGGCAGCACTGTAAAAATTTTTGTTATCAATAGAAAGTAATTCAATACTGGTATTGCAAAGTTGTTGGAATACGCCCCAAGATTCTTGACTTTGTTTTTTATTTACTTGACCTGTTCTTTCTTTAATGCTGAGCGCGCTGGCAAATTCTGTAAATGCCCATGCAGAGGAAATTAATTTCGTTTTGCAACTTTGGTACCAATCGGCTACATCATTACTTTTGGGTTCCCGTGTGCACAGTGCTACTAAAACGCTGGTATCGACATAAATCATTAATAACGCGCCTTGGAACGAAGCTCTTCAATAACTGATGAACCCATTGGCATAGATGCACGCACGCGTTTAAGCTCGGCAGATAAGGCTGTTCGATCGAAAGCGATGGGGCGAAGATGTAATGAGCCATCGAGGCTGAGTGTCGCTTCAACTTGGTCACCGTCTTTAAGGGGTATTTGACGGATAAATTCAGCCGGAATTCGTACGGCTAGACTATTACCCCATTTAGAAATTTGTAAATTCATTGTATTTTGCAGCTTTCAAGTATAAATACTATGTCTAATTTATGTATATCTATTATTGTATATACATTGTAATACAGATAACTAGAAAAACCGCAGGTATAATTTCTTTATAGTCCGGAGAGGTGGCAGAGTGGTCGAATGTACCTGACTCGAAATCAGGCGTACTGTCAAAGGTACCGTGGGTTCGAATCCCACCCTCTCCGCCAAGCTGCTAAAAATTTTCTGTAGCAGAGCTAACTTTGCCCGACTTAATTGCCTTTAAAAAAGCATCGTAGTCAGCCTCATTTTGCTTGCTATACGCAATTGAAAAGTTAACCATAGCATCATCTAATGTCTCGCCTTTTCCGCAGTAGCCAGCCAGCACGGCGGGGTCGCCTGATCTGGCGTGCGCATTCGCTAAAGCCCAGCCAAAGAGTTTTGCAAAATCAGGAAATTCTTTAGCAGGAATGTCCTCTTCTCCAATAGAGATACCGCCTTTCATATCACGTAATTGGCGAATATAAAAATGTCCCTCAGCTTTACCAAAGCCCAGAAAAAGATCCGGCGCACCCTGAATGAGAGCTTGACCATCGATTACGCGTTTGCCCTCATTATGAAATTTATTTCCAGGAAAATAGGGCGCGAGAACCGATTTTTTGGCTTCTTTCAATTGAAGAAAAAGGGGATCATCCACATCTTGACCCTCAAAATACATTGCCCAACATGCAGTGCCAACGCTGCCAACCCCAACTACTTTTCGCGCCCAGTCAATCAGTTTGTAACGCCTCAATAAATGTTGGCGATCTGGCGCTAATGATTTTGTATAGGTCTGAAGAACATCGTCGAGAAGCTCTGAAATTTTTGTGCCTTTACGGATTGACACCTCAGCATGTACTATTAATGGAGGGTGTTCAATAAAGCGCGGGCCATGCGGTGTTTTTTCGATTAATTTGTCTAGAACACCATGATTCGTATTTTTTCGCGCTTTTTCGAAGAGGTTTTTTAAATATTTTTGGCTGAGTGTAGTCGCAGAGTTAGTAACAGCAGTGATTAATGCTTTTTCGTCTATATACATCCGTTTTAGGTCGACATAAGGGATGGTTGCATATCGATGTAGATAGTTGCGATAGGCAGTGCAAATATTTCGCACGATCGTCTCACCATAGGCTTGATCTTGGCCTAATTGTTGGCTAACAATCATTGCACTCGCCGTCAGGCGTTTTAAGTCCCAATCAAAATTACCCGGTAGCGTTTCATCAAAATCATTAATGCCAAAGACCAATTGATGCTCAGTGGTCGAAAAGAAACCAAAGTTACTGACGTGCATATCGCCACATAATTGCACGGTAATAGCAGGGCTTGGAACGCTGGCTAAATCCTTAGCCATAATGGCAGCCCCACCACGAAAAAATGCAAATGGATTAACAGCCATGCGTGCATGGCGGATTGGAATAAATGGCGGAAGCCGAGTTTTTGCTTGAGTAAGCAAAATATCAATCGGCGTTTGACGATTATTTTTTACCGTAAATTCGGCTAGCGAAGAGCGGCTAGTCTGTTTGCGAATGGCGTTACCGAGGTCTAAGCGTTCCTGATGGCTTGGATTTTTACTCAGAAATGAATTGTAAAGACTACTTCCCATAATTTTATGATTCCTCTAATAAGGATTTTATTTATCATAACCAATTCGATTACCACTATCGTCAACCATATTCGTTTCACCAATTCGCGCTTGATTTTGGCGGCTCATTGGGTCGGCTGGATCATCATATATCCAGTTATTGAAGTTGGTATTCGTCATGGGATTATTAAAGTTCTGTTCATTCGCATTCCAGCTCGGGGGTGCATTACTCCATTTGGGATCACTACTATTCCAATTTGGCGGAGCAGTATTCCAATCAGTTGGTTGCGTTGCCCCAACTACAGGAACAGCAGCCAGAAGTGCGAAGATAATTATTTTCATCAATTTCTTCGACTATAACAATGTTATTAATTGTTGATGCCTTTCTTGAGTCTATTTATAACTGTCTCTTAAGTCAGACCGCGCTTAACTACCCACGGTTTGTATTCGCAAGTCGCGCGCGGCAATACGCACTTTTTCAGCTTCATCTCTGAGGGCTTTAATTTCTGCAGAGGATAAAAGCTCAATATTGGAATAGTCTAATTTCCATTGTGCGTCTGCCGACCAAATTAATGGTGACTGAACTGTAGTGCGGGGTGCTGGAGCGGATTCTAAAATACGTAATGCCAGTTCAAAATTGCTATCTTGTGAGGCTACATCATTCGGCTTAGCGGCCGCATTTCCTAAAGGGAAGTCGCTAAATAACAGTCGTGGCACACCGCAATATTCAACGATATCTTTAGCTGCTCCCATAATGACCGTGGCAATGCCTTGCTCTTCAAGGTAGCGCGCCAATAAACTTTGGCATTGATGGCAAATGGGGCAGTTGGGAATGAGAATGGCAACGTCCACTTCATCTGCTATACAAAGACTGGCAATTGCAGGAGCATCCACTTCAAGCGTGTGGCGTTGACTACGATTACTGGGTAAGCCATAGAATCGTGGCGATAAAGCCCCGAGACGTTTACTTGCAACCGCTCTTCTAGCGGCAGCCAAAGGAAACCACGCATTCATTTCAGCCATATCGGCATTTTTACGATCTACTCCAACGTGCGAGATCCGTAAATCTGGATCGATTGCCGTTGGACCTGAGTACACCTCATAAAACTTGGCTAGTGCGTTATAAGCAGAGCCGGGACCTTGATTACCTTTGTCGGCCTGATAAGGAGCGGCGGTAGTGATTAACGCCAGTGTAGATTCACTGAGAGGCTTTTTTAAAGGGCTAAATGGTACGGTTAGATAGTGCGCCCAAACATAGGGGTTTTCATAACCAAGCCCTAAATAATACGAGCGCGTACGTTGCATATAACTAACTGGCTGATCCCAAGATGGGGCGAACTCGAGCTCTGCAACGGTTGCATTTTTCTGTTCTACACGCATAGGGCTTTTTTCAGGTTAAGGTAAATGAAGAACGCTTAAGATTGCACGAATAGGGATAAAACTAAACAGCTTAGTAGCTTATTCAGAAAATCATAATATGGTAAATTATTTTAACTAGTATCGCCGTATTTTTAGTAACCGTTGGCGATGATATTGCCGCCTAAACTGACAAACCAACTGGATGACCGTGAGAAGACCTCCGATCAAATATAATGGCCTATTGACCTGTTTGTGAGCGAAATCTGCTCATCACAATTGAACTTACTTTGGAGCTGCAAATGACTAATTCGCCCTCGGATAAACCCGAATTTGGTAAAGAGCAACAAGAAGAGGCTGTCGGCATCGTGGCTTTCTACCTCATGCCTGTATGTATTGCCATTGTGGTGTTAATCGGTGTTTATTTTGCTAAGCAGTGGGCGGGTTAATTGCGCCAATTAACTAAGCTTGGTATTTTCCTGATTCCCTTGGGCCTCGTTTCCTGCGGTTCAATTCAAGAGGCTGCCCAGGAAGATTGCGCTGGAGCCGGTTACCGGGCAGGGTCAGCAGATTACAACAATTGTGTCACTGTGCGGATTCGCGAGCGTAATGCCGATTACAGTAATACCTTCTTACCTAGCAATCAAGGTTTTCAGTCAACCGACTCAAAGTAGTGGGTTATTTAGGGGTTAACCCTTAAATTTATCCTATTCTTTTCAGGCATTTCGCTTAGTTTGAGCTTAGTCAAGAGACTTTAGGTTCAATTCCTCAATAATTTATTATTCTTTGAGTTTGTTATTTATCAAATGATTTATAAATCTAATACAATAGATTGATGCGTTTTCAGACTCACTTTGATTGACCTTGCTATTACAACGTTAATAAATAAAGATTAAGACTAATGAATCATCCCAAACCTGCTGGTGAATTAAAGGCTGTTGCGGTCGCAACCATTGATGACTTAAGGCAGCGTATTCGTCAAAAAAGCAAAATGAAGGGTCGCCAGCCTGATGATATTTCTGTATCTGAAGTGCAGCAATTAATCGGTCTAGCGCCTTATCGACGGGACTTATTAATTGAATATTTACACCAATTAAATGATGAGTATCGGGCTTTACATGATCGGCATTTAGTCGCCTTATCTAAAGTTATTAATGTATCGATGGCAGAAGTGTATGAGGTTGCAACCTTCTACCATCACTTTGAAGTAGTGCGTGGCGATGATCCTGTGGCGGAAATTACCGTGCGAGTTTGCAATGGCCTCTCTTGCGAATTGCATGGCGCGCAAGATTTATTAGCGCGTTTGCCAAAAGTTTTGGGCGAAGGTACTAATTTTGCGAATGTCAAAGTGATTCCTGCGCCTTGCGTGGGACGGTGTGAACAAGCCCCTATTGCCGTGGTATCGCAATATCCCGTTTTGTTTGCTTCGGTAGATAAAGTAGTTGCTGCAGTTGAAACTAAATCGACTCACCAGCCAATGGGCAAAAATGATGGTGATTTCAATCCCATTAATTATGTGGAGAAGGGTATTTCTCCGCAAGGTACTAATCAGCCGATGTCACCCGCTTATGTTGGCTACGAGGCTTATCGCGCTAAAGGCGGTTACCAATTAGCAATTGATGTGAGTACCGGAAAGCATAGCCCTGAGGCTGTGTTGGTAGCGATGGAAAATTCCGGTTTACGTGGCCTGGGTGGCGCAGGCTTTCCTGCTGGTCGTAAGTGGCGGATTGTGAGAGACCAAGCCGCACCAAAATTAATGGCCGTAAATATTGATGAAGGCGAGCCCGGTACCTTTAAAGATCGCACTTATTTAGAGCGGGATCCACATCGTTTTTTAGAGGGCATGCTGATTGCCGCTCAAGTCGTTGGTATCGAGACTTGTTATATCTATTTACGCGATGAATATCATGGCTGCCGTGAATTACTCCAGGCTGAATTAATCAAGCTACAAGCAAACCCACCATGCGCGTTACCGAGAATTGAATTGCGCCGAGGTGCTGGAGCCTATATTTGCGGCGAAGAATCAGCGATGATCGAAAGCATTGAAGGTAAGCGCGGTGAACCAAGAATGCGTCCACCTTATATTGCCCAAGTTGGCTTATTTGGACGTCCTACCCTTGAGCACAATATGGAAACGCTGTATTGGGTGCGTGATATTGTGCAGCGTGGTCCTGAGTGGTTTAGTTCATTTGGTTTGAATGGGCGTAAAGGCTTGCGTAGTTTTAGCGTTAGCGGCAGAGTAAAAGAGCCTGGAGTTAAGTTGGCACCTGCAGGCATTACGATTCAAGAGCTAATTGACAATTATTGTGGCGGTATGGAGGCTGGACATACGTTCTATGCCTATTTACCTGGCGGTGCATCGGGTGGCATTTTGCCAGCGACGCTGAATACTATTCCACTCGATTTTGATACCCTACAGCCCTATGGTTGCTTTATTGGCTCTGCAGCTGTGATGGTGTTGAGTGAGCAAGATAGCGCTCGTAATGCTGCCTTAAATATCATGCACTTTTTTGAGCATGAGAGTTGCGGACAATGTACGCCTTGTCGGGTTGGCACTGGTAAAGCCGCTACTTTAATGCAGGCCAAGCAGTGGGATCAATCAACCTTAGAAGATTTGGCTACTGTCATGGTTGATGCCTCGATTTGTGGCTTGGGCCAAGCTGCACCGAATCCGATTCGTTGTGTCCAAAAATACTTCCCGCAGGAGATTGCATGAACGCGCCCGTAAATCCGCAGGAACTCGAATTACAAACGGTTGAGTTCAAGCTCGATGGCAAAACAATCATTGCTTATGATGGCGAAACGATTTTAAAAGCAGCTAAACGCCATGGCATTGATATTCCCCATTTGTGCTTTAAAGATGGTTACGCACCGGATGGCAATTGTCGTGCCTGCGTAGTTGAAATTAATGGCGAGCGGACTTTAGCCCCAAGTTGCTGTCGTAATGCCACTGCTGGCATGGAAGTCAAGGCCCAAAGTGAACGTGCTGTTAAAAGCCAGAAATTAGTTTTAGAAATGCTCCTCTCGGATATGCCTGATAAAGGCTATAAGTGGATCGGTGATGACGAGAGCATGCAGTTTGGTGAGTTAAGTAGCTGGGCTAAGCAAATGGATGTCACCGTGCGCCCCGAATTAAAGGCGCTGCGTCGTGAGCAACCGAAGGCAGATATTTCGCATCCAGCCATGGCAGTGAACTTAGATACCTGCATTCAATGTAATCGTTGCTTGCGGGGCTGTCGTGATGAGCAAGTAAATGATGTGATTGGTTACGCAATGCGTGGTAACCATAGTGAAATCGTATTTGATTTGAACGACCCCATGGGCGAGAGTACTTGTGTAGGTTGTGGCGAGTGCGTGCAAGCTTGCCCAACGGGTGCATTGATGCCTAAAGGGTTAATCGGTTCACAAAAAGTGGACAGTAAAGTTGATTCCGTTTGCCCATTTTGCGGTGTTGGCTGCCAAATTACTTACAACATTAAAGATAATGTGATTGTTAGTGTCGATGGTCGTGATGGCCCTGCTAATCACAACCGTTTATGTGTGAAGGGCCGCTTTGGTATGGATTACATTCATAGTCCACAGCGCCTGACTAAACCATTGATTCGTAAGACGGGTGTCCCTAAAGATGAAACTGCGACGCAAGACCCCAATGATTGGTCGAGTATTTTCCGTGAAGCGACCTGGGAAGAGGCTCTAGATGTTGCAGCGAGTAAATTAAAGGGCCTCAATGAAAAATACGGCCGCAAGGTCTTAGCTGGTTTTGGTTCAGCTAAAGGCAGCAATGAAGAAGCTTATTTATTTCAAAAACTAGTACGTACTGGCTTTGGTAACAATAATGTTGATCATTGCACCCGCTTATGTCATGCATCTAGCGTAGCGGCATTATTAGAGGGCGTGGGTTCAGGGGCCGTTAGCAATCAAGTCAATGATGTGGAAAATTCCACGATGATTTTATTGATTGGCTCAAACCCAACAGTAAATCACCCAGTTGCAGCTACTTGGTTTAAAAATGCCGCAAAACGGGGTACTAAGGTGGTGTTAGCCGACCCACGTGTGACACAAATGGGAAAGCATGCGTGGCGCATCATGCAATTTAAGCCTGATACTGATGTAGCGATGCTAAATGCAATGATCTACACCATCATTGAAGAAGGTTTGTGCGATCAGGAATTTATTAAGAATCGGGCTAATAATTTTGAAGCCCTCAAAGAAAATGTGCAGGGATATAGCCCCGAATTAATGGCGCCGATCTGCGGTATTCCATCAGAAACATTACGTGAAGTAGCGCGCGAGTTTGCGACGACGAAGTCGGCAATGATTTTATGGGGCATGGGTATTAGTCAGCACGTGCATGGTACCGATAACGCCCGCTGCTTAATTGCTTTATCGACCATTGCAGGTCAAATTGGTAAGCCAGGTTCGGGCTTACATCCCTTACGTGGACAAAACAATGTTCAGGGT
>Ga0209085_1001852_pt1 | contig 12556 bp, 11 predicted proteins | sample C_131016_EF_Meta_FD_187310 | JGI IMG/M metagenome (GOLD analysis project Ga0209085, IMG submission 187310) | Freshwater microbial communities from Lake Croche, Canada to study carbon cycling - C_131016_EF_MetaG (SPAdes) (version 2) | ecosystem: Environmental > Aquatic > Freshwater > Lake...
CAACCCGAACCCGCCGTCTCGGGGGAATGGTGCGTTTGCACCTATGACTGTGCCTGTAACCCAGCAGAACGCCTACAAGGCCGGCGCAGCTATTCCCAGACGCATTCCCAACTTCAACCTGGGAGGTACCAAGCACCACGGAAACGACCTGTTCGTCAACCAAAAACAGAACATCGTTACCTATAAAGGTCCGGCGGGCGCCAAGCCCCATCTCCGCCTCAATCAGCCCATGCAGGGTAACGTCAAGCCCTATTAAACGCTCCAGGCAATTAAAAATCAATAGATGCTCTTTGTGTCCACCAATCTCAAAGGTTTTGACGAGTTTCGCCAAAACTTTTTTGATCTAAATGCTACGAAAACCTGTTTGGATCTTTCCAAGGTTTCTTCGTCTCAACTCGCTTCCGAAGCAACATCAATCGTAAACCACCAAACATCCTGTGCGGTTTTTTTGGGCTATTTGGAGCCCGGCTTCATGCTTGACGGACCATCGCAGACCATTATGCGCAAGCTTTTTCGCAAGTTTGACGTTGCCATGATGTGTGGGTTCGTAGAAAGTCTGCCTTACTCCTGGAAAAACGAAATCAACACCCTTTACACTGGACCCATTTAAACAAGTATGGATGCCCCTACTCTTTCCACTATGGTCGTTCTTTATAATGCGAACTTGAAGTTTGATGTCACGCGCCTCGCCGAGCTGCTGCCCTTGAACGACACCATTATCAAGATTGAGAAGCGCGGGGTCCTGAAGCGCGGCGAGAGCAAGCGCGACAAGATTCGGCGGCGTTCCAAGAAGGAGCCCTCTTCAAACAATACCGGATTCTGCCACAACTCCATTACAACTGTTCTGCTTAGTAAAGGCGACGGGACTCTGAGGGAAAAAGAGGTAACCATCAAAATCTTTCAGAATGGGGTATTTCACATGACTGGCGTTGTTCACGAATTCTACCATACTTATCCGATTCGCACCTTGCTTTCGACTATCTGGGACTTCGCTCAGCCCGCTATCAAGGAGCCTCCGCCTATGTGGGAAATTCATCAGTGCCGCGTAGTTTTGGCTAATTATACCACCAAACTTTCGTCTAACGAAACGATTGCTCGCGAAGCTCTGTTCAATAAGATTCGCGGGGCAAAATATGACGATGTTTCGTGCCACTACGATCCTGATGTGTATCCTGGAGTCAAGATTCACATCGGGAAAGGAAATTGGACTGCCAAAGTATTTCGCACCGGAAAAATCATACTGACAGGTGTGACCGAGCGCGACGAGTGCATGGAGTTTATGAAACAGCTGCAGTCGCTGTTTGAGAAGGTGCTGCCGCAAAAGCCGAAACCAGCACATATGTTAAGTACAGCTGTCCGAGCGTGAGTGAGCTCAGGAAACACATCCACATGAACACGTAGGATGGACTGGAAAAGCGTTCGTAAGCGTTAGACCACAGAGCGACGGCTCCTCCGACCACGACGAGAACTGCGACGGTGCTTCCGCCGATGAGTCCTGTTACGACGGCTTCCATGCTTTTTCTTTGTTCTTAGCCGACGTTTTCCTGCTACCTGAATTGGCGTGGCTTTCATAAGACCATCGTAAGCTGCGTTGGCTCGAAGCTGGTTCAAGTTGTCAATTGCGCCCACGAAGTTTTTCTCGTAGGAAACGCCCTTGATAGTTCCACCTTCAGGAAGATCGGGGACGTAGGCATATTGCGCTCCGCCTTTTTGACCCGCACCCATTTTATGAAATGCTTGGGCGACCATTTCCTGTTCTTCTAAAGTTTTGGCGGCTGCCACGTTGAGCATAGAGGCATTTGTCCTGGCGGGCGGAGGAGGCTCCACCATTTTCGGCGGGTTCATAATAATCTGTCCATTCGCCAAAGTTGGCATCTTAATGTATTAGGCAGAAATAAGACAAAGGATGAACTCTATCAAGCTCCAGGCTCTTGTGCGGGACATGGACACCAGTATGCGTAAGCATAAGGCTCTGAAAACTTCTAATTTTACGGAGTTCCGTCAGAAAGTTTCTGAAGAGAACAAGATTTTGTATGACGAGTATCCGCCCATTTTTGAGATGCACATTGCCGGAAAGCTCGACGAGACCTTTTTTGAGATGCTGCGTCTGCGCCGCAAGATTGAGTTGGGGGAGATGACGCAGGACCAGGCGGACAAGGCTTTCGGACAAAAGATCTTTGACCGCTTTGTGGCTCCAGTGATCAACAAGGATGCCCCTCCTCCACCGAAACCTATGAGCTATTCAGAATATTATGACCAGTTCAAGTAAATATGCCTGGTTACGTAAAACGCAGACTCACAATTCCCACTGGAAACTCTTTAGCAAAAAAGACTCCCTTTATTGTGCGTCCGCCCGGAAGCCTCAACTCGTTTAGGGTGGGGTGCTGCCTAAACCTGTTCACGAAACCCCCGACGTAAGTCCATCAGCAACTTGCCCATCTTGTTGAGCCCCCTCCACTTGGAGGGTGTCTTGGACTTGGCCGATTCCATACCTGTTCCAATTCCCCAGTACGTGTCTCGCGCATCCGCGTCGCCGATAATCTTGTCGCCCGTATCATCTAGTTCCTTGCGCAGCTCCGGATGCTGAACGAACTTCGCTTTCAAACCCTGCTCCATTACGCCGTCGCGCTTGGACTCCCACGTCTCCGTATTGAAATTTTTGACCTTGTCCCCTATTGCTTTGGCAGCCTTGGCGGACTTGGCACCTCTCACTTTTTCGTAAGTCTCGGTGTCCTCAAACAGCTTTGCTTTCGAAGCCTGAACAAAGTGCTCTACGGTTTGATATTTGACTCCCTCAATTTCAATTGGGTGCACTGAATCGTTGCTGAAGTTCTTGTAGGGACCCTTGTCTTCGCCCGCGCCGTGGAATAGCGCAGGCTCCTCTTCGGGCTGAGCTCCTCCCAGCTTGAGCTTGCGCTTCTTGGGCTTCTCTTCCGCCACGGGTTCCGGTACCGGTTCAGCCACGGGTTCCGGCTCCGGCTCTGGCTCGGGAGCCTTCTCGGGCGCCTTGCCTCGCTTGAACACAAAGGTCCGGTTCAAGAACGAGAAGGTCTGTTGCTCCTGCGTCAGAGTCACGCTCGTCTGCTGGGAGTAGACTTCCGAGAACATCTTGGTGTCTTCCAGCAGGTAGCCGTGCTCTTCTAAAATTTGAGTAATCTTTTCAAAAGGTACCAGGTATTCAATTTCTGGCTTCTCAAAGCTCTCCAGGTAAACCTTGACGCCCATCCCAAACTCCTCGGTCCACGTATCCTTATCCATGTACTCCTTGGTGAACTCGCCACATACCTGCTTGTCGCACGAGAACAGGTGCGTCTTCTTGCCCAGAAGCAGAGAGTAGACCGCCTGCCCGTCCAAGCAAGTGCCGAAGAACTTGTCTTTTCCGTACTTCTGTAAGTTTTTCGCGAAGTTGCGGAACACTTCCTCGGTCTCGCACGAGTAGTGGATGGCGAACTGGCACGAGATGTCGTCAAATTTGTTCAAGCCCTCGAACTGAGCGAGATATTCGGTCGGCGCTTTCTCGGCGCCGGTCAAAATCGGCATATACTTATCTTCCTGCTCCAGCAGAGGATACACTGACATGTCGCCCTGTAGAAAGAGGATCGGGGGCAGGTAGTCGTGCGGGTTCTTCTTCTTGTCCGACAAATAACGCACCGCCGAACCTTGCGACGGCGACACGATGTTGGCTAGGGAAATGTCTACGCCCACCACTTTGGAAGGCTGGACGCGCTTCCACTTGTGTAAATCACCGCCGCGCCCCACGGCTAGCTCAAGCAGGGTGTCGCCCTGCTTGACGTTGGCTTTATAAAGCTCCTCCTTGACGCGATTGTGAAAATTATATACGTCGTTGAACCCGCGAGAAGAGCGCTTGAGATCGTCGCGGTAATACATATCGTCCTCGTAAGTATCATCCGGCTTATTAGTCATGAAGTTTTTGATCATTTCCTCGGTGACGGGCACGTGCATCGAAGTCCAAATGGAGTTGGCTACCGCGATGTCGTTGCCGTATTGCGGCTCCCGCAGGACGCGATACTGGAACGTCTTGTCGTAGCGCGTGCGCATAATAGTCCAGCGCCGAGTATCCACGTCAAACGCGCACTCCACAATCGTGTTGTCCTCCACCTTGTTTCCGTCCTTGTCCACTGCGATATTCTTCTCGTTCATGGGCACGAGGATTTGGTAGGCGTTCGGGTCCCGAGGCACTGAGGGCTGGAACACTGATGGTATGCGCGTGTTCATGTCCGCGATGCGCTGGAGGTCCGGTGGAAGCACCTTGGGAACGTACTCGCCCGTCATCGTCTCGCGAGGGTAAATGATGTCGTCGCTCGGCGTCCGAGACACGTACAGCTCGCCCTTCCTTGCTTTAGAGGAGGTCAGAGGATCGAACGTCTCGTCTTGGCTGATTTTGAGCAGGAAGTCAATGCTGTTCTGGTCAGCGGGCTTCCACTTGTAAACGCGGTTCCAAGTCTTGCCCTTGCGATCAGCCGGAGGAGCCACTCCGCTGAGCCGGGGCGTGAAGATGAGTCCGTCCGTCTCGTACTCAAACTTGGTTGAGAGCAGGGTGCGAATCGCCTCCTCCATAGAAAGTCCGTCTCCTGCGAGAAACAGCTTGGTTTCAATGCGCAGTGGATTCAAGGTGGCTGCCATCGCAAACGAAGTGCGGATGTCTTCCACGAACGTCTTGGCGCACCCCAGGCGAGAATTCAAAGGGTTTTTTACCAAGTCCTCGTCGGTTTTGAGCAGGGGCAGGTTCTTGACGTCGCGGTTGCGGAATCTGTAAATGTCGAAGATACAGAACAGGTTCTTCTCGGGAATGAACTCGCCGTCCACGAAGTCGCCCACGTGGCTGTCGTCTGTCGCGGTGACGCCCGTCCACACTAACTGGAGACTGGGGTTCACTTTCAGGACGCGGCGGTCCCGCGCCACATAGAGACCCGAGCGCTCGCCGTCTGCTTTGTTGGTGACTGTGTAGCCCTTGGAAATGTTGTGCGGGTTCGCAGGATTTAGGTGGCGACGAACCATTGTCACCGGGTTGAAGAAGGAGTTGGAGCTGGACTTGAACTCCTGCTGGTAGCGCTGGACGTCGGACACTTTTAGCAGAAAGTAGGATTGGTTATAAGCCTGCGAAAGCACGGTGGTGATTCTCAAGAGCTCCTGGACGATTTGCTCGTTGGAAATCTCAGTCTTCTTGTTGATAAACTCAATTTCCAATTCGTAAAAGTGCGGCTGCTTCAAAAGGTCCTTGATAGACTGCTTGGAGTTGGAGACGCGAGTCTTGACCATAGAAAAGTCTACTTGGAACAGCTCGTTCGCGGTCTTGAAAGACTTGCGATTCAGGATGCGCACGTGCCCCTTGGAGTCGCTCGGATTGCCCTGCCAGTCGCGGCGCATCTCGGTTTCGGAGCGGAGCGTGAACCTCATGTTGCCTTCAGGTACGTCCAGCAGGTCCTTCTTGCCTGGCTCTCCCTCGAAGTATCTCGTCTTCTTTTCCACCACGAGTTTCACGTCCTTGAAAGAGTTGGACACGCAAATCTTGTGGATGTTGTGGGCGTCGTCAATGATGACACGCATGTTGTCGGGATACGAAATGGTGAGGCGATTAGATTCCTGGATGCCGCCTACCGCAAGCGTAGAAACGGCTTTCAAGATTCGATCTGCTACGTCCTTGGTTTGAATCTTACCCGAAAGCAGTTTGCACTCTACTTCTGCTTTTGGGTCTTGCTTAGCGATTTTGATAAACTCCGAGAGACCGGAAATCGTCTCGGGGGAGACTATTGCCTCCATTCTATTATATTTTAGTTGGATTAAAGCTCGTTCGTTTTTCACTTAGAGTATATATCAGAAGAAAAATGCTCTGGAACGGAATTCTGCCTCTCATTCCTGGACCATTCGTTCGTAGGTTTTACGAGTTTTGGTATCTTCGTCCATGCGCTTCCGCTGGTCAAGAGAAAAAACAACATACTTCTCAATCTCCGCCAGACACTCTTCCGGAATAGAGTCTGTTGAGACAAGAACCCCGCTCTGCGTATTCGTGAACTGCGTGGTGTACTTGCGAATGATGTGGTAAATTTGACCATGCTCATTGGAGTCCATGGCGTCAATCTTGTCCTTGAGCCATTCCTTCTTAGAGCGGGACGTCATTTGTAGTTATATCATCCCCGCCCCGTTTAAGCTTCCGCTTCTTCGGCTTTTCTGCTTCCATCGGCGCCGTAATCACTACCTGCTTTTCCTCGCCCTCTTCGGCTTTGGGGACCGGGACTATAAGAGGTTCGGCAGCTTCCTGAGTCAGCAGAGGGGCTTGAACTTCCGCCTCAATCTTTGCGATTAGGCGACCCACGATAATGATGTCGGCGTCCTGCTGCTTGAACTGGGCTCCGATAACTTCGAACTCTATTTCCTCGCCAACTTGCGCCGAGTCAAAGTCGGCGTTCCCAAGGTGAAGGTCGCGCGGAATCAGGATTTTTACAGGCGGAGTCTCGGCGTGGATGCCCACCTTGCTTCGCAGTTTGATGGGAGCCTTGAAGATTTGACCCGGATGGGGCAGGCACACGTCGGCTTGGAAGTCCACATCATAATCCACACCGCCCTTGATATAGTTGGTGCGACCCAGCGAGTAGTTCAAAATGGTGACAGAGTTGCGCTGAATAAAGCCCTCCGAAGAACAACGTCCCTCAAAGTTCATTTTGAGTTGCGCTAGGATGGAAGCTTGCATGTTGCGCTGGAGGAACTTGGAGTGGATATGTACCTTCTTCTTGAGATTGCGCCGCTCAAACAAAGGGTCCATTCTCTTTACTATGTTTTTATTTTGGGACGTTTAATTCGTTTTGGGGGAGAGAAAACGAAAATATTCACACTAAGCTACTTGGACACTAGAATAAATGTCCAGATGCCTGGCTTCTGGAGTTATGTATGAGAAACACATTTTATCGATACTTTACAGGATCCACTATGAAAGTATGGCATTGAATATCGGGAAGTCGGCTGGAGCTACAGCCGATACGGACATCCCGTTTGAAGCAAATGCGATTAAAACTGCAATAGAGGCTAAGAATGGAGGAGCTTTTGAGGGCGGCTCTGTAACACTAAAATCTACAAATGAAGGAATGAAGATTGTAGATGAAGGCATTCATAAGGATATTCTTGGCAATAGAATGTTGTATGATGGATCTGTTCTACCTTGGGTGGCAGGTGTCCGAACTATGAATGAATGGAATGCTGTTAAGCATGTTTTCGAGCCAGACATTTACATCGATGCGCCGTCTACGGCTATCGCAGACTACTATCAAAAAAAGGGGAGCGACTACTTTCAAGTGAAAGGCAAGGGTCTTTACCACACCGGCAACGATGTACTGGGGCTCGGCGTTCCACTCTTTGAGTTTCCTATTCGGCTACGCATTCGAGTAACGAAGCACAAAAGGAAGGGAATTCCCACTGACGTGACGGCTGCTCTTGTTTATAGGCGGTGTCAGATCAAGAAGTCTCCTTATGACCTGGAGGGTGTTCTGCCCCCAAAATTCAAGCTGGCGGCAGAATGATAATTTCCGAAGACTTTTTGCTTGCGTTCATCCCGTATGACCACGATTCTTGAAAGAAACGACACCCATCATATAATTTGCGAATGTAGTCGCAGTCATTGTAGCTGATAATCCAATCAGTCCTCTTTCGAATAGCTGTAGCAAACGCTTCGTGGTTGAACTTTTCGTGCATATCTCCATCTTTTCCATAAATGTAGGAATCGATGTAGTAAGGGGGATCCGCATAAACTATGGTGTTGTCTGTTTGCTCGTGTTCTTCAAGAAACTCGCAGCAATCCACGTTTGAGAAAGCGATTTCATCAACCTTACATTTCTCCAGAGTTTTCAAGGAAGATTCTGTCAGCCTCTTTTCAGCTGATTGAGATGAAAAGCCTCCGCACAAAGTTGCTCCGCTGAACGACGACCGGTTAATACAGAAATACATCGAGGCTTGTTCTAGTGGGTCTTCGCTCGCAATAATCGCCGAGCGCATCGCGGCGAATGATTTTTTGGTCACCGGCATCTTGGAACGAACATTTCCAAGAAGGTTTTGCTTATTAGCTTGAAGCGTTGCCCAAAATATGAACAATGGCTTGAAAAGGTCGTTTGCGATAATCGTGTAACCTTTTGACTTCATATGGAGTTCAAAACTGCCTCCGCCGAAGAAGGGAGATATCAGGACCATTTTGCCCGGGTAGTGTTCCCTGACATATCGTTCGAGAATGGCAATAGCTCTGGTTTTTCCGCCAGGATATCTGAGCGGGGACTTTATCTTTTCAGTCATACCTTGTAAGGAGTTTAGTTTGTATGTCTCCATATTCGTTTTGAGGGAAAGTAGTTACCAACTTTTTTAGTTAAGAATGGTTTAAATAATATGTGACTATAATATATAGGATGCCCAATCACATATGCGATAAATGTGCTAAGATTTTTAAGCAGAAAGGTCATTATGATGTTCATAAAAACCGCAAGAATCCTTGTAGTCCCTATATAGATCTTGAAACCCTAATAGAAAAGAAGATAAATGAAAAACTCTCAGAAAAAACGAATGCTCTCTCGGTTAAGGTGGATGAAGGCATGTTGGCGTCAAAGAAAGAAAAGGGGCAATTTTACACAGCAAATTGCTCATATATCTTGGATGGATTGTCTTTACCCACGAAGAAGGTAAAACGTATAATTGAACCATTTGCCGGAAAAGGAGATTTGCTTGGATGGTTAAAAGAAAAAGGGAATAAAATTCCCGTCGAGTGTTATGATATTGATCCAAAGACTGACGGAGTTGTAAAACAAGACACCTTGAAAAATCCACCAAGTTATAAGGATGCGTGGATTATTACCAATCCACCCTATCTTGCTAGGAATAAGACTAGGGAGAAGGATATGTTTGATAAGTACGATACAAATGACCTTTATAAGTGTTTTATGCTATCTTTAACCCAGCAAGATGCTTGCGTCGGAGGAATCTTTATTATTCCTGCCGGATTCTTTCTATCTCCTCGCGATTTGGATGTTCGTTGTAGAAACGAGTTTCTGTCTAGATATAAACTCCTAAAAGTTAAGTATTTTGAAGAGAAAGTGTTTTCCGATACATCTACTACCGTGGTTGCATTTTCATTCGAAAGGTCATTGTCTCTCCTTACTGAGCAGAGTGTTGAATGGATTTCCATGCCTTCAGGAGAAAAACGCATATTCAAAATGACGAAAGATAATGATTGGATTATTGGTGGTGAGATCTATAATCTACCTATTCCTTCCGGAGTTAAAGTTAGAAGGTATGTAGATGGTCAGAAATTGAAACCGGGCGAGCAATTAACAAATATTACCCTGAACGCACTTGATAGTGGGAAAAAGGATGGGCGAATTTGTCTTGAATATAAGGATGGCTACATTTATCCGGCGAAGGAGTGTAGCAGAACATATGCTACAATCTGTATTCAAGGGCGTGCGCTTTCGGTTGATGAACAAAAGAAACTTTGCTTGAGTTTCAACTCCTTTGTCGAACAAAAAAGAGGTGAAACTTGGAGTTTATTTCTTCCGCAATTTAGAGAGTCTAAGGAATACGCACGTAAGCGAATTCCTTTCGATCTTGCTTACACTATTGTTCTTAATTTGATCGGCATACATTTTCTCTAACCCATCTAAAGTAGCCTTTTAAATCGCCAACATACACATACTTTGTTACCTCGGAAAACTCGGGCAAACTAAGTAAATATTGAAACATCTTCATCCTTGATGCAGCCTCATCTCCGTCAAATATGTTGGCGAAGTAATAGTCTGTCTTTTTCGACTTTGCTAGATAAACTAGCTGATGATTAACAAACAGATAACATTCATCTCGAAGTGTTCGTGTTTGAGAACCTCCAGATCCCACAACGGATTTTAAGTTGACCCATACTTTATTTGTAAAGAACGTTTGCTCTCCATCAAAGTCCTCAGTATAGTCAAACCCATCTTCTTGTCTCATCGGTTGTGCGATCTCTACTATTTCGTTCTTTCGCCAATTAATACGATGATGTGTTTTATTACAAGAACGCTTAGTTCCCAATATAATCTGTCGCCTTTGATATTCTTCGGGTTTTTTTGACCCTCCTCCTCCAGCTACAATACCATAAATTTCTTGACGCTTTTCTTGTGTGTAAAGATGTCCGTCAATTACCCCATCCGGACATTCAATGTTCGTGGTAGTATTGTCCATGTTTGTATAATTTATTTTTGTTAGTCAACTGAATCCGTTTTACTCCTTCAACCTCTTGAGCAGATCGGAGCGGTTATCGGGCTCGTTGAAAATTTCCAGCTCTTCGGGCGTCACCCAGAATATCCCCTGCTTTTTTGATAAAACGGCTTCCTTGATTAGCAAGTCCAAAAACAAGCACCGGTCCTTTTTGGTCTTTACTTCTTCGGGGAATCCGGAACCTACGAGCCACTGCGAAAAGGCGTTCAAGACATTTTCGGTATATGACGTGCACGCCCTGCCCCCAATCACCTTGCTTCTCAGGGCGCGCTTGATTTCCTCTGACTTTTCGTCCACGTTGAAAACCAGAGCTTTTTCTTTTAAGGACGCAAACAGCTCGTCCTTTCGGTCAATGAACTTGTCTTTGGAGTTTTTTAGCCACTCTTGATACAAGTCTTCCTCGGCTCCCACGGGCGTAATAAGTTGCTTTGCAGAATTAAAGATCTTCTTGGAGCCCAGCACATACAACATAAGATCTTTGTTAGAAGCTTTTAAGGGCTGAGCGTATATGGGAGGATCTGACCAGTTCAAGTTTAGCAAGTGCGCAACTTTTTCGTCTTCACTCAATAAGTTGTCCACGACGTACCAGTTTAGGATCTCGTTCTTGAATCTGGATTTTATGTAGGGTGGCCACTCGTAAACTTCGCGCTTGGCTTCTATGTCAATGTTTTCTCCAGTTAAGTCTTGCATTTGAGCGGGAGTGCCGGGTTCCACTATGGGAAGAGCGGAAGGCGTTCCTTCCGAGCGCTTGATGATGCGGTCCTGTAAGGTATCGTTGTCGCCCGGCGCAAAGGCAAACAACCCATCTTTTGCTTGTAGGTGCCCCACACGACCATTAGAGTCCTTTAGCAAGAATCCCGAGTCAATTGCGTTCTGTAAGATGTAGCTTATTACGTTGGTGGAGTACTGCTTCATTTGAGGGTTGGAATATAGGTCAGCCTTCTTCCAGATCGGTTTTTTCACAAAGAGTTTCAGAACTTTATCCAAAATTTCGTCCTTGACATCCAAAATAGCGGATAGGGGGCGCTGGTGTTCCGGATCTTGCGTGGGTTTAGTAGTCTTACAAACCAAGTCGGTAACATCGGGCTCAAATGTGGGAGCGCTCATTTCGGCTAAGGTCAAAGAAAGCTCCTTGCGGTCCTGGGCTCTAACTTGAGGGATTTTTAGTTGGGTCCGCCATTCAACCGGCAAGTTATTGTTGTTGATTTGTAGGTCGCAGTCCATGGCTGATTCCATGACGACTCGCTTGACTTTCGCGATCTTTATGGCTTTTTCTTCAACGAAAGTTCGGTAAATGTATTCGTCCAATGTCTCTTCGTCTGAACTAGGATAGCGGCACACGTGTAGGTAAACGGTGCAGTTCTGCTCTTCAAACGGAAGTAAAGCGTGGGAGCACGTGCGCATTCCGCGCCCTATAACTTGCTCTATTCTGCTCATGTTGAACCAAGGATCCAGAACGTGAATTTGCCTTACAAACTGGAAGTCCACGCCCTCCGAAACTTTTGGGGAGGCAATGACTACGCGAATGTCGGATCCGTCCGCATTATCCGAGCGCTTCAGCCGAATCATAGCCTTGCGAATGTCGACGTCCGAAATCTCGGAGGTGAACAGGACGTACTTGCCTTTAGAGCCGCGAGCCACTTCGCCTGAAGTTTTCGCGAAGAGGCGTGAACCAATCGCCGGCTCGTATCCGTGCTCTTCGAGACACATAGCAAAGAGCTGGGCGCCGCCTTCCACGATGTTAGAATAAACGAACGCAATGCCCTTGGTCATGCTCAACAAATTCATAATAAGACCAAACTTAGAGCTATAGAGAGCCACCTTGGAAGGTGCTAAAAAAGGCTCGTTTTTGTATTCAAACCCTTCACCCACTTTGTTTACCGATTCCCGAAAGCTCTTGTTTCCAGGATACGCACAAATCAGGCGGAAGTCGGAAATGGCTTTGACGCCCAAACCCTTTATTGCTTTGGCTTGAATGGGCGACACGAAAGACTTGGTCAACGTCAAATACTTGCGCTGGGTTCGGATTGGGTTGCCCAGAATATCGGTGTTGCGATCCGGTTCCGCAATGAGTTCGTTGGGTGGGGGAAGTCTAAACGGAAATGTAAAAGGATTGTCGCCCTTCAAGAAAGAAATGTAGTCCTGGCACCACCCTCTAAATCTTTGCTCCTGGTCCTTCTTGAACTCGCCGGACTCCGTAAAAATATCAGAAGTTTTGATTGACTTTTTAATATCCAGCTTTCGTTCGTTCCACAGAAACAGGTTAAAGTAGTAAAGAAGCTCGTCAAATTTATCGTACATCGGCGTGGCGGTC
>Ga0209085_1001857_pt1 | contig 12536 bp, 6 predicted proteins | sample C_131016_EF_Meta_FD_187310 | JGI IMG/M metagenome (GOLD analysis project Ga0209085, IMG submission 187310) | Freshwater microbial communities from Lake Croche, Canada to study carbon cycling - C_131016_EF_MetaG (SPAdes) (version 2) | ecosystem: Environmental > Aquatic > Freshwater > Lake | place...
AAACGATGAAGATTATGTTCACGAGGACAGCTCGCCCGATGAAATGGATTATGAAACTGCCCATGAATATGAAATGCATCTCCGCTACAATCGTAGGCAGCGTGAACGTGTAGTCGATTATAGTAAGGATCTTTCATCAGAGGAGGATGAGCGCGAGCAGGAGTACGATGACCGTGCTATTTAAAATCCCAGTGTGTGAATAAGGAAATGAACTGTCAGTCTCTAAGTCAGAATCCATATCCATCATATTTATCACAATATACGTATGACCAGTACCTTTCGTCAATTATTGGAAATGGCGTTATTCCTCAATCCGCTTACGATTTATCAGGTGTTAAATACAAAACAAAAAGCGACATCCTTACTTTACAACGGCAATGGGATACTTTTAACCGTGTTCAGGCAATTAACTTTGCTATCTATTTGAATATTCTTAATGGCGGCTTTCCGAACTGGTATGTGTTTGCAAGCAATCAAGAAGCGAGCGATTTTCGTGTTGGGCAGCAACTTCATACAATTCGATATCCTTATATTTCACCGGTATTTTTCCAATCTATTTCGCTATTGCCTATACCAACATCCAGTTATACGACTGGACCGCCTAGATTCTCGCAAGTCCCTTCGCAAATTGTATCGCCGGCGCCGATCAGTGAAAGCCAAAAAACTGAAAATAATGCCGATACAGCTATTTATGTACAAGTTAGTACATTTAACGTATTACATAGTACATTTACGTATCAATTTCAGAGCAATGAGGAGCAACTGGCATATCATCGTGCGGAGCGTCGGATTTTGGCGGCTCGGTATGCGGCGGCAAATCCACTTCCGATAGTTGGAGGATTTTCTTAGTAACGCGATCGCGGTATTTTTTTTCAATAGGAAAGGTTTCTAGTATTTTACGCCAAAGCAGTAATTTGCGTTGGCGTAACATATCTTCAATAAGTGTATTCATTTGGGGTGAATACTGAATGGTGGGTGTTAAGGGGTTCATTTTTTTAAAAGGTAGGCGAGCGTTCTAAATCAAGATCGCAGATGTTCCATCACCGTACGAATATCATCGCGGTACTTCACCTTTGCGTAATGGAGGCAGCCATTCTGCTTTGACATCAGATGCTTATCAGTATCCGGAATACGTTCGAGTTGTCCGATGTACGTTGGCGATTCCGTATTATATGTATACACTGCGCCCGTTTGCGAATTAATCAGGTATACAATACCTTGTACTGATGCACGAATAAGTGTATCAGGAACTGGTGTATCCATTGGAATAGTAACCTTGTTATAGTGCCGTTAAGAACCATCATTTTTTATGGATTATCCTAATACTTTTACCGAATCGCCCACTACTACTCCGTGTAATATACTACCTATGTTGTCCCAGCTAATACATATTCCCGAAAATTCGCTGTATATCAAACAAATTAAGACTAGGAGTATGAAAAATATTGGAATATTTGCAATCAACATATCTACGAACGGTTTCATATCTTACTCTAGTTCCTAGGAAAAAATTGATAGCACTAGCTTGCCGGTTGTTGTTTTGTGGTGCAGTTCTTTCCATTACTTTCCTCCAAATGTCCGCCCTTCCTTCTGATTCTATCGTCCTCCTTACAAAGGCTGTCCTGTGCCTCGGCACTGGCATGCCGATTCCTTCGTCCATTCTTGATGGACTCCGCGCCCTTGTGCCTGCCGCCGTGCCGGTTGCGGATGCGCCGGTTGATGATGCGCCTGTGCCCGTCAAGGAGAAGAAAGTGCGTAAGACTGCTAAGGCGGCTGCCGCGGCTGGTGAGGCACCCGCTGCCGCTGATGCTGCACCTGCCACTGATGCTGCACATGCCGCTACGCCTGTCGCTACCGGCGGCGATCCGTGGCGCACGCACCCTTCACGCCTCCAGACCATCGACTCCAACCGCTGCCTCGGTCGGCGTATCGATGTAGAGAAGCCCATTGTTGGTACTCGCCAGGGCGATACGGGTGCCAACAAAGGTATGATCTTCCCTGAGCGGCAGTGTAGCAGAAAGCCGACGCCCGGGTCCAAGCTGTGCGCTAGCTGTGCGACCAAGGACGCTACATACAAGGCGGATCCTACTGTCAACGACTCATCCTGGCAGGGACGGCTTGACGAGAACGTAATCTATCCGCGTGCAAAGATTGTTGGCTCTGAGCACTTTCTCAAGAAGTACCCCAACGGCATCCACGATGACATTTTCCGCCCCAATGGGGCTGCTGCCGCTGCCGCTGTTGTGGTGGCTCCTGCATCAGGCACGGCTGCCAAGCGCTCCCCCAAGAAGGCAGCGGCTGCAGCAGCAGCGGCAGCCAGTGTGGCAACAACGGACACAGTTGCCGCAGACGTGTCGCCCGTGACTGCAAAGTGGCGAAGCTTCCTCTATGAGGGACGCGCTCATATCCGCAATCTTGAGACAAACAAGGTCTACTATGCCGATATTGCCAAGGCAACGCCTGAGATGAATGCGGTGGCTGATCAGTATGTTGGTCGCTGGGTTGATAACCGCGTTGAAATCTGTGGCGATAGTGACGATGAGGAGTAAAGCAAAAAAAAACAAAAAAAACAAAACAATACACAAACTGCGGTGGTCTACCTAAAAAACATAAAAACGATAAAGTAGTAGAACCTGTGATGTCAGGGCAGAACAGGCAGACGAAAACATTCAATGTGGACACCCTTTTTGTTCGCGATATCGTCTTTAAGGACTTTGCGAATAATCCTATTCCGGCAAACCAGCCATTGCTAAGTCGTGGTGATGGAGGTACCTATTTTGCGTCCTCAATGATGTCAACCTTTTCATCACCCGCTGTCAACGAGATTGATGCGCCAACAGCAGATGGTGGACTTTACCAGTATGTACCAACGCCTGGATACAATATAATGAATTTTACTCCAGGTGCCGGTATGCAGTTTTATTCAAATACAAGCAATGGTGGTCTTATTATTTACAATACCGGTCCCGAACAAATTATAGCAGATGGACAAGTATTACCATTTTCCACTTTACCAGATTATACCGTTGGTGGTCGTACGCTTCAGTATGTTGGCACAGGTAATACCACTTTGACAGTAAGTAGTGGAACAATATTTTTCAATTCTGTTCAGCTTTCCTCACTAAGTTCTATTATATACTTACAAAGCACAAGTATAGGTCTGGCTACAGAATATTCAACCCTTACCGGTGAATTAGTAAGTAGTATAGCACTCATTAATGTCTTATTGACCTCAACCGGGCTTCAGAATTACAATAGTATTTCGAGTTATTTTCAAACACCCAATGTTATTAATATTTCAACGGTAAGTACTAATTTATTAAGACTTGGTTATAATTCTGTTACAGATAATGCGCTAGTTAATTCAATCTACGATCCCTGTATTATTTATGCTGGAAGTACTATTATTTCTACAAATACCGATTTTTTGACCTTTTCTGATAGTTTTACAAATGTTCGATTTGCAATTGATAAAGAGTATCTCTATGCGGCATCGACGCTTAGATACGGACCTTCGACAACAACCATTACACAGGGGCAGCAAGTTCAAATTGGTTGGTTTCCAGGTCTATCAACGCAGACAAATACCAATTCTGTACGCGCGGCTTTTGTTCCTATTACCCAACAAATACAAGTGATAGAATATACTGTAGACCCATTAACTAACACCTCGACTGTAACAAACTACTATATCAAAAATATCGGTAAATTCGACGAAATATGTAATAATGCTCAAGTACAGTTTAATACTCCTATTGTTAATGCTTCAACTGCGCAAGTATTAGTAAGCAGTATTAACGGAGTAGGTATTGCAAATACAAGCACATCATTGGGCACACTTGGTCTGTTTATAAATCCTATTCGTCAAGATGAATCTATTCTTGGCGGATTCTTACATTACAACTCAACCACCAAGGAAATCGTCTTTAATTCACAGGGTGGCAGTGGTAGTGGTGGCATACTGAGTACAACGACCGCATCTATTTCATCTCTCACTGTCAGTAGCATTAATGGTCATCTTGTTCCAAATTTAACACCCACAAATAATTTTATGGTCGCTGGTGGATCTGGAGGCACAAATACACTTGCATATACATATGATGGAATAACCTGGACTGGTCTTGGAACATCAGTCTTTACAACTGGTTTAATAAATGGTACACACGGTATAGCATGGAATGGATCATTATGGGTCGCTGTCGGATCTGGAGGAAATACTATTGCCTATAGTTCTGACGGTATTCGTTGGACTGGACTTGGACTCAGCATATTCTCTGGAGGTCAAGGATACTCCGTTGCTTGGAACGGCTATATGTGGGTTGCCACTGGTTCTGGATTAACAAATTCCCTCGGATATAGTTACGATGGAATCAATTGGGTTGGACTCGCAAAATCAGTATTTTCGGTAGGTATTGATGTAGCCTGGAACGGAAGTCTGTGGGTCGCATTGGGTGGAGGAAGCAATAGTATTGCTTATAGCTATGATGGAATTAATTGGACTGGTCTTGGAACAACTATATTCGGTACTGGATATAGTATAGCTTGGAACGGATCTGTATGGGTAGCAGGTGGTTCTGGAGGAAACGATCTTGCTTTTAGTTATAACGGAATTAATTGGACTGGTTTGGGGGGAACTATAATAGGTTCAATTGGCTCAGGTATAGCCTGGAACGGGTCTTTATGGATAGCAGTCGGTAGTAATAAATTTGCGTATGCTACAAATCCGACGACCACCGGTGGGTGGACAAGCATTGTATATGCTGGAGCGACTTTAATAAAGTCCATTGCGTGGAACGGCAATCTATGGGTCGCTGCGGCAACAGGAACAAATACACTAATTTACAGTTATGATGGAATTAATTGGGTAGGACTGGGTGCGAATATTTTTACAGGCACTGGGGCGTATGCGATTGCATCACGCACCGTCCTTCCCTATGTTGGCTTTGACCCTATTCCCTTCACGCGCGTGTCAACAATTGCCTATGGTGCCGGTGCTGGTATAATCAGTCAAGGTATAAATGCTGTTGCGATTGGAACGTCTGCTGCTCTCTCTACACAGCAAGCAAACGCTATTGCTATCGGTTATAACACTGCACAATACAATCAAGGAACGAATGGAATTGCTATTGGTCAATATTCTGGACAAAGCAATCAATCAAATAATTCGGTGGCGATTGGTCAATATGCTGGACGAGGTAACCAAGGAACGCAAAGTGTTGCTATAGGTTATCTTGCGTCTCAATCTACTCAAGGTGGTTACTCAGTGGCAATTGGTTCAGGTGCCACAACACTAGGAACTCAATCAGTTGCCATAGGATATGGTGCCGGCAGCTCTGGCGGTAGTTCTGTATCTATTGGTGTAGCCTCTGGTAGTAATTCACAAGGAGGAAATACTGTAGCAATTGGCAATGCGGCAGGGCAAAGCAATCAGGGAACTGGTGGAATTGCTATCGGTTGGCAAGCGGGATATTCTACACAAGGCGCCTATACAATTGCGATGGGATATCGAGCAGGTTATGTGAGTCAAAGTACGAATACAATTGTTATTAATGCGAGTAATACGGCACTGAATACAAGTATAGCAAATTCAGTATATATTTCGCCAATTCGCAATGATGAAACAATTGTTGGCGGATTTTTACACTACAACTCAACTACAAAGGAACTTGTCTTTAATTCAATTGGTGGCAATGCAACGGGCAATACCGGTAACACTGGTTCAACAGGTTTGACCGGTTCAACAGGTAATACTGGACCTACAGGAGTTACAGGTCCTGCCGGCACTGCCGCAAATACAGGCGCAACCGGTAATACTGGACCTACAGGAGTTACAGGTCCTGCTGGTACAGCCGCAAATACTGGCGCAACTGGCAATACTGGAAATACAGGACGCACTGGTAATACTGGATCGACCGGCGCAACAGGTCCACTTGGCACCGGACCTACCGGCACAACTGGTAATACTGGTAATACAGGAAATACCGGTCCCACAGGTCCACTTGGCACAGGACCTACCGGCACAACAGGTTCAACGGGGTTTACAGGAAATACTGGTCCCACCGGTCCACTTGGCACCGGACCTACAGGTACCACAGGTTCGACCGGTTTTACAGGAAATACTGGTAATACTGGTAATACTGGAAGTACAGGAGCCACAGGTAGGACAGGGTCGACTGGACCTACAGGTAATACTGGTCCAACAGGTCCTATTGGTACAGGACCCACCGGTACAACTGGTTCATCAGGTTCTACTGGTAATACAGGTCCCACTGGTCCACTCGGCACCGGACCCACTGGTAATACTGGTTCAACGGGACGCACAGGTAATACAGGTCCAACTGGTCCTATAGGAACAGGACCCACTGGTAATACCGGTTCATCAGGCTCCACGGGTAACACCGGACCCACTGGTCCAATTGGTACAGGTCCCACTGGTCCTGCGGGTACTGCTACAAATACTGGCGCAACCGGTAGTACTGGACCGACTGGTTACACTGGACCAGTAGGTCCCGCCGGCACAGCATCGCAGACGGGTGCTACTGGTTTCACAGGAAACACAGGCTCTACAGGATCTACAGGACGCACAGGTAATACAGGCTCTACAGGTGCCACTGGACCCACCGGATCTATGGGTAACACTGGTAACACAGGGTCCACTGGTAATAGTGGATCTACTGGAAATACTGGTAATACTGGTTCTACAGGAACAACAGGGTCGACTGGTAATACGGGTCCCACGGGTCCCATCGGTACAGGTCCCACTGGTCCCGCTGGTTCAGCGTCGTTAACTGGTGCAACTGGTAATACAGGTCCAACAGGATTTACAGGTCCTCAGGGTCCTGGTGGCGACGCGTCTCTTACTGGCGCAACAGGTCCCACCGGCACAACAGGCACACCAACATATGTTATATATAACTACGATCCTGCGTACGATGTTGGGCAATTCACCCAGACTGTTATTGGTCAAACTATTACATTAAATCTGAACTACACCGCACTTATTGGAGATGCCTATACATTTACGTATAATATGATTACATCCTTTATTGCCGGACTCTCTGTATATATTAATTTAACAGGACAAGGTGCCAATATTGGATTAGGTGAAGTTATTCTTATTACAAACGTGATTGACACAGGAACCTATTACCAGTTAACAGGTAAACTGGTAGGTTCTACAGCAGCATGGACACTTGATACACCAGTATTATTTACCTACAATATTTTAGGTCCAACGGGTAATACAGGTAATACTGGATTTACAGGAAATACTGGTAGCACAGGATTTACTGGAAACACTGGACCCACTGGCAGGACTGGAAATACTGGTTCCACTGGTAGTACCGGTAATACAGGCTCAACCGGTCCCACCGGTCCCATTGGAACTGGTCCTACAGGCAATACAGGTAATACAGGATCTACTGGACCTACTGGACCATTAGGAACAGGTCCCACTGGACCTACAGGTTCCACCGGTTTCACTGGTAACACCGGACCTACAGGTTCTTCCCTTACAGGATCTACAGGTAATACTGGCTCAACTGGACCTACTGGTTATATTGGAGCTACAGGTAATACTGGTAACACCGGCTCGACTGGTACTATGGGCTCTACTGGTTCTACTGGTAATACTGGCTCAACGGGATCCACCGGCAATACAGGACCTATGGGAACAGCCGGCACATCTGCCGGTACATTTTCATTAAATGCCGCAAGTGGAGCATCTGTAGTATCACCAACATCTGTAACTCTGCCAAGCGGCGGATATGTATATTCTTTACAAACCTACAGCGGAGCAATTAATTGTACATTCCAGTGTGGAAATGTCAATCAAGATTGCGTTATAGGATTTACTGATACAGGCAATATTGGTACAAACAATGTGACAGGATTCGCAATAACAAGCGCAGGCACATTTACTATAAGATACGCAAACGGTAGTACTGGTCTATTAACAACAGGGTATGATACAACAACACTGTTTCAAATTATTACATCGCAAGTCAGCGTAAATTCACAAACATATAATAATCTATTCTATGTGAATGGTATACTAGTTTTATCAGGTACCGCCACTTATACAGGCACTACACTATATCTAAATGCCGTTGGAAGTGGTGCAACGGCAACCTTAGTAAACCTTCACTTTGATCCTCTTGCCATTGGTCCAACCGGCTCTACAGGAAATACTGGTTTTACAGGATCTACAGGAAACACTGGTAATACAGGTTCTACCGGTACTATAGGACCGACTGGACGAACAGGTAATACTGGTAATACAGGTTCTACAGGTAATACTGGATCAACCGGACCAACTGGTAACACAGGCTCCACCGGCTCGACTGGTACCACCGGACCGACTGGCGCCGGTGCGACAGGTAATACTGGTAATACAGGTTCAACTGGGTTTACTGGTACTACTGGACCGACTGGAGCAGGTGCCACGGGTAACACAGGTAATACAGGTAACACTGGTTCTACTGGAAGCACCGGACCGACTGGAGCAGGTGCGACAGGTAATACTGGTAATACAGGTTCTACAGGTAATACTGGACCCACTGGAGCAGGCTCGACAGGTAATACTGGTAATACAGGATCTACTGGTAATACTGGACCAACGGGAGCAGCTTTGACTGGTAATACTGGTAATACAGGTTCTACTGGTAATACAGGCAATACAGGTAATACTGGACCGACTGGATTAGGTGCGACTGGTAATACTGGTAATACAGGATCTACAGGTAATACTGGATCGACTGGACCCACTGGAGCAGGTGCGACAGGTAATACAGGCAATACAGGAAATACAGGAGATACAGGTAATACTGGACCGACTGGAGCAGGTGCGACAGGTAATACAGGAAATACAGGTAACACTGGTTCTACAGGTAATACTGGACCAACTGGAGCAGGCGCTACAGGCAATACAGGTAACACTGGTTCTACAGGTAATACTGGACCAACTGGAGCAGGCGCAACAGGACCCACAGGCAATACAGGTAGTACTGGTAATACTGGACCGACTGGACGAACCGGTAATACAGGTTCTACAGGTTTTACTGGCAATACAGGTTCCACGGGTAATACTGGACCAACTGGATTAGGTGCAACGGGCAATACTGGTAATACAGGTTCCACTGGTAATACTGGACCTACTGGAGCAGGTTCGACCGGTAATACTGGTAATACAGGCTCCACAGGTAATACTGGACCGACTGGAGCAGGTTCGACAGGTAATACTGGTAATACTGGACCGACTGGATTAGGTTCGACTGGTAATACTGGAAACACTGGTAATACTGGTAATACTGGTAATACTGGACCAACTGGATCAAGTTTAACTGGTAATACTGGAAACACAGGTAATACTGGTAATACTGGCTCTACAGGTCCAATTGGCACGGGTCCTACGGGCAATACAGGTAATACTGGTAATACTGGTTCCACTGGACCCGGCAGCACTGGTCCCACCGGCAACACGGGCTCCACCGGACCTACAGGACGCACTGGTAATACAGGATCCACTGGACCTACAGGGCGCACTGGTAATACAGGTCCAACTGGATTTGGTCCTACAGGTCCGACAGGTCCTGCCGGTGGTGGTGGTTCTAGTTTTCCAGCCGCAACAGATTACGGTACTTATGTTTATTACAACGGTGCTGCGTGGGTAGCAGGTACCACCAAAATTAGTATTGGTGACTTTGCTGGAGCAACAACACAAGGTAGTGCCGCCGTTGCCCTGGGTGCTCAAGCAGGTTCAAACAACCAGGGCAACTACGCAGTTGCTATCGGATATCAAGCAGGAAACGGTGCTCAAATAATAAACGCAATAGCTATTGGACAAAGCGCCGGATTTAGTAATCAATATACTTCGGCGATTGCTATTGGATATCAAGCAGGATATAATAATCAATCCAATAATACAATTGCTATTGGTGAACAAGCAGGATATAGTAATCAATATCCTTATGCAATAGCTATTGGAGAACAGGCAGGTCAGTCAAATTTAAATCAAAATGCTATTGTTATTGGTTACCAAGCAGGACAAAATAACATTTTAGGAGGTTCGTCTTCTAATAATATTGCTATAGGTTATCAAGCAGGTTGGGACGGACAAACTAATAATTCAATTGCTATTGGATATCTGGCTGGCTCAAATCAGCAAGGTGGTGAAGCGGTGGCAATTGGACCATTTGCCGGTGTACAATCTCAAGGTTATACATCGGTGGCGATTGGAAGCTCTGCTGGTAACAAAAATCAATTTCCATATTCAGTTGCTATAGGATATCAGGCTGGTTCAAATACTCAATATTATAATTCAATCGCTATAGGATATCAGGCAGCCCAATCAAATCAATATTCTAATTCAATTGCTATTGGAAATCAGGCAGGACAATTTAATCAGTCTAATTCGGCGGTTGCTATTGGAAATTTTGCCGGTTATAGCAATCAATCTAATAATTCCATTGCTATTGGTGAATATGCTGGCTCAAATAATCAACAAGTATATGCAATTGCCATTGGTGAGGGGGCAGGTCAACGGTCTCAAGGAGCCTATGGAATTTCTATTGGATACCAAGCAGGATATAGTAATTCTAATTCAGCTGGAGCAATCGTGCAAAATACAATTGCTATTGGAAATACAGCTGGTTTAAGTAATCAAGCTGACGCTACTATTGCTATTGGATATAGAGCTGGCTCAAATCTGCAAGCTCAAAATGCGATTGCTATAGGACAGGCGGCAGGTCAATCAAATCAAGGAAACAATGCAATTGCTATTGGAACATCAGCAGGGCAAACTAATCAGTCTAATTATTCAATTGCTATTGGAACTTTTGCCGGGACTCTTAATCAAAGCACAAATACAATTGTTATTAATGCTTCAGGCGCAAGTGTCAATACAGCAACTACTTCAGGATTATATATTGCACCAATTCGTGCTGTTACAACAGTAGCCAATCGATATTCTCTAACATATAACACAACTTCATCTGAAATTACTTATAATACAGCAAAAACCTTCGTCATTGATCATCCCAAAGATGAATCCAAATACTTAGTACACGCTTGTTTGGAGGGACCTGAAGCCGGTGTCTACTACCGCGGAACCGGCACAATCGCCGAATTAGAGACTAGCGTTGTAGTTGATTTACCAGATTACGTAGACGCACTTGCCACAGATCTTACTGTCCAGATTACACCAATCTATAACGGGTCAGTGCGTGTGCTCAATGCGTCCTGTGTTTCTGACAATAAGTTCACGGTGTATGGCGATAGCGGCGACTTCCACTGGCACGTCTATGGACGCCGTGCTACGGTTGTTGTGGAGCCTAAAAAATCTGCGGTTTCCGTGTTGGGCGACGGTCCTTACCGCTGGGTCGCTTAGGCTGGCTAAGCAATCATCATATCATCGTCATCTTCATCTGAGGCGTCTACCGGCTTATCGCCGGCGTAAAGCATTGTATACTCACGCGCCTTTTCCTCATACGCCGCCTTATTTGTCTTATACAGCTGCGCAATCTCTGGCATAAGGGGGTCCTCAGGATTGGGGTCCGTTAGTAGGCTCAAGATGGACAGCAGTACCTTCGAAATTGTAAGCGCAGGGCTCCACTGCGTCTTCAAAATATCAAGGCAAATGCCTCCACTTGCGTTGATATTTGGATGATAAATCCGTGTCTTGAACTGGACGTGCGGCACTTTAAACGGATACTCTGTAGGAAAGTGTACGATAAGTTTGAAGACTCCACCCGCAAATGGACTATCCGCCGGTCCCATAATCATACCCTCCCAATGAAACATATCATTGTCAATAGGACCTGCCGAACAGCCCGCCGGCGGATCGCGTTTTAGATCATCAAGTTCCTTTAAAATACGTCTTAGAGCCATTGTTGGTATTTGCCGTCTATGCCGGCAAGTACCATCATTTTTTTCCGAATCACTGGGTTTATTCCGTTGCTAGTAGTGGATTCAACCACTCACCACGCTCTTCCTCAGGTATCTGGTACTCATTGAAGATAGCGGTCGCTGCCGCCGCGCGCTCAGCGGACGGAATGTTTAGCAGGGTTGCGAATTTTGCTTGGAAGACCTCACGGGACGGCTTCTCATTTTGCATCACCGCCGTAATCTGGTCATCGTATGCATAGAGAACATTTACCAAATGGGTCATTTTTCCGTTTACACACATTCCAATTCCCTCAGTCACTTCCTGAGCGAGTCTTCGTATAAGTTCTGAACGCTCTGTATGTATACGAATATATGCCCAAACTCTGTCTAGAATATCACCATACATCCGATTAAACGCCTCTGTATTATAATAGTCATTGGTCAGCTCAAGTAGAGCGCGTTCTTTGCTATTATTTTTAAACCGCACCGCCGTTTTATCATCAAATGCAAGTGTAATCTCTACAAGGGCTTCCATCTCGGCTGGAACAGGGCGTGAGATAAGAATCTCTACCGCCTTGCTTGTTGCATGCTGTACTGAAGAACGATGGACCGATTGCGCGTCGCGACCAAACGCCGCCAGGTCGATTCCGCCC
>Ga0209085_1001861_pt1 | contig 12525 bp, 23 predicted proteins | sample C_131016_EF_Meta_FD_187310 | JGI IMG/M metagenome (GOLD analysis project Ga0209085, IMG submission 187310) | Freshwater microbial communities from Lake Croche, Canada to study carbon cycling - C_131016_EF_MetaG (SPAdes) (version 2) | ecosystem: Environmental > Aquatic > Freshwater > Lake...
GGGCATTCGCTGAATTGAAGAAGATGGAAGGCAACGCGAAGATCATCAAGCTGATTGCTCGTGATGAGAACCTTCATCTAGCAGGAACTCAGCAGCTGCTTAAGATTCTTCCTCAGGATGATCCTGATTTTGCGTTGATCAAAGAAGAGACTCGTGAAGATTGCGTAGCGATGTTCAAGTCTGCTGCCGAGCAGGAGAAAGCTTGGGCTGAATATCTTTTCAAGAACGGTTCTATGATCGGTTTGAACAAAGAGCTTCTCTGTGATTACGTTGAGTGGATTACAAATCGTCGTATGCAGGCTGTAGGTTTGCCGACACTATATAAGACCGGATCAAATCCTCTGCCCTGGACACAAAAGTGGATCAGCGGAGGCGAGGTTCAAGTCGCACCGCAGGAGACTCAGATTACATCTTATATTGTCGGCGGCGTGAAGAAAGACGTATCAACAGAAACATTTAAAGGGATGACATTATAATGGGTTGGAGTTCTGGATCAAAGATTTTTGACGAAATTGCGGAAATCATTTTTAACATTGTAGAAGATCCTGAAGATCGTAGACTACTCTATTCAAATATTCTTGGGATATTTGCGGACCATGACTGTGACACCTTAGAAGAATGCGACAGCTCGGATCCAGTGTTGAAAGAAGTCTTCAAAGAAATGGGCTTGATTGAATTCGAAGAGAATGACGAAGACGAAGAAGATGATTGGCCAGACGGTGGGCGTGAGATGTTTTGATATAAGTAGAGGGGTTAAAAGGATGCCCCTCTATGTCATGGATTTTCGAATCGCAGCCTGTAGATGAAACTGTTCTAGATGATTACGTCGGTTTCGTTTACTGCATTACTAACTTGATTGATAATAAGAAATACATCGGTAAGAAGCTTCTGAAGTTCAGAAGGAGTAAGATCGTCAAGGGTAAAAAGAAAAAAATCCTTTTCGAGTCAGACTGGAAGAAGTATTGGGGTTCTAACAAAACTCTCATAGCCGATGTTGAAGCTCTAGGCGAAGACAAGTTCTCCCGAGAGATTCTAATGTTTTGTAAGAGTAAAGGTGAATGTAATTACTGGGAAGCAAAATTCCAGTTTCAATGCTCAGTTCTCGAAACTGATAAGTATTATAACGATTTTATCATGTGCAAGATTCACAGATCACATGTAAAAAAGCTTGACTTCTCCCAGGAATCTAGTATAATAAGGTTACTGGGATAGCAGCGAAATAATAGAAAGAAATAGTGTCATGGATATGAACATGGACGAAGTAATAGCCTATATCGAAACCTGCTCGCCAACATCGAAGATCTACATCGGATCAGATTCCGAAAGATTCAAGCTCAAGGGAAAGTGGTATGCTGATTATGCTACGGTCGTAGTTGTTCATATCGATGGCAAACACGGTTGTAGAATCTTTGGTGAAGTAACCAGAGAGCTAGATTACGATCGTAAGGTAAACAGACCAGCACTTAGGTTGATGAACGAAGCATACAAAGTTCAGGAACTGTACTACAAACTCCAGGAAGCGATTGGAGACAGATTCTGCGAGCTTCATCTTGATATCAACCCCGATGAACGTTATGGCTCTTCTTGCGTCGTTACTCAAGCCATCGGTTACATAATAGGTACTTGTAACATCGAGCCGAAGGTTAAACCTTTTGCGTTTGCAGCTAGCATTGCTGCGGATCGTTACAAGGGTCTGGCAGCAGCATAAATACTGAATGCTTTCTGCGACCGCATACTGCGGGAATGGGTTTCACGACCCGTTAACAAGAATTGGGAGATCAAACTTTGCTAAAGCGCACACTAGTCGCGCTTTTGAGTTTGAGCGTTTTACTATGCTGCATCTCTGGCGCAGCACAAAATAACAATATTGCACGTGAAAACATTTTGACGGAGGAACGTGTTGTCAGCCCACAAGCTGATACGATTGAAGCAACCCCTATGGTTGCAACAGTTGAAACTAATAACGCTCATATTCAAGAGGTAAGCGACAACAACGCTGCCGCCAAGGAACGACGCATCGTACGAAGGTACGATGCTAAAGCATCTTGGTATAGACATGGTAGAGTAACTGCCAATGGTGAACAATACAACCCTATGGGTTTAACTGTAGCCCACCGCTCTCTACCGTTTGGCACAATTGTGAGATTCACTAATCCCGATAATGGGCGAAGTGTAATAGCTAGAGTGAATGACAGAGGACCATATATAAGAGGTAGAGAGTTCGATCTTTCTCTTGGTTCTGCTAGAGCTCTCGGATTTGAGAGTAGAGGTGTTATGGTTCTGCGAGTCGAGATAATGTAATCAGCGAGGATCGATATGACGAAAGACGAAAAGAAGACTCTTGAGGATCACAATTACTATTTGTTCCATCAAGATTTCACTAATGAAACTACTTCTAATGCGATCAAGTTCATCATTGAACGTAATTTGATGAAGACTCCACCGAAGTTCATGAAGATTATTTTCAACTCTCCTGGTGGGGAATTATCTGCAGCTTTCAGCCTGATCGATGTAATGAAAGGCTCCCGTGTACCGATCTACACTTACGGTCTTGGAGAAATTTCAAGCTGTGGGCTTCTGGCGTTCATCGCCGGTAAAAAAGGTCACCGTTACATAACAGAAAACACAAGTATTCTTAGCCATCAGTTCTCCTCGATCTTCTGGGGAAAAGAACATGAGTTGATGGCTAGATCAAAAGAGATTCACAATATTTCCAGACGTTTGCTCGACCACTATATAAAGTGCACAGGGTTGAGTGAAAAAGAGGTCAGAAAGTATCTCTTACCTCCAGAAGACGTCTGGCTGAGTGCCCAAGAAGCTGTGAAATATGGAATCGCAGATGAAATTGTTGAATTTTATTAAGGAGAAGATTATGCCAAGACCCAAGGGTTCAAAGAACAAGACTACCGTTAATCAACCTGCTGAACCTGTAGAGTTCGATTACGAACGAGATGATGGAATGTTTGATAACTCGTATCAGACTATGGAACAGGCAGTCGTAAGGATCGAACAACCACCCTGGACTTTATCGCTACCGAGCATGAAGTTGTCGGATAATCCAACAGAACCACTACCAAGCCCGATTCTAACAGCTGAAGTTCAGCGGTCTGATGCTTTAATCGGACAACCGAAACTTTATCTTGTTGAAGGTGAAGTGCAGATGTCACCACGGGAGTTAGGTAGAGGTTCGGTTGTAGCAAAGCAGTTCCGTCTGGTTCAGGCTACCCACGAAACAGAAGCTGTTGAAAAATATTCGAATTACTTTCGGAGTCTGAGCGACGGAGACGCTGTATATACTACTCTTCGCGCGGCTGCTATGGAAACAATCAGCTAATGTTCGTTGAGCTATATACGAAAGAAGGTTGTCCATATTGTCAGATGGCTAAGATTGCTCTATGGGACAAACAAATTCTTTACAGCGAACATAAACTTGGTAGAAATTTCTCAAGAGAACAAATCCTAGAAAAGTTCCCGGAAGCTAAGTCTTTTCCAATAATAGTGCTTGACGGTATGTATATTGGGGGTTATACTCAGCTTAGGGAACATCTGAATTCTATAAATGATTCTCAGATTCAATTGAACGGTTAGGAGCTATATTATGTACCAGCGTGACACCTTGCTGAAGGATCTTCGTAGCCAAGTGCTTGAAGTTCATTTCACAAAGGCTAATGGAGAGAATCGCATCATGCGCTGCACTCTTCAGAAACATATGTTGCCGGAGAGCTACCAGCGTAGTCTTGAAGAGCAAACTGAAGAGAAGACTTTCCATAAAGAAAATCCTGACGTTATCGCAGTCTGGGATCTGGGCGAGAACGGTTGGCGTTCTTTCCGAATTGATTCCGTCTTTTACTGCGAAGTCAAGGGTGCTTACTAGAAGGAATGAATGGAATGAGTGAACGTTACTGGGGTTATCACGCTATCGTGGATGCCGCTGGTTGTGACATCGAGAAGATGACCAGCTATGACAATATCTACAATTTCAATAAGCAGCTTGTCAATGATATTGACATGGTTGCGTATGGCGAACCACAGATTGTTAAATTCGGTACTGGTAACAAGGAAGGCTACAGCCTTGTTCAGCTGATTGAAACTAGCAATATCTGCGCGCATTTCGCTAATCAGGATCGAGAGATTTACCTCGATGTGTTCAGCTGTAAGACATTCGACGAACGTATCGTAGAAGATTTGATTGTGAAGTATTTTGACGCGAAGTCTCTACGTCGAGCTTTCCTGAAGCGTCAGGCTACTATGGAAACTAACTGATGGTAGTAGGATTCACTTGCGGCGCATTTGACCTACTACATCCCGGTCACGTTCATCTTTTGAATAGTGCCGCGAAACAATGCGACTATTTGGTTGTTGGGTTGCATACTGACCCAACTATTGATCGTCCGGAAAAGAACAAACCCGTGCAGTCTACTTTAGAAAGACACATTCAGCTAGGCGCTCTGAATGCTGTCAACGATATCTTTCCGTATGACACGGAGTTAGATCTAGTGAATTTTTTATCAACCGCGAATATCAATAAAAGATTCATAGGTTCAGATTACGCTTTCAGATCTTACACTGGTATGGAAATTTGTAGAGAACGAAACATAGAGATTATTTTGATTCCGAGATATCACACTTGGAGTAGTTCTGAATTGAGGAGAAGAATTAAAAATGGTTAGAGTTGTTACTGATTTCCCGATTGCTTACGAGAGTCATGATCACATCGTTCCTAATGGCACAAAACAAGATAATACTAAAAATGGCGCATATGTGAGAGAACTTATCCGTAGGTTTGGACCTGATATGCGTTACATGGATCTTGGTTGTGCTGGTGGTGGGTTTGTTTCACAATTCCTGAATAATAATGTGCTTGCTGTCGGTATCGAAGGTAGTGATTATAGCAGAAAGAATGAACATGGCGAATGGCCAAAGATTCCGAATAATCTGTTCACTGCTGATATCACCAAACCATTTGAAGTTCTAGACGACGAAGGTAATCGTATCGAGTTTGATGTTATTTCGGCATTCGATGTGCTTGAACACATTCATGAAGCCGACTTGGTTCAAGTACTTACAAACATCAATAATCACCTAAAGCAAGGTGGTATCTTTACTGCTGGTATTGCTACATTCCCAGATGAAGGATATCACGTTACACTAAAGGATGAACCTTGGTGGGATTCTTTACATAATGACCATGGTTTCGCGCGAGTTGATCCGCTTGAAAACTTTGGTCGTATGACATCTATCAATGCGGTGTATCTAAAGAGATGAAACCTGTAGCTATAGTAACTGGTTCGTTTGGTTACATCGGATCAGTTCTTACTAAATTCCTAAAAGAAAATGACTACTACGTTGTCGGAATTGACAACGACCCCGATGCGTTAAAATGTTGGATGACAAACAAGACAAGAACAAAGTATTGTGATGAGTTCCTTGGCGACTGTTTTTCCAGCGCTCCCGCGAGGCAAGTATTCAAAGATTATCCCGAAGCAACTGTCTTTCATCTTGCTGCGAGTAGCTTACTGGGACCTAGCGCGTATTTGCCTCTTGAATACTTCGAGAACAATACAGCGAAGACTCTCAAGCTTCTACAAAATTTGAAGCCTACTCATAAACTTATCTTTGCAAGCACAGCAGCGGTTTACGATGAAACTGATAAGGTTGTAACTGAAGCAAGTAGAATCAGCCCCCCGAACAACTATGGTCTTTCGAAGCTCTGGTGTGAGCAGATGATCGATTCTTGCTATGAAGTCAAAAAATTGAGAGTAGCTTCGTTTAGATTCTTCAACGTCATTGGTGCTTATGGCGACGTTGGGCAGCAACCAGATACTCCCCACATCATCAACAAACTTTGTGACAAAGCCATAATGGGCGATACACTGTTCGTTATTCATGGCGACGACTATGACACCAGAGATGGTACTTGTGTTCGAGACTACTTACATGTTGTCGATGTTTGTAGAGCTCTAATCCACGCTGATAAATACCTGAGCGACGACAAGGATCCTTGTTCATTCAAGTTCAATCTAGGAACCGAAACAGGAACCTCCGTTCTAGATATCGTCGAGATGTTCAACAATCTTTGTAGGAAAGTTGAATATAGAGTCGGTGTTAGGAGAGTGGGCGATCCGCCGTTCCTAGTCGCAAATCCTAACAAGTTCATCAGAACAACTGGGTTTCAATACCAGTATAAACACTATGACTTAGACATAATGATCAAATCTGCGTGGGAGTATCGTAATGGGAGGCGTTAATTTTTTTGTTTTTACGAACAAATCCCCTACGCCAATCCGGTCCGGGGCAATTTTGCTGTCTAACGTTTTTTGATCCATTAGTCCAAAAAGGAATAGAAGTTCCTTTCATAGGATTGTTTATCTTCATAAGTTCTGAGTGATCGGGTCTTTTTTTATCAAGTAAAGGATTGATTCTGGTCTGATTTAACAACGAAGTGTCTGGACGTTTTTTACCAAACATAGAATTACTAGAACCAGCTTGATGACCTTTTTTATGCACAAACCCGGAAGTTCCATCGCCGCCATCGGTTCTGTTACGTAAAATTCCCGTGTTGTTGTCTTTACGACCGTACCAACGTATGTAACGACGCTCTAACGCTAGAGCGCCAATTTCCGATAAATTGGTCTCTAAAAAAACAATATAACGTTCGTCTTTAGGAGGTTTAATGATATGATTAGAACTATTGAAAGCCCTCGATCCTTTACCTTTACCTATGTAATAAGGTAGACCGTCGGTTTTACGTACGTAAGCGTAAACGTAATAAATAAACATGCTGATGCTCCTCATAAGCGTTAGAGTCAGTGGAGCTGGTAACTCGCGACTGACATTGATAAAGGATATTTATAAAATGAGTGGTTTTGAAGAAAATGAAATCTCTACCAAGTCTTTTGGTGGAACTGAAATGGTCAAGCGCGCGATTGCCGAACGTATGCCAGAGGGTCTAGCTGACGAGTTTCAGATTATCTGCTCTAGAGTTAGAAATATTGAGGAAGACAAGATTAGAGTGTATTGGTTACACGATCTTCCCCAGGATCCAGAAACCAATCATCTAAAGGATACTGTCAGCCGAGACCGTTTCCACAAGATGGTCTTTTGTGGTCACTGGCAATACAATCAATACCTGAACACTTTGGGGATTCCTCCAAATGATAAGTGCGCGGTGATTGACACTCCAATCTTACCAATCGATTATAAGGAAAAGAGCAAGGATGAAGTCAGACTCATCTACACAAGCACTCCTCAAAGAGGATTGGCTCTTCTCGTACCAGTTTTCGTGGAGCTCGCGAAGCACAGAAAAAATATCCATCTCGACGTGTTTTCAAGTTTCTCAATCTACGGATGGGATGGAGCGGACGAACAATTCAAGGAATTATTTGAAACCTGTAAGAATCATCCGCAGATCACTTATCATGGGTTCGCTCCTAACGAAGTAGTCAGAGAAGCTCAACAGAAGGCTCACATCTTTGCGTATCCTTCTATTTGGCAAGAATGTAATAGCCGAGCTCTTATTGAATCAATGAGTGCTGGCGCTCTTTGTCTACACCCTAACCTTGCTGGTCTTTCTGATACTTCCGGTAATCTGACTTCAATGTATCAGTTCGAAGAAAATGCAAATGTTCATGCCAATAAGTTCTATCATCTTCTAGACCAAGCTATCAGCGTTGTTCATGAAGCGAGTACACAGAACTACCTACGTTATGTGAAGTCCTACGCCGACAATCGATTCAACATAAACAAGATCGCTCGTCAGTGGCAGGACATGCTCATTTCGTTGAAAGAACAATATCCTGTTGGTTCAAGAGGCATTCCTAAGAAGATGTTCAGATACAGCACATGATAGTATCAACAACACCCCTCCGAGTTAGTTTCTTCGGAGGGGGATCAGATATTCCCCAGTATTACAATCAATGTGTTACTAAAAATCCTGGGATGGTCATTTCAACAACCATTGATAAGAACATACAGATTGCTCTGAACAAGTGCCAAACTAATCACATCAGAGCGGTCTATTCAGAAATGGAAGTTGTTGACAAGGTTGAACAGTTGAGACATAATCGTATCAAAGAAGCCTTGAAATATTTTAATATCAAAAACAACATCGAGATTTGTAGTTTCTCCGATGTTCCTACAAAGGGTACGGGTCTTGGTTCTTCTTCGACTTTCACCGTAGGATTGTTGAAGGCATTGTACGCCCATAAGGTTCTACTTCATAACAAGAGAGATCTTGCGGAGGCTGCTTGTGAGATTGAAATCGATCTCTGCGACGAACCAATTGGCAAGCAAGATCAGTATGCAGCAGCATATGGTGGGTTCAACGTTATCCGGTTCGATTCATCCGGAGTTGAAGTTACTCCGCTGAATATTGGGGCATCAGTTCTTCGTAAATTGAATGACAACCTTATGTGCTATTCTACAGGCATAAGTAGAAACACCACGGATATCCTTTCTGATCAGGTCAATAACATCAGTAACGATGTTGACGCGTTCGATAATACAACCAGATTGGTATACCTCGCTAAACAGGCACTCGGTTATCTGGAAAAAAACAAGATTGATGACTTCGGAGCTTTGTTAGACGAAGCCTGGAAAACCAAGAAGAAGTTATCAAACAAAATCTCAAATTCTGATATTGACTTCATGTATCAGAGAGGTATGAGTGCTGGTGCGCTCGGCGGAAAGCTTCTTGGTGCTGGCGGTGGTGGCTATATGCTATTCTACGTTCCAGAATCTAGTCGAGGATCAGTTTCTCTCGCGATGCGCGAATACAAAAGATTCAATTTCAACTTTACAGATCAGGGAAGCACAGCTGTAACATTATGATATCTGCATCAAATTCTTTTTCCAATTACGCTGTAAAACTTTACGCAGCAGCTATGGCTGTAGATCAAACAAAAATCGATGAATCATATGGGCTGCTTCTGAGAAATATGGACAACGTGGTAATCTTCGGTAACGGAGGATCTGCCGCTATCGCTGATCACTTCTGTGCTGACTTCGTAAAAGGTGTGCGTTTCGACACTGATCTAAAACCGAAGTGCACGAGCCTTACGAGCAATGGTCCTCTATTGACTGCTCTGGCTAACGATATGAGTTATCTCAATATCTTTCAGGATCAAATCTCTTACCATAGACCGTCCCTCGCTATAGCAGTTTCTTCTAGTGGTAATTCAACAAATATTACGCGTGGACTACAATTTGCCAACTTTATTGGAGCAAAGACGATCGCTCTAGTGGGGTTTGATGGAGGAAAAGTTTTGGAGGATCACCTGGCGGACGTGGTGATTCATGTTGATGCAAATAACTACGGAATTGTAGAAGACAGTCATATGATGATCTTACATTCTCTTGTTCAAAAGATTAGAACAGATCATTCGATTCAGGGAAATAATCTAAAACTCTAAATAGTTCTTGACTAATAAAAAAAATCAGGTATAATAAGCTTATGGATGCTGCAAATAATATCATCGTGTTTCCTGGAAAGAATGTCCGTGGTCCTCAAACAATTGAGGAAGTCGTGGACAATCTTGATATGGTTCGCCAAGTTTACATTCAGGAAACCCTCGAGCTTGTAGTTCCTAGATTGTTCGAGAGCTTTTCGGTTGCTGGATTTCAACCTGACGAAGATGAAGAAGAAAAATATATGAAGCACGGAGCTTTGATTGTAGAAGCTGCCAGGTCTTTTCTTTGTAAGGTTTCTGGCTTGCCTCATCCATTACAGATCATAGCAGAGAATCTTTTCGATCAAGTCGATGAAGATGGTAATCTAGAAGTTTCAGACAAAGTTAAGATTGTGATCACACCAAAGGAAGGAAAGAGCTAAGGCTCGTACACAATGATTATTCTTGATCTTTCTCAGGTTATGCTGAGCAATATTATGGTTCAACTTGGTAACCATACCAACGCGGAAATTGAGGAAAGTATGGTTCGCCATATGGTTCTAAACTCTATCCGATCTTTCAAGGCTAAGTTCGGAGAAGAATACGGCGAGTTGATTATCGCTTGCGATAACAAAAACTATTGGCGTCGACAGCTGTTCCCATATTACAAAGCGAATCGCAAAAAGAGCCGAGAGACTTCCGAGCTTGATTGGAAGGCTATTTTCGATTGCTTGCATAAGATTCGCGAGGAACTCAAGCTCGTTTTCCCCTATCGTGTTATTGATGTTGAAACTGCAGAGGCTGATGATGTCATCGGTACACTTTGTCGCGAATTCGGTGACTATGAAAAGATTCTCATTCTGTCTGGCGACAAAGACTTTGTTCAGTTGCAGCGTTACATCAACGTTCGTCAGTATAATCCTGTACTGAAGAAGTTTGTCACTCACAATAACCCAGAACAGTTCCTCAAGGAACATATCATCAAGGGTGATGCAGGCGATGGGGTTCCCAACTTCCTCAGCCCTGATAACTGCCTGGTTGTTGGTGAACGGCAGAAGCCCATCAGTTCTAAGAAGCTCGAAGTCTGGGTCAATCAAGAACCAGAGTGTTTCTGCACAGAGTTAATGTTGCGTAACTACAAGCGCAACGAGCAGCTTATTGACTTGTCTAAGATTCCCGAACATATCGCTGATAAGATTCTCGAAAGTTATAGGGAACAGCTTGGTAAGAAGCCCAACAAGCTGATGGATTATTTTATTGCTAATCGACTAAAGAATCTCATGGAAAATCTGTCGGATTTTGTCTAGAATTGCGCGAGATCGCTGCGTCTCGTATTTTTTGTTTAGTTTTTTCTGAAAGTGGTCCGCGCTTTCTAGCTTTAGCTGACAACGACATTTTTGTTCTAGTCTCTGAGGAATAAATCTTACCTTTCTTACTATCTGACATTTTCTGTTTTGATTCTTCAGAAAAAACTCTGCCTTTACGAGCTAATGACATTTTTTGTTTTGTTTCGTCAGAAAGAGGCTTACATTTTCTGCCTTTCTTACTATCTGACATTTTCTGTCTAGATTTTTCGGAAACGACTTTACCTTTATTACTTTCTCCGATTTTTCGTTTAGTCTCTTCGCTGGTGATTTTACCCGAAGCGCCTTCGCCGCCATCGGTTCTATTAACTAATATTCCGTTACCGAGATCTTTACGACCGTGTTGGCTAATAAGACGACGCTCTAGTTCAAAAGCGTCTAGCTCCGATAAACTTTCATAAAGGAAAGTTATTTTTGATTTGTCTTTTGGTATTGGAACTTTACCGTGTTTTTGATAGGCTCTTTCGCCCTTTCCCTTACCGATGTAATAAGGGGATCCATCTTCTCTGAGATAGGCGTACACGTAATATTGATAAGTAGACATGCTGAGGCTCCTTGAAAGCGTTAGAGTCAGTGGAGCTGGAACTCGCGACTGACAATCTTATTTATAAAAAAATATTCGTTCAACAAACATAAACGTTATGAAAAGAGAGACTTTGTATGAAACTAGGTGTTGCTGAAATCCTAAAGAAAGCATCAGAAATCACAGACGAAAACCAGCGTATTGACTGGCTCCGTCAAAACAACAGTGTTGCGTTAGAGAGTATGCTTCGTGGAGCATATGATCCTAAGATCGTTTGGTTACTGCCGGAAGGAGCTCCTGCGTACAAGGTAAATGATCTTGTTGATCAACAGAACAGGCTATATACTGAGGCTCGTAAGCTGTATCTGTTCATTGAGGGTGGTAATCCCAATCTCAAGCAGCTTCGCCGTGAAGCATTGTTTATTGAGCTACTTGAAACGCTCGATCCTGAAGACGCAAAGCTATTGCTTGCTGTCAAAGAAAAACATATTCCATATCCTGGTGTGACGAAAGAAGTTGTCACCAAAGCATTTCCTAATATCCTGTAAGGAGGATGATCAAACTACGATGAGTAAGTCTAAGAATAAGAATTTCAGTAGCCGCCGCGACTGGTATGACGATGAAGAAGATGGTTACAGCTATCAAGATACCAAGCAGAAACGTAAAGAAAAACGGATGAAGAATCTTATTCGCTCTAAGAATGTTGATCAGATTATGGGAATGGATGATGACGAATATGAAGACTATCGACGAAATTGAAGAGATGCTCGACAAGGCAGTTGGGGATTTCTACGTAGCTCTCTTTTTGCTTCATGCAGCTGGAGAATATCAAACCGAATACAATGCGATGGGCGTATTGATCAATATGCTACAAGAAGATCGCGAACTACTACGCAAAAAGTACAAGGAAAACATCATTGCCTAGCTACACTTTTAAAAACCTAAATACTGGCGAAGAATGGACTGATATTATGTCCATCAGTGAGAGGGAGGAATTTCTTAGTAAGAATCCACAAGTTCAGCAACAACTGACTTCTGCTCCTGCCCTCGGTGACTCAATTCTCCTTGGGCTTCGTAAACCTGATAACGGGTTTCGGGACCGCCTCAAAGAAATCAAGAAAGCGCACAGTCGTGGTCTAACGAGGAGCACAGTCAACACTTTTTGAGAGAATAAATGCCAGTATCAAACAATCAAACTAAAAAGCGTTTGTCAAGAAAAGAAAAAAGAACAAAAGATCAAAATTCGGAGGTT
>Ga0209085_1001874_pt1 | contig 12497 bp, 34 predicted proteins | sample C_131016_EF_Meta_FD_187310 | JGI IMG/M metagenome (GOLD analysis project Ga0209085, IMG submission 187310) | Freshwater microbial communities from Lake Croche, Canada to study carbon cycling - C_131016_EF_MetaG (SPAdes) (version 2) | ecosystem: Environmental > Aquatic > Freshwater > Lake...
GCTGTGCTTAACTCCTGCTGGTGCTGGATGCCACTTGTCGTACTTCCAGCCACCAACCAGATAATCACTCCAATCCTTGGCTTCCTTCAGACCCCATCCGGTGTGGAGTCGAATTGCCTTGATGCAATGGATGCGATTGTCGAGAGTCATACCACCCGTGATTGTCACCATACGACGCTGGTTCACACCCAACGCCACCTCCAACGCACACACAATCTTGTCGAACATATCCAGACTGCAACCGTTTGCAATCATGTTCAACGACTCACGGACGCTCAGTTCGATCTTGATCATCTTTTCCTCCAAAGGTGTTGTTCTGCTTAGTATATCTTCTTATCGGCCAATGTCAATAGCTCTCTTGAAAATCTTTTTTGACTCCAGAGATATTTTTGGTGTATTTTACATTGGAGTCAACAATAGGAGATATAATGAATACTAAAATATGTACAAAATGCAAAATAGATAAATCACTAGACATGTTCAGCTACAATCGTGGTAAACCAAGACCACAATGTAAAGAGTGCAGAGTTAAAGAATCACAAAAATACTATAGTAAAAATCTAGTAGATAGAAAAAAATACCATAGCCAAAGAATTAAAAAGCTTTATCAAAATGAAGACACTAGATTAAAGTTAAATCAAAATTCTTCTAAGTCTCGTAAAAAGAAAATACAGAAATATAGAGAATTTATGAAAAAACAAAAATGCAACAAGTGTGGGTTTAATGATTATAGAGCATTACAGTGGCACCATCAAGATCCATCTACTAAATCTTTCACAATAGCATCACAAGCAGCACATACTAGTTGGGATAAATTAATATCTGAAATTAACAAATGTGAATGTTTGTGTGCTAATTGTCATTTTATTTTACATCACCCAGACGATCTTTCCTCAAGCACATGAACCTGTCTGCCGTCAGTTACAAGAGTGTCAAACTCATAATCATCCCACTCAAATTCCCCAGCATCTGATTCTCTACGCCATCTAATATCTTTGATTGGATTATAGTACAGCTTTTCAAGACCATCAACGGGCAAATCCTTGCGAAGCATAACCTCCTCACACTGCACCCAACCACTAACATTCTTTTTCTGTTTCTTATTGACCCATTTTGCCCTAGCTACCTTATTTACCAGCTTGCAACCACGCATCTCCAACTGGTATTCTGTAGGGTCTACATAATATTGGTCAACCCTTTTCTTACCCTGCATAATATTTACTTGCCACTTGCGATAGTTCTGCCCATTGAGCAGATGAAATCGTACTTCGGCGTGTAGCTCTACTTGTTTCATTTTCCTCTCCAAAGAACAACACAATGCGTAATCTCATCTTCAGTAGGACCGAAAGACATAGAATGTCGGCCATTATACCAACTAAGCTTCTCTTGTCCATCCCAATTATCATTTAGACGAACAGCAGTATTAGGCCTAACTTCAACATTATCATATCCACACTCATAGCCCGGAACCAGTACCAGCATATCTTGCGGCAGCTTGTTCAGTTCTTCGATCAGTTCAGCAACAGTCATCATATTCCCTTTCGTGTTACCACTATCTTACACTACTATTATCGACAAGTCAAGGGGAAATCTTGAAAAATTATTTCTAGACGCAAATCCTTTAGAGGTAAGGACTTATGACGAATGCGGCCCGCCCGACTTTCCCTAAGTCGTTATGTAGCGGTAACTTATGTACCACCAACCACAGTCTCCACATAAACTCCAAACAAGACCATACTTATCAACAGTATACATACTTTCATTACATTTGCCACAATCACACATGTCACTAAAAGTTTTCATAATTTCAACCACTAGGATAATCTGGTGGGTAGGGCTGTTCTGGTGGTGGTGGTTTGGGCTGTCCCTCATCGGGTTGCCAGTACGGAGCATCCATATAGTCTACATTGCCGGGAGCTTCACTACAGTCAATATTGTGAATACAAAAAGGATCATTATAATTTATCCTATATGTTCCACGCCACACACCAATAGGCTCACCATAATAGATGATCTTTTGACCATTAATAGGGCGACGAGGGCCGTGAAAACTAATCCATTCCATTATTTATATACCTCTATTTGCCACCGATCATACTTCAATTCGGCCGTTACACTCATACCTAACTTAACCAGTTCGGCCACAATTTCGGCCAACCGCTCAATCTCATTAATATTTAGATAGATCATTACCAACCCTCCGGCATAGGAATCTCTTGAAAGCTAGTATAGCATACCACTAATGAGTTGTCAAACTGATTCCACGACTCAAGCTCATCTCCAAGCGATCCATGCCACCAATCGCCCCAACCACCATTCTCTACATTCCAGAACAAAGGAAAAGGGAAAGAATAATCCTTAACACAACACAGATATTGACCATTCAAAATCGGATCACCATAATGCCAGTTCATTATATTCTCTTTGTTATCTCATCATACTCATTAATCAAATCAGTCACCGTTATACCATACTTCTCTGCTAAAGTCAATGCATCTTTTTTAGCAGGACTCCTGATCATCATTGGGTTTTTAAGAACCCTAAGAACATAAACTATCGCTGCATTTCTGTCTGATTCTTCTTTAGTCATAGAAAGCTTCTCTTTCCTCATATATGTTTGCTATTGAGATTCTAACCTCAACCCATTCATCTAGGCTGTCAAAATCTTTAAGGCTTTCGGCTAACTCACTATCTTCATAGCATTCCACTATGTACTGACCCCAACTCTCATAGTTATCATGGGCCAGCTTTTTTGCTTCTGCAATCAGTTCTTTTGTAGCAATCATTATCTTTCTCCTTTGTATTGTATACCGGGTGTTAATGGATCGACTTATCGGAGCGACGGGATTTGAACCCGCAACACCGCCACATATAGTGTGGAACTCTACCAATTGAGTTACGCCCGACGATAGTTTTACGAATAATGTCCGGTATCACGCATTATCCAACCCAGCCAGTAAACTTGGTTTCTATCCGACCCCTGTTTGTAATCAGCGAACCATTTACGACTCCGGTTCTATGCCCACCAATACCCCGATATTCTTAGCCCTTGGAGCAAGGTTAAAACTGGTGGAAACCGCCCACGCTGCTTTGCCGCTTTCGGGTACCTAATATCAGGCGGCTAGTCAGAGGTGACGATTACTGGTTGTATTGTATCATGCGTCTGTGTAGCATTGCAACGTCTAGGCTATTCGCCATACACAGTTAAGAATTTCTCCACCGCATGATTGTATTATAACGTGGCAGAGGAATTCCACCTCCATAGATTAGTATCGGTTCCCAGTGCATAACCAGCACAGCCGTCCCCAATAGGTTATCTAATCTAGTCGCTAGACCCACGCATGATTGTATGAATCGTGGTCAGGATGCCAACCCTCATAGATTGGTACTTCTATCCAACGTATAGCCCCGTTGGCAACCCTACGCTGCATTACAGCCGCAGTGTTTATCGAAATAGGCTATCCCAATCTAGTCCCGTTGCATGGACCCACGAGTTTTGTATTGTAAAGCAGATAGGGTTGAGCCATACTCGACAGCCATTTAACCGTGGCTTCTTTGATATCATTCTGCCAGCGGCCCTCATCTGCTTATGTGCTAAGTATACATCTATTATCGTCACTTGTCAAGAGCTATCTATAGGAATTCCAAAAATTTTTTAGAGTTGATGTAACCCTATGATACACAAGCACTTACATCAAAGTCGGCCGGCCCAGCTTGTCCTAAGTCCTTTAATCTATTGAACTTAGAACAACTGAGTATATTTACTACTTATTTGAAAAGTTTTCAATGATAGATGATGCAAACTTATCTGCTTTTTCCATGATTCTATCATGTAACACTTCTATATTGTCGTCGTCATTTTCTGCGATACCATTAACAATATCAGCAGCAAAAGCTTCTAACAGATCAACTAGTTCTTGTTTAGTCATTTATTCTTGCTCGATTCTTTCATCTGCATAGTAATTTGAGTTAGTCAACACTTCCGGCCTATACTTACTTAACTTTTTATTTATACACTCCAAACAAACCCTACCCAGCGGAATTCCCCTAGCATCACTTTCCCACCAACTTTTCTTGCCAGACCCACATGGACAAACTTTCATGATATAATCCTTAGTTAAGAGTTGTAACCAGTGCTTCACGCCTACCATCACGAATAGCGGCTTCAAGAGCACCACAAATAAAAGCTTGAAACTTATCCAGTTCCTCAGTCATAACCTTTGGGTCATGATTTACAGTCTGTAGTATCATCTTCATAGCAAAACCAGCCACACTATCAGCAATCAGCGCCTTTTCTTCACTTGTCAGCATAATTTTCTCCTTACTCCAAGTATACTCTATTAAAGACTCTTTGTCAAGTCCCGACTACTGGCTGACTATACCCATCCAGCCCAAATCCGTAGGATTAGGCGGGACAAACCTGGGTAATTCGCTCAATCAGCAGATTCTTACCATAAAGTTTCTCAGCCTGACGCAACGCATGGTAGGTACTGTATGCCTGAACATACCCTACAATTTTATTGCCTTTCATGACCATATAGGTATCGGTACTCATTCATCCTCCACTAGTGCAGGAAACATTCTATCCCAAGACTCACTATCAATTCCCGTTTTGAGAATCTCACGATCATCAGCATTGAGATACGGGAAAGCAATTTGAATCAACTCTCCATTGACCCAACGCTGGGCATCTTCAAGCTTAGTGACTATGGAAAACTCACGAAGGCCAGTAGACAACCCACTGAACTCAATCATATCCACACCGTCCACAGTCCTGATCGTTCTCGTTGTCCGATTTGTCAAAGCATATGGTGTAAACAGCATCTTTTTCTCCTTTAGGTTCCTCGTATTGTACACTACTAATATCGGCGTGTCAAGAGAAAAACTTTGAGAAAAATTATGTGATGTAAAATGTTGATGAATAAGGACTTACGTCAAACGCGGCCCGCCGGCCTCGCCCTAAGTGCTTTCGCAGCAACGACTTAGGGGTTGGTCAGCTTTTAGGCAGTACCTGCTATCTTTTAGAGCAGGCTAGCAACCCCACTCTTGAACAGAACCTTAGCAAGCAAAGGCTTTCGGCAGTTGCTTACACGCTCTGCATAAAAGTTACGAATCTTACCGTCAGGAGTCTGGCAAGTCACCAGATTCGCAGTACGGATAAACTCAGGATCACCGATACGATATCGGCTCTTGCGATTCAACCTCGCAATCTGGTCAGCAGTCAACGTCTGCTTACCAACAACCTTAGCAAGAAAACGCTCATGCGTTCCATGCAGCGGCTGCTGATAAACAAAGTTGTAAACCTGACCATCCTTAGCATTCGCCAAGCTGGCCTTGCTTCCACCGTAAACGGAATAGAAGACAAACCCTACAACAGCACAAGTAACAGCAAACAGAATACCAGTCAACACAACAAAATCACTCATAAGAAACCCTTTCAAATTGAAAACCAATCTAACATCCATGCCACAAGTCTACACTAGTTATCGGCCTTTGTCAAGCAGAAACTTTAGAGAAATTTTCTTCCCAATATTCTACCATCTCAGCCATATTGATTCCACTATCATTCCAGGCCACACAATCGGGCGTTTCAAATCGGATAGCAGTCGTGGTAAAAATCTCACGAATCAAAATTTTGAAATGATCGTAAGAGGTACACTGTTTTGCCAGACTATACAAATCTTCCTCATTACTGATCCACAAACAAACATTCCATGTCTGATAGTTTTGGTAGCCGTTGTAGGTTCCATCGGGACTCATGCTTCACTCTCTCTTTCTTGTATACGTCATTCTACTATACAATATCGTCTAATGCAAGGACTAAACTTGAATCTTACAAGATTGTAAGGATCGACGTAAAGTGTTGCAGGATAAGCACTTACAGCTCGGCCGGCGGCGCGCTCTTGCTCTAAGTTATTTAGAGTCAAGGACTTATGTTAAACTTTACAAACTTGACGCTTTTTTGATCGGTCTAGTTTTTTGAAATCTGTACCCGGCAGTTTATTTAGGTCTGTTGTTGTAATATGAATTGAGCAGACATCTTCATACTTATTGCTAACAAATTCCATAGCAGTAGCTTTACTCATCCATTTTGTAACTACGCCTGTTGGTGTTACATAACTAAGCACAAGAATATCAAATTTCTCTAATTGAATATGCTTGAATGTGAAAGAGTAAGAAATAATCTTTTTGCTATTAGCTCCCACTCGGGGACTTGCGAGAGATGATTTTACCTCAACCCGTGTTTTCTTATTGATTGTAATATCGTGTGAGTGACTTCCTCCATGGTAATTTCCCATATGTTTCTTCAACAATTCATCCCTAACCATCTTTTCGATAGCATGGCCACGGAATTGGCTGTTCATTTTAGATAGACGATAAGCTATCTCGCTTTTTGAAACATAAAAAATATTAGGCTTATTCAATCCCTTAAGCTCTGGCATAACGCGATTCAAATGACGCATTGTGAACATAACCTTCCTCCTTTGGTTGTGTCATTCTACAGGAGTATCGGTTGTTGTCAATAGATTTAGCGACAAATTTTTCTTTTGCCATAACTCTATACAGGATAAGAACTTACGTCAAAGCCGGCCCGCCGCGTCGGCCCTAAGTGCTTGTACACAAAGGGTTTACGACGAGTGATAGTTTACTCAAAATCAACAAAGATGATTTGAGCGTAGCCACGAGGCTTTACAGTGTATCCATCACCATAATCGTAGGTTTCAGCCTTGACCGCTGTCATACCAGCCAGAGCCTTGGCTTTACGAATAACGCTACGCTGGGATGCATTCTTCTTGGGGATAAACTCATAACGGTTCACCCAACCATAGTTAGCTTCACCACCAAAGGTATCGGTATGGGTAACAACGCACTTCATTTAACAGTTTCCTTCGTTTTCAGGGTTTCGGTATACAGCTTCTTCAACATCTCAACGTGAGCAATCGCACGATTAGCTTCACGATCCATAAGCATAACAGCCTTTTCGTGTGCTGTCAACTCTTTCTTTTTCGTTTTCATTTGCTTTCTCTTTCCTTCTTATATCGACATTCTACCATAAAAACTTTAGCTGTCAAGCCTAATCTTCTTTCCATGGATAGGGCTGTACATAAGGCCCATAATGGTCATAAAGATACTTAAATCGATCATCATTATGCCACTGATACAGCTTGATCAGCTCACTTACTGCACAAGAGTACAGCATTGTGGGTGTCATTTTATTCCAAGAATAGTTACGATAACCGTCTTTAGTGATTAGAGTCACAAAGCCATTACCAAAATTCATAATCGTACCCCACACATCCTTACCATTATAGGTAAAGTTTATGGTATTACTTAGCCAATAGGGCCAATGTGGATTCATATTCAATCTCCGTAGGTATTAGAATCATTCATGTAAATTAATCGAGCAACTCGGTTAGAACAATTATGCTCCTTGTCCCAACCATCTTTGATTTCTGGAGACTTATCTGGCAGCCCAACAGACCTACGATATTCAATCCATTTTTCTTCATTAGTCATTTTTTATTCCTTAACCAAACATCTCATACTCTTCATCGGTCAACGCCACTTCATCTGGACGATAGCAGTTATTGCCATATAGATCACGATTCTTAGGACGCTTTTCCCATTCATCCATGAATCGGTTATACTCTTCGATATGCTTTTCTTCTTCACTTTTCATCTTTCACTCTCTCTCTCTCTCTACTCTATATACGTCTATTATACAGAATGGTTCGGTTTGTTCAAGAAAAAAGTTTCCTTACAATATCGTAAGCTTTCTCTAAGTCTTTGGCAGATAAGGACTTAGATAAAAATCGGCCCGCCGCGCCATCCCTAAGTGCTTACGCACAAAGGGTTTAGGGCGAGTGGTTCAGTCATCGTATGGGCCATCTTCGTTATAGTCCACAAACCCCACAGCCTCATCGGCGTGGAAATCCTCTACCCCATCGTCTCCATAATAACCGTAGTCCTCATCGGTTCCCCATCCAGCGGAAGCCAACGCAGATTCAGCATCACCATCCATACTATCATCAAACGAATCATCCTCAACCTCATAATCGGAAAGGTCAGTGTCCATGCACTCACCGTAAAAATCTTCAACATCGTCATACTCGTAGCTCATGTTCAATCCTTCACAATGGTAGTAATGTAAAGCAAGCCAACCCAAGACGCAAGGAAAGCAATCGCACTAAGCATCAATATACTCCTCTGGAACGAAATCGTCAACAGCACCCACAACCTCTGCCCAATCCCAAAAGTTGACTTCCACACTAGGATCATCAATCGGCTCGACCATCGGTTCCACAATCCCCTTCTCGGCCATATCGTTCAGAATGTCGTTGATTTCATCGAAGTTCAGCATGATTCTGTTTCCTATGGGTTATCGTTCGTTGATACCTATTATACGCATAAGGTAGTCAAAGGTTCAAGCGAAAATTATAGAATCTTTCCTTACAATGTCGTAAGGTTGTCGTAAAGTGTTGCAGGATAAGAACTTACGACTCGCGGCGGCCGGCCGAACTCGACGTAAGTCCTTATGAGTTAAGGAGATACGTCAAGCCACACCCAAGAACAAAAGCTGTCCCTAATAGAATATAATCACTAATTTTCATCATTTTCCTCCATATACATGATATGTGACATACTAGCAGAGAGTAAGATACCGACAATATAACCAAAAGCAACGCTAATAAAATCAAATTGATACATCCGTGTATCTCCGTTAGAGTTTTAATCACCGTATCCAACCCAGAAATCATCCCCATCATCATTTTTCATAAGAGTATAACCCCTAGACTTCATATCCTCATATTCTTTAATCCTCTCCCAGACCTCACCCACAATAGCTAGAGAACAGATAAAGACATAAAGCCCCAAGATCATCCCAATGCCGGCCAATACATAAACCATATCACCCTCTTCTTTCTTGCACCATTCTACACTATTGTTATCGGCCCGTCAAGGGCTCTGACTTTACGCTGACTATACCCAACCTACCCAAACCCGGAGGGTTAGCTGGGACTATTGAAAAAAATCAATCATGAGGAGGATGAGGATTTTCATCGTGCTCTTTTACCCTGAAAGTGTTTTTAGTATACGCCCACGGTATCATATCGTCAACAGGGATTCCAGACTTTAAACTAGCTTTCTGTCTAGCCTCCATCCAATCCTTACCGGCAAACACCCCAACATATTTATGATCATTCCAAGTGTAAAAAACAGCAGCAACCATTTTCTTTTTCCTTACTTTACGAGAGTTGGATTAGACCGATAATATTTCGCCCACAATTCATCGATCACGAACTGAACAACACGATCATGCGAACCACGACAAACGTAGTATCCCATGTGAATGTCAAACAGAGCAAACGTCCCATCCTCTTTCGGATGAAACGTGAACCCACACTTGTAGGCATAAGCGTTGATTTTACCCTTGACGGTCGAACTTTTTGGAGGTTTTCTCATTTTCATCATCTCTCTTTCTTGTATGTATATTATACGCTACAGATTGGAAATGGTTCGAGAGAAAAAAGAATTTTTTGTGTCAAGAAAATTTGACAAAACTTTTTTGCATTTGGCACGATAGTTGCTGTGTTGTCGTAAGTCGTTGGTACTATTGTACTTACGTCAAGCTCGGCGGCGCCGGCCTCTCCGTAAGTCCTTTGGCAGTAAGGGTTTACGTCAAGTTTTTCGTTTTCTGTATATCCGTTCAGTACCCACCCAAACGGGTAGGTATAGCTTGGGATATAACTGAACATATGTACTCTTTACCCATCGCTCAGTTTCTAGTGTAACGTCGTACACTAGTGTACAGTTGTTCATTCTTCCCCCTTGAAGCTGAACGGGCTGATTTCGAGATGAGCAACAACACCGTATTGCTTTGTCAGTTCTTCAACACGTTCACGGCTACCCGGCTTGCCAACCGGAACGATCATGGTATCCTCACCCCCCACATAACGGGGGTCAGCCTTTTCCTTGCGAACCTTTCCCAGATTCTTCAAGGCAGTACGATTGAACTTGAGAACCTTTTCGGTCACAAGGTAGCGTTTCTGATCGGTAGTACCATAGACGTAATCGGTATCTTCCACAATCTTATCGTCAGGAATCTCCACAAGCATCGGCACTGCGATACCTTTGAAGATCATACGGGCTTGACGTTTGGCATTTTCGATGATAGGGAACTTTGTTTTCATGTCTTTCCTTTTTTCTTTCTTTCTTGTATGTCTATTATACGCTATAGGTCACGAATTGTTCAAGGGGTCTTTCCTTACATTTTCGTAAGGTTAGATACCCTCCCCATCGTCAAGGCCCGGAGTGTAGTCGGCCTCATCTTCTGGAACATCTTCCACCACACCACACCATTCCTGACAACTCATGCAAATTCCAATTCGATCACTACCCTCACCGGTCTCAAAACCACAACCAGCACCACAGCAATCAGAAACCAGATCGTAATTCAGATTTTCCATTTTCATATCCTTCTCTTTCTTCTATATCTATTATACGCACGGAATCCCTAATGGTTCAAGAGAAATCCAGAAAAGTTTCCTTACAAAGTCGTAAGGTTCGCCGGCCATCCTTTGGCATGGTATTTGCTGGCTGGCTGACTATAATCATTATGCCGCAGCATTAGCTGCGACATTTGGCACAGTATTTGCTCTATGCAATTTTCATGCCAAAAAAGTTTGGCACGATATTTGCTATGACGATTCGTCGTAAGTCGTTGCGGCGTAAGCACTTACATCAAATTCGGCGCGCCGGCCTTGCCCTAAGTCCTTTGCGGATAAGGGTTTACGTCAAGGCCTTGTACACTACTATACTACTGTATAGTCATCCCCTCTATATAGGGGAATGTCTTACCATTAGAGTGTACGCTCCATTCTCCCTTTGTTTGTTTAACATATCCCGGTATATACTTATTCATTCGATCTTTAGTGGTAGGGCTATACCATCCTCCATTTCGCAGGGTATAGGTATTATCTTCATGGATTGTCACGACATAGGTACTGTGTAGCATGATCCCTACGCTACCATTCGGCAGAATCTCAGCGTAGGTGTTATTGCCTACCTTGCGGGATTGCCGGCCTGTTTTACCATTCACCATCTTTACTGCGTCAGAGTGTTTCATTTTGTTCACCAGCTTTCGCTGATTATCCCTAGTAATTGTTGAAGAAACTGTAAAATCTCTTTAATATTATGAGTAGCATAATCTACATACCCATCCGGTAAATGTCTATACATACCATTCCTTTTCAAGCGGCCTTGATAAATACCTGACTAGCCTTGCTATTACCGTAAATCGTTACGATATAATTCTTTCCGCTACCATCCTCAATCTGTATACCATTTACCATACCAACATAGCAGCCTAGGGTAGCATGATCGACCAGACCTATATATGATCGATCCATCATAGCCTTTACAATATCGCTCAACAGATAGACTTTACCAACCGACCGGACAGTAGCAGTTTTCATTTCTTTTCTCTTTTCTATATCTATTATACGGTGCCGATCCTAAAAGGTTCGACCTAAAATACCCAAATATTTTTTGAAGTATAGGGAAGCAGATCATTTATAGGAAAGCCTGTAGACTCTGCGACAATTTTTTGGGCCGTCATCCAATCGGCTGCGTCTGCTTGTCCGATAAACTTGTGTTCGCCATAGCTGAAGAAATAAAAAGTTTTCATCGTCTTTTCCTTATTGTTGTCCATCATTCTCTATGTCTATTATACGTTGCTATTCTGAAAAGGTTCAACCTTGCAATATCGTAAGGTTAGATACCCTCTCCATCGTCCAGACCTGGGATATAGTCTGGCAGATCATTATATTCCTCCATCGTCATACTATTATCTTCCAAGGCCTTTACCATATTTTCATCTTCCGGAATATCTTCCACCACACCACACCAATCGTTGCAGCTTGTGCAAATTCCGATCATATCCTTACCCTCACCAGTCTCACAGTAGACACCACAACTACAACAATCGGACACCAGATCGTAGTTCAAATATTCCATTTTCATATCCTTTTCTTTATCGTATCGTTTTCTTCTATATCTATTATACGCTACTGATCGGCAAAGGTTCAATAGAAAATCTAGAAAAAATAAAAAAATCTTTTTTCTTCATTGGCACGATATTTGCTCTGGGCCGATTGGCACGGCATTTGCTATAGCTATTCGTCGTAAGTCGTTATGCCACAACCACTTACGTCAAATTAGGCGGGCCGACCCTCGTCGTAAGTTCTTTACTGACAAGGGTTTACGTCAAGTTACCCCTACCATTTGGGGGGATAGCTCCCCATCCATACCATGTGGTCGCGGTACCCCTTCGCATAGGGGGATCCATGCCGCTTGCGAATGAGACGCAGTTGAGCGGCCAACGTACCCCTATAAATGGGGGAGGGGTCACGCTGAATCCATTCGCCTATCCATTTGTTCGCAGGAACCGCGACGAGTAGCCTATGATCGAAAACTTGCATGATATTTTTTTCCTT
>Ga0209085_1001875_pt1 | contig 12497 bp, 14 predicted proteins | sample C_131016_EF_Meta_FD_187310 | JGI IMG/M metagenome (GOLD analysis project Ga0209085, IMG submission 187310) | Freshwater microbial communities from Lake Croche, Canada to study carbon cycling - C_131016_EF_MetaG (SPAdes) (version 2) | ecosystem: Environmental > Aquatic > Freshwater > Lake...
TGATTCATAACGTCTGCTTTGTCTTTGCTCAATGGTTTGAGCAACTCAGCCATCGTTTCCTTGCGTTCCATCAAATCTTTGGATCTAGCAATTTCTTGCTCCTTGGATTCAATCACCGCTTGTTTCTCATCGATGGATTTCTTAGCTTCTTCTATTTTCAGCATTTGCTCATCAACTACTTTTAATAGTTTTGAGGTTTCACTCTTCTCATTTAAGTAAGAAGATTGATATTCTGAAGCGAAAGCTTCGAAAACTCGTTTACCAAAATTGATTTGTCTAGCAGCAGTGATGTCTTCTTTTAATTGAGTTAACTCTTCGCTCAATTTTTTAGTCACTGCGTCTTCAACCACTTTGGCAGATTTAGTAATAAAAGCGTCTTTCAATTTTTTCATTTGAGATTTGGCTTCTTTCACTAATTTAACTTTGGTTTCCACTACACCTTTTTTGTCTTCGTGGAATTCTTTGATTTCGTTGGCAAGAGCATTTACTACAAATTCTTCTAATTTAGAAAAATTCTCGTGTACACTCTTTCTATCAACATTAAGTTCGTTAAGCTCTTCTGCTAATTTGCTCATTACGAATGATTCTAATTTTGCAGAGTGTGCGCCTACGTTTTCTTTGTATGTTGTTTTTTCCATTGCAAGTGCTTTTCTGTCTTCAACGAACTTGGTGATTTCTTCACTCAACTTGTCAGTCATCATTTTATCGATGGCTTCTACCATGTTGTTTTTGTCGTGCTCGTATCTCTTAGCGAATTCTTCTCTAAGTTCAGCAGCAGCTTGCTCTTTGTTTTCTTTAACTTTGTTGTCCCATGCTTCTTGGATAGTTTTTTGAGTTTCTTCTCCAATAACACCTGATTCAACCAGTTTTGATATTGCGTCGAACATTATGTTAGGTCCTTTATTATGTTGGTTAGTGCCTCTTTAAGGTACTTCTGTGCTTTTTTATCATCTCTAATCTCAGCAGCCAGACCCATTGCTTTATTTCCGCCCTTTGTATTCAACAAATGTTCGTAAATTGCAGTTGGGTAAGCACCCGGTGCTGAAGGTTGTGCCACTACGTCCACTGTTATGATCTCGAAATCACTGACTTGTCCTCCACCGTATTCTGAAACGTTTCCAGAACCGCGGCTTGACACGCCCAGTTTGACTCCAGACTCTAACATAGTTTTCACTAGTTGGCCCATTGGTGTTGGCAGGATTTTCATCTTGCCGTATCCATTCGGACCGTCCATCCACATATCAGTAATCATGTGGCTAACACGGTCCAAATTAATTTTTAGATCATCCGGATGGTCTACTTCCCCTAGAACAGAATAACCCGATGTGATCTGATCATTGAGTGTTTTTACCGCTTTTTGAATTTCATTCACTGGGTAAACTCTCTGATTGGCATTTTTGATGCCGCCCTGGATACAAATCCCTTTCATATAAAGGTCCTTGCCTTCCTTGCCTTCGTGCAAGACTTCCATCCTGGCCTGATCGTAGGTTAAGTGTTCTCTTAGGTATAGTCCCATCTTCGCTTCCTGTTCTCTTTCTTATTGCTTACTTCTTAGCAGCAACGATTGGAGATTTAGATGCTGACTTATCACCACCGTCTTTATGATCAGCTTTTACTTCTTTTTTGTAAGAAGTTGCTTTATCTTTACCTGGTGTGTTTTCAAAGTCACCCATTTTTTGAGCAGTTGGAGTTTTGGCTTTTTCTTTAGCAACATCTGCTTGAGCGATGTTTTTAGAGCCTAGTCCCATTTTAGTTCCTGCATCAACTATTGGTGATTTTGCTGATTTGTCAGAGCCGTCTTTGTTGTCAGCTGATTTTTGGATCTTGTATTCTTTTACAGTTTCCTTCTTCATATCATCTTTTTTAGCTTCTTGAGCTACTGCAACTTGAGCGTCTTGAGCTGGTTGTGCTATAACTGCTGCTTCGTCTGATTGCTCAGCATCTGCATGTTCTTCGCCTTTTTCACCACTCATCATTTTTTCAAATTCTGCTTTTAATTCTTCTAAAGCATCTTCTAAGTCAACGATTTTATTTTCAACACCTGCGTCCGCTTGTGCGTCGGCGTGTGCGTCGGCGTGTTCTTCACCGTGCTCGGCGTCGCCTTTTTCATCAGCAGAAACATCGGCAATTAAATCATCAGTAGCATCGCCACCAACTTCTTCAATTGATTCTTCTTCAATTTCAACTGTTTCGTCAACTGTTTCATCAACTGTTTCGTCTTTTGATTCAGTTTCTTTAACTTCTTCGGTTTTTTCTGTTTCTTTAACTTCTTCTTTAGAGTCTTCTTTAGTTTCAGCTTCTGCTAAACCTTCGTAGATATCTCTAGATTTTTCAACAACGATTTCGTGAAATAGCGCCTGCGCTTTATCATTCTCTTCGTTGATTAGTAATTCAAGCAATTGCTCAAATTTATTTGTAGATTGTGTCATTGCACGTGCTCCTTTTGGCAAGTTTGGTTTTATACTTTATAAAGTGTATTATTTAAGCAACCAGCGAAATAAAGCGGTACTTTTGGGTCAAAAACGGGGGTTTTTTGATTAGGACTATATTTGTATCTGTATATTATGTATCTTTAGAAAGTCTTCAATATCTAGGTGTTTAAAGTTCTTGTTAAACTCTAAATCGTGCGGTTTAAACGCATTTTTGTTTACTACACGGAAAAATTGTATATCTGCATATGAAGTTAGTACCTTTTTAGTTTGGCTCATCCAATTACCATAATATGTGGCTTCTTCTTTGCTTTTTTTATAGTTGCGAGTATCTTTGAATAGATTATTCAAAGCAAACATAGTACTTTTATCTCCTCGAGGATACCCTTGATAATCAAACCCTAGTATGTAAATCTCTTTAAATTTCTTATCAGCAGCCATTTTTAGGGCAGTTGGGCCCGAGCTCCACCCCAGGCTAGGGGTGAACCATTTGATATGATTTTTGGCATTCTGAATTTTTTCATACTGATGATTGTAATTGCTCCATACTTCGTGTGTTTTGGCATAATCCGTCTCTGCTATTTCTAGTATCATTTTAGGATCCACTGCTACCAGATAGTCGGGTTCTTCGGTCCTATACACAGCGTTACAAGCAAATACTGTGCCGTGTTGCTTTAGATTGGCAATCTTGATGCCTTTGCGTGATTCTCCGTTGCCCAGTACGAATGCTTTATCGGACATTATATATTAAAGTGATAGGTTGTCTGCTGCGGCAGGTTGTCCATACATCTTTTGTACAAATTCTGCTTGTTCTCTCTGTTCTTGATCGTGTGTTTCGCTGGCAAGACGCATTTTATTAAGATCGCATAATCTCAAACGAGTTTTTCTAGTATCACTAGAATCTAACACAGAAATATCGTCTTCTGCATTATAATTTTTTTGTTGTTCAAAGCCTTGCGGGCCGTATGACCACATTTCTTTCAAGTACATGTTGCTATTATTTAAGCCTTAGACGGTGGCTCCGCCGCCGGGTGTGGTGCCGGGTGTGGGCGTGCCTGGTGTTACGCTAGTGCCTGGTGTGCCTGGGCCCGGGGCTCCTTCTTCGGGGGTTGGATTTTCAAATTGGTCTAGATCTGATTGCACTCCTGCCTGGCTAATACCTGCTGTTCTCAATTGAGTGGTCTTGGTTTGTTTTTTCTGTGCCACTGCATTTTCTTCGGCCCATAGCGTGCTATTTTTTGTCATTTCTTCTTCAGATAATCCTAGGAATCTTGATAGAGCAAATCTTTTGCTCATGTAAGGTAATTCGGCGACCTGTACAAACGTGCCCACTCTGCTCTGATCCATTTCTGTCTGTCTGTATTGTGCAAAGTTTTGTGGAGGATTGAATTTAATTTCAAATGTGCTGTTATCAATGCTGTACCCTTTGTTTTTAATCCATAATTTAAATTCTTCATCAAATACCGGAGCAATTAAACTTTGCAATCTTTCACAATATTTGTTGAATCTTAATTCTTGAATATATGCAGTACCTACTCTACCGTCGTTATATTGTTGGGCTCCGTCATCTGCTCCTGTGGGTAGATACGAAGACGGAATTCTTAGTCCTCTATATAATTTGTTGGTAAAAAATCTTAAATCGTCAATCTCACCTAGATTGGTTCCACCCGGCAGTGTGTCCACTTTAGATCCTCTTCCTTCTGCTGTTTGCGGGAAGAAATAGTCTTCGTTAACCGACATTGGATTGTATGTGGCATCGATATAACTTGCTCCGCCCGATGTGCTGGGAATTCTTCTTTGATTGATTTCATTTTTAACTCGCTCAACAAATTGCATTGCCAAGTGTGTTGGCATATTGCCCACATCAATGTAGAACACTCTTCTCTCCGGTGCTCTTTGCACACGATAGATAATGATTGCATCTTCTAATAATTCTTTTTGTTTGTAAACTTTGAACACTTGCTCCAACACCGATTGCCCAAATGGGAATAGGTTGTCCATGCCATCACTCAAACTCATGTGTACCACGTGCTCGGCGTTGATAGCATACTGATTCATGGTTCTGTAGAATCTGCCTCCCGAGCCTCCGGTTGGATAACTGGTGTTCATGCCTTGGCCTGCCCCTGCGTAATTCTGCTGATATGCTCCTGTGGCAGTACCGCCATATAATTGATTGGGAGATATTTGTGTGGCAGATAATTTTTGTAAATTAGGATTGATATCTCTGATTACATATTGCTCAGGTACTTTACCTTCTGACTCGTTGACAATAATTCTATCAATCTTTGCAGGATCCATGTACAACCATTTGTTGGTTTCTGGATCTCTCACAAAGAAACAATCACCATACTTTAAAGTATTTCTAAAAATACGGAATATTCTTCTTTGAAATCTATTAGATTGTGTCCACTGTTGTAGAGCTTTTTTTAATAATTTTACTTCTGTTTCTGTGACATCGTCTTTGAATACTAGATCAAATGGTGTGTTGTTTTCGTTGTTGTCTTGTGTGCAAAATTCTGCTAGGATGTCTAATGCTGCATTGATCTCAGAATCTGTATCCATTTGATCATACTGGAAATATCTTTGTACTCTGTTTGGATGTCCTGTGTAAACGTCTGGTAGATAAGATGAATAATTTCTCTTTGCAAAATTGGGAGTCTTGTCACCGCTTATAGGAGACGTTGTGGGTTCTTTAAAATATTTTTTCCAGCTCATATATTATTCACTTATTATACTAGAGAAGGCCCCACTTTATCAACCATTTTGGAAGTCTTCTTGGTATTTTTTTCCATTGCTATTGCTAGTGCAACTTGCTTATTTAATAGTTCGTTGGTGGACTTTTGTTGTGCTAACATCTCTTTTGCGGTAATATGATATTGTGACATGCTACTAGCCAAGTCGCTTGTGCTGGTGTTGTCTCCTACTGCATTGTAAGCAGCAGTTTCTTGGGTATTTAATACTCTTTCGCCGGCATGCACTTTAAGATTAGAAGTTTTTGTTTCAAATGGTAATCCTGTTTCTCCAAATGTCCCTGTGGCTCTGCTCCTGTTGTTGTATGCTGCCATTCCTCCGCCAATAAGACCTCCAGCAACTCCTCCTATAGTAGTGCCCAGTGGTCCAAATATTGATCCCAACATGGCGCCTGTTCCGGCGGCTGTTAGTGTGGATCCTAGTACATCTAATGCTTTACCCGTATCTGTGTCTTTGCCTGCAGCGCTGGCTAATGAATCTGTCACTATACCCCCAACTACCATGGGTGCACCTATTTTGAATCCTGATATCGCATTTGTTTTTAATTTTCCTAATTTTCCCCCACCGGCGCCGCCACCAACTCCTCCTCCGGCTAAACTAGTACCAAGTCCTCCTCCCGGTCCTCCAACTCCTGCTGCTTTCAATGCTTGATAGGTTCCTGCAAACACCACAGCAGCCTGCATGGTTTTATCCAAAACAAATTTGCTCAATGCTGTGCCTGTGTATACCAATGCTTTGCTGGTGTTGCTCATGCCATCCACTGTGCGACCTAAATATTTTATACTGTCGCTGATACCGCTGGTGCCTTTGCCTATGATATCTCCAAAGAATGCGTAGAAGCCTGTTTCAAGACTTTGGAAACTTGCACTTAATCTTTTAGATGCATCTTGGAATTGATTTAGAGAATTTGTTAGAGCGTTCTGTCTTTTAACAGCCTCTTTGGTGACTGCTGTCTCATCTAGTTTGGCGGTAGCTAATTTACTAACTTCGCCATACAGTCGAGCAAAATCTACCTGTCCTGTTTGTGCAACACCTTTCAATGTTTGGTTGCTTCTCTGTGCAGCATCTTTCAATTGCAACATGGCTTGTTGAGTATCGAGTGTGCCTGCTGTTAACTCTTGAACTATTCTAGAAGCATCTCCTACATTCATTATCAGCATCTTGGATGCTTGAGTCACTGGTACACCAGCATTTGCTATCAAATCTTGGAACCCTTCTGCTAGACCCGGAGCCAATCCTCCCACTGATGCGGTAAATGCCTGTAATCTTTGTCGAGTTTCGTCCGTCTGTCCACTCAAGAATGCCAAGAATTTTTCGTTATTCATCTGAGCTTCCATTTGTTTCAATAGGGCCCCCCTTTGCTGACCTGTCAATTTGGACAACTTGTCTAATTCAACTGCTAGTGCAGTGGCGCTGGCTATCTGTTGTTGATCAGCTCCTTCCACGAACGTGCCGGTTCTTCTTTGCAGAGTTAAATTGGTCAGTAACGTTTCATTTAGATCATTTACTGTGTAACCCAGTGGTGCAAGATAATCGTTGCTGGTGGCTCTAAATTGTTCACTGAGTTTGGAAAATTGTTTGGCTCCCTGCGTGGTACTACCATACAGTGCAGCAAGATTTTGACTGTTGTTCTCTATTAATTTTGTAAAATCTGCCAAGGGCAATCCAGCGGATCGAGCAGTCTCTCTCAGTTCCACAAGGTTCTGTCCAAATGATGCTCCCACCGAACTCAGTGTTCGATATGTGTCAACATTTGATTGTAGGCTTGTGCCGACCGTGGAGATGCCATCACCTATTCCGCCCAGTCTTCCCTTGAACGCCGATGTGAAGTCATCAATCTTTCCAGACCCTGTGGCAGCAGCTTTGCCTAATTTTCCGAGAACATCGCCAGCGGCTTCTGCTCGATCTGCGAACCTCTGTGATTGTACACCGGCTCCCAGGGTTGTGCTGGCTAATTGGTATAATTTTTCATTAACGCTTTGACTGGCTTTTGCTAATTTAATTTGTTGATCTGTTAACTCGTCGATAGCAGTGGTTGCTTTGGTTAATGCTTTGCCTTGCAGTCCTAGTGCTTTGGTTTCATCTTTTAGAAGTTGATTATTTCGTTTAATTTCGGCTTCTGAAACACCGCCCTTTTTTATTTCTTTAATGAGCCTGGACATGGTGTCGCTCATTGACTTGCCCTGCTGCTCTATAATACGCTTGATTTCTGCTTCGTCCATGCTTTAAAACCCTTAAAATATGCCCATATAAATATAGACAGACACATACATTATAATGTATATTTATAGAACATAAAAATGACAGAAAACACTAACCCATTAAAACGCTACTACAGGCAGCCGCAAATCAGTATACAATTGCCCAGCAAAGGCAAATACTACCCTGCTGATGTGTTGCAACAAACCACCACAAGTGAGCATCAAGTGCTGCCCATGACTGCCATGGACGAATTGGCATTCCGCACCCCGGACAGCATGATGAGTGGACAGGCCACGGTGGATGTGATTAAGAGCTGTATTCCTACTATACTGGATCCGTGGCAACTGGTGAATTATGATATTGACACTGTGTTGATTGCTATTAGAATTGCGAGCTATGGTGAGACCATGGATATTACTTCTGGTGTGCCAGTAACCGGTGAAACAGTGACTCACGCTGTGAACCTGCCTCAGATGTTGGATCAATTACGCAGAGATCAGATCACCGATCAATGCACATTACAGGGAGGATTGACCGTGCAGGTCAGTCCACTGACTTACAAACAGATCACTGATTCACAATTAAAAACATTTGAACAACAGAGAATTTATGCACAAGTGTCTCAGAGCGAGATGACCGCAGAAGAAAAAACAAAAAGATTCACAGACAGTTTTCATGTGTTGAGCAAACTCAACATGGATCTGTTGGTTGGTAACATAGCAAAAATTACTCTGCCTTCGGGAGAAGCTGTGTCTGATCGAGCACAGATCAAAGAATTTATTCAAAACGCAGATGCTAAACTGATCAAAGAGCTGGAAAATAAACTGGCCGAACTGAGACAGCAGGGTTCTATCAAGCCTATCAAGATCAAGGCCACAGAAGAACAGATCAAGGCCGGCGTGCCTGCTACCTACGAAGTGCCGATCACGTTTGATAACGCAAATTTTTTCGTATAAAGTTACTCACACTCTCGGAATCTGACATCATAAGATATTTGAAAGACCTTGACAACGAGGGCAAGAGCATCAAACATGAGTTGTTAAAAATCTGCTGGTACATGCGCGGTGGGGTCACTTACCAAGAAGCCTTAAACATGAGTGCCAATGAGCGTGCTATCGTCAGTGATATAGTTAAAGACAATCTAGAGACCACCAAGAAGACCGGGCAGCCATTCTTTTAACAGTTGCGGCCCGAAAGATGTGCGAAGCACATCTGAAACTCGCTTGCGCTCGTTTCGTTTTTTTTTTTATTTGATATTAAGCGTGTTGCGTCAGCAACTCGCGCCGTATGTGGTAGATGAGCAGTCATAATTCGGCTGTTTCCAGCCGAATCAACTTGAACTACAGCATGTGGTGAGTTCGCAGTCATCATACATCGCTACTTGCGTCGGGCGGTTGCGCTGTACCCGTTCGCTCATTCATTGCAACGCGAGCATCTGCAATCTTTGTATGATAATCCTGCAGGTGCCTGGAGTTGGATCTGTTTCCCAGAGCTCCATCATTTGCCTGTTGCGTCAAGTGATTCGCCGCCTACCGGTTCGCACCATCGGAGTAGTTCACTGTTTTACCAAAAACGCTATAGTGCCTAAGAAAAATTGATTTGATTTTTAAAGTGCCTGTTTCACGTATATATAATATGCGTATATTATTATTGGAGTATTCTTGAGTTTAAATATTACCATGCAGTGGATTTATAAAAATGAACCAGTGGATCAATTACCAGCAGATTGCGTGGGATTTGTCTATCTGATCACCAACACGGTCAGTGGCAGGATGTATGTGGGCAAGAAGCTGGCTCGATTCAAGACCACTCGATATCGCATGCACACACAGAAGAATGGCCGGCGAGTGCGTAAAAAGATACGCGGGGTAGTGGACAGCGATTGGCAGGACTACTATGGCAGCAGCGATCAATTGAGCAAAGATGTAGAATCTTTGGGCAGAGACCAATTTCAAAGAGAAATACTTTATTATTGCAAGAGCAAATCAGAATGCAATTACGTGGAAGCTCGCGAACAGTTTGCAAGGAGGGTGTTAGAATCAGATCAATATTACAATGGCCACATTCGTGTGCGAGTACACGGATCTCTTATTATCGATAAAGAGCTATGAAACGACACGGAACACTTAGAATCATAGGTGAATTAAAAACAGCGGGCTCATACGAAGATACATTTCAGGCACAAATACTTTTCGAAGGGTGGATCGCACATTTCCCACATGTGCAGGAATTATACATGAAGAATCTCTGTGATATTGCTTTTGAACCAGACCGGATCGTGGTTCGAGCAAAATTTACTGATCGAGAGTGGACCATGTGGTGTTTAAAACATTCAACACCGGTGGCCCAACGATGGTTTGGCAAATAAAAATAAAATAAGAATATAGCTTGTGTACAGGATCAATCTGACCCTGTACACTGATTGTGTGATTACTTCTTGGCAGGTGCTGCAGGTTGAGCCGGAGCCGTCACTGCTGGTTTAGCCGCTGGTGCCACTGTCGCTTTTGGCTTCAGAGCATAGTAGCCCACGATCGCAACCAATAACACTGCTATAGCAATTGCAAAGTTTCTGTATGAGAACAAATTGTTCATTTTATTTTCTCCGTTGTTTGTATGGATATTGTAACACAACACAATCGTGTGTCAACCTTTGGTAATGGCCGTTATATGTGATTGTGTTTGCTGTGCAACTGCTCGTTGAGATGCAGTATCCAGTCACCCATGATGGCCTGCATGATGTCCTGTTCGATCACTCGTTGTATGATATTATTGATGTTTTTTTGTTGTTGGATCAGGGCAACAGCTTCCAGGCACACTCCCACTATCAACACCACAACAAGAATTTTCCACAGTCGCATATATTAATTACCGCGGTCAGTGATGGAAGTTATGTGATGTTATATGAGAGATAATATTTTTGTGTCGTGGATCTTTTGTGGCAGAGTGGGGTGTACCAAAAAATGTTGCTACACCGCCCCGGCCTGTGTGTTTATTCGGCTGCTGATAGGTTGATGGCAGATGGGCCCTTGGGTCCTGCCTGCTCTTCAAACTCGATCTCTGCGCCTTCGTTCAGTGTGTCCATGCCTGCTGCTTGTACAGCAGATATGTGTACGAACACATCTCGGTCTTCGGTCTGTATGAATCCAAAGCCTTTTGAGCTGTTGAACCATTTTACTGTGCCTTTTGTCATTGTTGTTCTTTCTTGTGTTGTTGTTATTAAGTGTACTGTAAGTTTCTGTGGGGAAAATCTGCACCGGAACTGGGTGTTCTGGGCTGTGTTGTCTCTACTGTCTTTTACTATACTGTTCTTTGTTCTCTTTTACTTATGCAATATTATAGCACGGGTGCATGCATGTGTCAATAACTATGTGCATGGAACATGCCGACACACAGGTCTACTGCGAGGGATATGATGCCTATCAAGGGGAACCCACCCACCCGGGCGTGTACTACACTTTAAAACAGAGAGCAGATGGCACGTTCACGGCAGTGTGCTACTACTGTGGTCGCCGTTGGGTCAAGACGGAATAATTTTGATTGATTTATATGTTGTGTTGTCATAGTCCCGACGCATATCGGAACTGGTATGCGTAGTACTGGTCTCGTATCTGTGGCAGCGTCAGCACTCCGTCCCACACCTTGACCACACCCACGCTGGCCAGTGGTTCTTCCGAGGTGGTGATGGGGCTGGTATATCTGCCGAACAATCGCAGCCCGTTGAACCCGCCCGCGCCCGAACTCACTGTGCCGTATAGCTGTGGTTCCGTGGTGGTGTTGGCCACCCAGGACTGTGCAGCACCAGCGCCATCGCAGGTGGCCCATATCCACTGCCAGTGGTTGGCGTCGACGGGCTCGTTGCCGCCCACGAATTCTCCGGGGAAAAATACATTCTGCACAGAGTTGCCGTTGTTCCACATTCCCAGCAACCAGTCTGGGCTGTCGCTGTTGGCGTTCAGCAGCCGGCCCCCCGATCCCGCATCCGCGAAATCCGGGCGGTAGATCATCATCACTGTGTAGGGCTGTGTGCCGCTGCTCCAGTCTGGACCAAATGTCATGAACGCATCCCCGGTCGCGGCGATCTTGCGGAAAACGCCGCCTGCGTCCCCGGCGTTGGCCTGCCACACCATCAGTCCCCCTATGGCCCCCGGTGACGACACTGTGTATCCACCCGTGCCGGGCAACACCACGCCGTCGGGCAGTGCGCTGTAGCGGCCAGCATCCAGGTCCAGCACCAGGTTGCTCTGGGGGGCAGTGATCGTGCCCACCACCGCGCCCCCACTGAATGTTATGCCTCCGCTGATCGTGATTGCCATATAACGTATTTACACACAGTGCCGTGGGCACAGACCGATATGCCGTGGTGAATAAAAACCGCTGTGCAAATTTTTGGAAAATGAGGTGCACCCGGGGCAGGTCGTTTTTGCGTGCATTGTGGATCTGGGTGGCCGTGGGCATGACGCCCACGCTATTATGTGTGCGATCACTGTGTGATGGATAGATTCACTGCGGCTGGTCCCTTGGCCGTGGTCTCTAGGTCAAACATCACTGCGTCACCTTCTGTGAGGGTGTCCATGCCGGCTGCCTGCACTGCTGTGATGTGTACGAACACATCCTGGTCTTCTGTGGCTATGAATCCAAACCCCTTTTGGGCATTGAACCATTTTACTGTTCCTTGTGTCATTGTTGTCATTGTCTTTCTTGTTGTTGTTTAAGTTTTGGGTACTGTAAGTTTCTGTGGGGAAAATTGCCCGTGCAACGATGTGCCGGGCATGTCGTCTCTACTGTCTTCTACCTTACTCTGTTCTCGTTTACTTATCTCATCCGGCCCCGATCGCTGCTAGTAGAATCGCCAGGTGCTGCCGGTCCACACCAGCCCAAAGCTGTCGTCGGATATGTCCACCACGTAGTCCTGCGCCTGACCGTCGATGGTCCTGCCATTCCTGACCAGGGTGAGGTTGTGCGTGGCGAAGTTCTTGCCAGCGTCCACCAGGAACAGTGCATTGCCCGCGCTGGGGTTGGCCGGCAGGGTCATGCTCACCGGTCCGCTGGTGGTGTCTATGGCATATCTGATGCCCACCTGGGCGGTGAAGTCGCTGTTGCGTATATGGAAGTAGA
>Ga0209085_1001878_pt1 | contig 12494 bp, 10 predicted proteins | sample C_131016_EF_Meta_FD_187310 | JGI IMG/M metagenome (GOLD analysis project Ga0209085, IMG submission 187310) | Freshwater microbial communities from Lake Croche, Canada to study carbon cycling - C_131016_EF_MetaG (SPAdes) (version 2) | ecosystem: Environmental > Aquatic > Freshwater > Lake...
CCGGCGCAGTTTCGCGGGATATGAACCCGAAAATTCTTGTCGGCCTGGCGCTTGGCATGGCCGCCTCCGTCATCTGGGGCGGCCATGCCGTGGTGGCGCGGCTGGCGCTGGCGGGGCAGGGGTTTCACCTACTCGACCTTGCCGCTTGCCGCTTCATCCCCGGCGCGCTGTTGCTGGGCCACCTGGCCTGGGGTGCCCGGGTGCGGCTGCGTGAGGTGGGGCTGGCCAAGCTGCTGGTGCTGACCGCGGTGGGGGGCTTGGGCAATTTCATGGTCTTTGTCGGTGCCATGATCTGGGCGCCGGCCAGCCATGGCGGCACCGTGGCGCCAATGACCGCGCCGGTGGCCGGCGCGCTGGCGGGCTGGCTGCTGCTGGCCGAAAAACCCACCTCCGGCCGGCTCGCGGCGCTGGGGGTGATGTTGGCCGGCGTGCTGTGCATCGGCTGGGATGGCCTGGCCTCCGATAGCCCCGGGGTGTGGAAGGGTGATGTGCTGCTGCTGATGGCCGGCGCTTCCTGGGGGTTTTTCGGCGCTTTGCTGCGGCGCTGGCAGGTGCCAGCCTTTCCGGCGGCGGGCGCCATTGCCGTGGTCTCCGCCGTGCTGGTGACACCGCTCTGGCTGGCCGGGCCGGCGGTGGAATTCGTAGCACTTCCCTGGGCCTCGCAACTTTGGATGATCTTCGCCCAGGGCGTGATGCTCGGGGTGCTCGCCATGCTGCTCTTCACCCGCAGCGTGGAGCTTTTGGGGCCAACCCGCGCCTCCACCCTCTCGGTGGTGGTGCCCATCACCGCGCTGCTGCTGGCCGCCATTGTGTTGGGGGAGGCGCTGACGGCCATGAAACTGCTGGGCGCCGGCCTGGCCCTGGCCGGCATGCTGGGGGCTGTGACGCTCACCGGCCGCCGCTAATCCGCCGCCTGATCGCTTGCAGTGCAAGCCCGGCCGCCCCTAAACTTCCGCCATGGACACAGCGCCCCCACCCACCCATCACGACCTTGGCGGCAACCCGAAATACCGCTGCACCGCGGTGGAGCCGGAAAACCCTGCCCTGAATGATTTCGACAAGCGGGTGGACGCGCTGCGCGTCGTGCTGCGCGAAAAAGGCCTGATTACCACCGATGAGCAGCGCCTGAAGATCGAAAGCCTGCCGCCGGAAGAATATTTCGGCCTCAGCTATTACGAGAAATGGCTGAAGGCCATGGCGGCCGTGCTGGTCAGCCGCGGCATTGTCAGCTGGGAGGATGTGTCGTGAGCCCACAATTCGCCGCCGGCGCCCGCGTCCAGGTCAAGAACAACCGGCCCGAGACGGTGATGCGCCTGCATTTGCGCACCCCCCATTATGTCCGCGGCCGCCAGGGCATTGTGCTGCGCGCCCTCGGCCGCTTCCCCAACCCCGAGGATCTGGCCTTCAACCGCCCGGCTCCGGAGAAAATGCTCTACCATGTGCTGTTCGAACAACAGCCGGTCTGGAATGAGGGCGAGGCGGGGGACACCCTGCTGGTGGAACTTTTCGAACATTGGCTTGAACCGGTGGAGGGCTGAAACATGGCCGCACGTGAACCCTCAGCCGCGCATGTCGCGCTCCTGGAAAAACTGATCGGCGCGCTGACCAGCAAAGGCATCCTGACCGAAGCCGAAATCGCCGCGAAAAAATCCGCCACCGAAAAAGCCAGCCCCGAGACCGGCGCCCGCATGGTGGCCCGCGCCTGGACCAACCCGGAATTCCGCGCCCGCCTCCTGGCCGATGGCACCGCGGCTGCCGAGGAATTCGGCATCTCCCTGGCCGGCAACCCGCCTTTGGGCGTGCTGGAAGATACCCCCGCGCTGCATCATCTGGTGGTCTGCACCCTGTGCAGTTGCTACCCCCGCGTGGTGCTGGGCTTCCCGCCGCATTGGTATAAATCCACCGCTTATCGCGCCCGCGCCGTGCGCGACCCGCGTGGCGTGCTGGCGGAATGGGGCACCATGATCCCGGCCGGCACCCAAATTCGCGTGGTGGATAGCACCGCCGATTACCGCTGGATGGTGCTGCCGCTGCAGCCCGAAGGCACGGAGGGCTGGGGCGAAGACCAGCTCGCCGCCCTGCTGGGCGCCGAGGAATTGGTCGGCGTGGCGCTGCCGAAGGTCGCCAAGGCCCAGGCGGCCTGAGGGGAGGCTCTGCCCCCGGCCCGGCTTGCGCCGCAGCCCACCCTCAGCCAGGGTCAACCCATGACCAATTACCCGCCGCAGGATGGATTGCCCCCGGGCCGGCGTGGTTTGGCGATGGCCTGTATCGCCCTGGGCATTTCCATCACCGTGCTCGATTCCGCCATGGTGAATGTCGCCTTGCCCGGCATTGCGCGGGAATTGGCGGTGACGCCGGCCACGGTCACCTGGGTGGTCAATGCCTATCAGCTGGCTTTGGTCAGCCTGTTATTGCCCTGCGCCTCGATGGGTGAGGTCTTCGGCTTCAAGCGGGTTTATCGCGTGGGGCTGTGCGTGTTCATCCTCGGTGCCTTTGGCAGTGCCTCGGCCGGCAGCCTGGAGGTTTTGCTCGCCTCGCGGGTGATGCAGGGCCTTGGCAGTGCCGCGGTGATGAGCGTTTCTGCGGCCCTGATCCGCCACACCTACCCCATGTCGATGCTCGGCCGGGCGATCGGGGTGAATGCGCTCACCGTGGCTTTGAGCTCCGCCCTCGCACCTTCCATTGGCAGTGTGATCATCAGCCTGGCGGGTTGGCCCTCCATTTTCTATGCGAGCATGCCGCTGGGCGTATTGATCCTGCTGGTGGGCAGCCGCCTGCTGCCGAATGTGCCCCCCCAGCGCCGGCCCTTCGACTGGCCGGGTGCGGCCTTGAATGTGACCAGTTTTTCGCTGCTCTTCCTGGGGCTGGACATGGTGCTGGTGCTGCCCTGGCTGGCGGGCGGCCTGCTGGTGGCGGCTGGAGCAAGTTTCTGGCTGCTGGTGGGGCTGCAGCGCCGCCAGCCCGCGCCGCTTTTGCCGCTGGACTTATTGCGGATCGTGCCGGTCCGGCTGGCCATCATCGCCTCGGCCTGCATGTTTGGCGCCCAGGCCATGGTCTATATCGGGCTGCCCTTTCACCTCACCGCGGCGGGGCGCAGCGTGGCCGAGATCGGGCTGATGGTCTCGCCCTGGCCGGCCGCCATTGCGCTGGCCGCTCCCATATCGGGGCGGCTGAGCGATAGGCTGAATGCCGCCTGGCTCTGTGTCCTGGGCTCGGCCGTGGTGGCGCTGGGGCTGCTGGTGTTGGCGATGCTGCCGCCGGATGGGCCTATGTGGCCGATCATGGCGGCGCTGGCGTTTTGCGGGCTGGGATTCGGCTCATTCCAGGCGCCGAACAACCGCACCATGCTGGCCAATGCCCCGCGCCACCGTGTGGGCAGCGCCGGCGGCATGCAGAGCACCGCCCGGGTGCTCGGCCAGGCGGCGGGCACGGTGATTGTTGCAATGGTGTTCCATGTCTCAGCGCATGGGAATGCGGAGAGCATTGCGCTCGGCGCGCTCTACGCCGCCGCGGCGGTGGCCGGCATGGCCTCGCTGGTGAACCTGCTGCGGCAGCGTATGGGCTGATATTCCTTGAAATCCAACCGCTTTTTGGTCTAAGCTCCGCGCATCAAGGCCAGAATTGCGCCCGGCGCGGGGAATTTGTCCGAATACGACAGGTTCTGCGTTTGCCCAGCCCGGGCCAGGATCACAACCCGTAATGCGCCCGGAACCAGGCCACGAATTGCGGCACCCCCTGGCTGACCGGGGTGGAGGGGCGATACCCGGTCAGGGCCTCAAGCAGCGCTGCATCCGCCCAGGTGCGCAGCACCTCGCCGGCCTGCAGGTCCATATTGTTGCGGGCAATCGGCCGGCCCACCGCGCGCTCGATCTCGGTGATGAAATCGAGCAGGCCAACCGGCGCGCCATTGCCGATATTGACCACCCGGAAGGGCGCCACCGGGCTGAGGCTATCGCCCGCCCCCACCGGCTTGCCAAGCTCAGGGGCCACGGGGATGAGGCGGGTGATCGCCTCGACCAGATCATCGATGAAGGTAAAATCCCGCGCCATATGGCCGTGATTATAGACGTCAATCGTCTCGCCCTTCAGCGCGGCGGCGGTGAATTTGAACAGCGCCATATCCGGCCGGCCCCAGGGCCCATAGACGGTGAAGAAGCGAAAGGCGGTGACCGGCTGATCCCACAAATGGGCATAGCAATGCCCCATCAACTCGGCCGAGCGCTTGGAGGCGGAATAAATATTCAGCGGCGTATCGGTGCCATGCGTCTCCAAAAATGGCACCGCCGTATTGGCGCCATAGACCGAGCTGGTGGAGGCCATGAGCATATGGCGCACCGGCATCTCCCGGCACAATTCCAGCAGGTTGAAACTGCCCACCATATTGGCCGAGACATAGACATCAGGGTGTTCCAGCGCATAGCGCACGCCAGCCTGGGCGGCGAGATGCACCACCACCTCGGGCCGCGCCGCTTGCATCACCGCCCGCAGCCCGGCCATATCGGCCACATCCTGCACATGGTTGGTGAAGCCCGGCCCGGCCAGTTGTGCCAGTCGGGCATGTTTCAGGGCCACATCGTAATAGGCCACCAGATTATCCACGCCCACGACCTCATGGCCCTCGGCCAGCAGCCGCCGGCAGAGGTGAAAGCCAATAAAGCCAGCGCTGCCGGTGACCAGGACCCTCACGGCTTGTCGCCCAAATCCCACCAGATGCCGGTGAAGGCCAGCAGGCCCTCGCGCAGGATGGCGGGCAGCGCATGCTCATCCGGCCCATGCTGCTTGCAGCCATTATAGCTGTGCGGAATCCAGACCAGCGGCACGCCCAGATGGTCAACAAAGACATCGCCCGGCAGCCCGCCCGAACTATTGGGGATGATCTGCACCCGCTTGCCCAGCGAGGCCTGCATGCTCTCCTGGGTCCAGAGCACCCAGGCATCATCCGGCGCGGTGCGGCTGGCGGGCATGCGGCTGCCGGCATTCTCGATGGCAACCTCAGGGAAGCCATGCTCATCCAGATGGCGGCGCAGCGCGGGGCCGAAGACCGCCACATCTGTGTCCACCGTATAGCGGATCTGGCAATGCGCGCGGGCATCGGGCGCCACGGCATTGACCGGGTTTTCCGGCCGGCCCGAGGTCATGGCCAGAACGATCAGGCTGTTCCAGCCATAGATTTTCTCGGCCGAAGTGAGGCCAGGCTCGCCCCAATCGGCATCGATGGTGGCCGCACCATCACCGCCGCCCACCGGGCAGCCATCCAGCACGCCGCGCACCTGCGCCGGCACGCCATTCTGCGGCAGCCAGTCGCGCACCAGAATTTTGCCGTGCCGGTCCATCATCGAGGTGAGGGCGTGGCTGAGGATGATCGCCGGGTCGCGCGTCAGCCCGCCCCAATGGCCGGAATGTACGCCGCCGGCGCGCAGCTTCACCACCAGGTCGAAATGGAAAGTGCCGCGGGTGCCGGTGGCGATGGTGGGCAGGCCAGGCTCGACGCGCGGGCCATCGCTGGCGATCAGCGCATCGGCGGCCAGCATGTCACGATGCTGGGCCACGAATTCGCGCAGGCCCCGGCTGCCGCGCTCCTCGGCCATTTCGATCAGCAGCTTCACGTTGAAGCCCAGCTTGCCGCCGCGCGCCGCGAGCACCGTCTCCAGCGCGGTCAGGTTCAGCACGTGCTGGCCCTTATTGTCGGCGCTGCCGCGGCCGTACCAGAGGCCGTCCAATTCGGTCAGCGTCCAGGGATCGATGCCGGCACTCCACTGATCTTCCAGGCCGCGCACCGTGTCGCCATGGCCATAGAGGATGATGGTGGGCCGGGCCGGGTCCTCGATGCGGGTGCCGGTCAAGATCGGGCCGAAGCCCGGCTCGGGGTTGTCATGGATGGCGGTGACGAAGCCCATGCTTTCCACCCAGGGCCGCAGCCCCTCTTCCAGGTAATGGCGCAGATCGGCGTCATGCCCCGGATCCTGGCTGGTGGAGCGATAGGCGATCAAGGCCGAGAGCCGGTCACGGAAGGCCCCGCTATCGAAGAATTCCCCGGCGCGGGACAGCGCGTCCCGGCGTTCAAGCTTGAGGTCAGCCATGTCTCACTCCCTTGTGTTGCGCCAGCGCCAATAGGCCGACATCTCCGGCAGGGAGCGCCGCGAATCCGCGCCCCCGCCGAACCATAATCCAACATCCGGCCCTTGTGGCTGCGGCATGGCAAGCCGCATGTCGAGCCGAGTGCGGGCCAGGTCATATTGGCCGGAGAGGCGCGCCATCCCGGCCTCGCCCTCCAGCACCGCCCCGCCCAGCCGCAATAGCCCGGCCTCGGCGGAGAAGGGCAGGGTGAGGCTGGTGAAGGGCGTGCTGCCGCCCGATAGCGCCGCTGCCACGGCCGGGCGGGCGACCTCGGCCTCTGCCTCGGACAGGGCCAAGGCTGCGGCCAGCGCCGCCAGGTCAACGCCCAGCAGGGTGCCATCGCGGATGGTGATGTCACCGCGCCCGGCCAGGGTGGCGCGCCAGGCATCGGGGCCGTGGCCGGCGGCGGAGAGGGCCAGCACGGTATCGGCCCGGCCGCTCGTCACATCAGGCGGGCTGCCGCCCAGCAGCGCCTCGGTCACCACCGCGCCCTCCAGCCGGGCTTCCAGGGCCAGTGCCGGTGGGTTGGCAGTGGTATCGGCCCGCAGCACGCCTTGCAGGGTGCCGCCGGAGAGCCGCGCCTCTTCCACCGCGATGGCGAGCCGGCCCTCCTCCAGGCGGAGCAGGCCGCGCAGGCCGCTCAGCGTTGGCAGCAGGCCGGGCGGCGGCAGCAGGTTTTCCGCCCGCAGCGCCAATTCCATGTCGAAGCCACGCAGCGCGGCGAAAAGCGTTGCGACAGGCAATTCAGGCAGAGCCAGGCTTTCTGTGGTGAACTGGCCGGTGAGGCGCGGCCGCGTGCCCTCGCGGTTGAGGCTGAGCGGGCCACGCAGCCGCAACTGGCCTGCCACCACATCCAGGCTTTCGGCCGCCAAAATCCCAGGCCGCATCGCCAGGCTGGCGATGATGGCCAGCGAGCCTTCGCCCAGCCATTGCCGCCCCGCCGGACCCATGAGCGGGCCAAGCAGCCGCGCCGCGCCAGGGTGGCGCAGCGTGACTGTACCGCCGGCCCGCCTTTGGCCGATGTCGAGCGCCAGCTGCGCCTCCAGCCGCGCATCATCGATATTCGCCTCGGCGCGCAGCGACAGCGCCTCAGGCGGGCCTGTGAATTGGGCGCGCAGCCGCAGCGGGAGTGCGGCCATGGGCTCTGGCAGGTTGAGCCCGGCCGGCAGCGGAATAAGGGCCAGGGTGCCACCCAGCATACCGCCTTGCGCCTCCAAAACGGCCTCATTGACCCGTGGCGGCGCCAGCGTGCCGTTGCCTGCAGCGGTGATATCGGCCCCGCCATGCCGCGCCAGCGCGCGGCGCAACACCAGCCGCCCGCCCTCGGCCGAGGCATCGATACTCAGCGCTTCCAGCGCCACGTCATGCAGCCTGGCTCTTTCGGCGGTGATGCGCAGATTGACATCCATGCGCGACAGCCTCTCGCCGGCGGCGAGCCATGGGTCGAGTTCGAGCCGGGCAAATTCCAGGCCGAGGCCGAGGACCGGGCGCTCCCCCCAGCGCCAGGTGGCGGTGCCCGCCACCCGGCTGCCATCGAGATTGAGCGCCATGTCGCTGAAGGCCGCCTGCCGCTCATCCAACACCAGGCGCATCGAGCCCGAGGCATGGGCGAGCGGCGCCACGCCGGCGGGCAGGTTCAAGCCGCCGAAGGCGGCCAGGGTATCGGGCGCGCGGCGGGTATCGAAGCGCAGCGCCCATTCCGATGCATCGGCCGTGCCGGCGCCGGAGGCGTTGATGGTGCCCTCCCCAGGCAGTTCGGCCGAGGCCTCGGGCACGATAATCCGGCCATTCTCCAGATGCACCGTCAGACGCAGCCGGCGCAGCGCCACGCCGCGAAAGCTGGCCGCCTCGGCGGAGAGATCGAGGCCTATCGGCAATTCGGGGCTGCCGCCACGGCGCAGCGCCTCGGTCCAGGCGTCGAGATCGAGGCGGGAGGCGAGCAGCGCGGCGTCCAGCCTCGCACCCGGCGCGGCGCCGCGTGGCGCATCGGGCCGGGGTTCGGCGGCGAGGCGCAGCGAGATGCCGCCGCGCGCCTGCTGCCCGCCCATATCGAGGACCAATTGGTCCACCCCCACCACATCGGCGGTGGCGGTGAGCCGGCCGGTGGCGGTGAAGGCGCCGCGCGGTGTGGGCAGCAGCGCCGAGAGGTCTTGCCCCGCCGCATCGAGCCGGCCCTCGAAACCACCCTCGGCCAGCAAGGCGCCGCGGGCTGCGATCCTGCTGCCGGCAATCTGGCCAGCAATGTCGAGTGGCGCCGCCCCATCATCGCCCGCCCGCCCCAGCGTGGCGTTGAAGGCGAGCGGTTGACCGCGCCAATTGAAGCGGCCTTCGGCCCGCAGCGCATCGGCGAGCCCACCGGCGATAAAACTGGCCGAGACACCCTCGATGCTGGCGCCGGCCACGCTGATCCGGCTTTCCTCCAGCCGGGCATCGAGCAGGGTGAGGCCATCAAGGCCCAGTGTGGCCAGTCCCGGCAGGCGGGTGGGCGGCCATGGCAGGCGGATATCGGCGCCCACCAGGACCACTTCGCGCACCACCACCCGACCGAGCAGCAACCGCCAAGGGTCGAGCCTGAGGCGCATGGCCCGCGCGGTGAGCGCCACGCCGTCATTCGAGCTGCCAATGGTCAGGCCATCGGCCTCGATCAAGGTTTGCGGCAGCAGGCGCAGGCGCAGGCCGCCATTGAGGCTGATGGGCCGGCCCAGCCGCTCGCTCGCATTCTCGGCCAGCACGCCGCGATAGCCATCCCAGTCGATGCGGCCGGGCAGGGCCATGGCGGCTGCCACCAAAAGGGGCAGCAGCAGCAGCCAGGCCAGAGCCAGCCTGCGCGTCATTCCGCGCCAATTCATTCGGGGTTCGAACGCATGATGTCCAACAAATCCGGCCGATCTCGTTTGACGGTACTGCCGCCACTGCGCAAGGGGTTGCGGAGGGCGTGCGCAGGCGGTTTTCATGCTAAGGTCACACTGGCGATAAAGGATGCGCGTGGTTTGAGCTTCTGGGGCAAGATCATAGGCGGTGTGACCGGTTTCATGACCGGCGGGCCGATTGGCGCGGTTCTTGGTGCCGCGATGGCCCATGCCGCCGAGAGCGGCCATGGCCGCGCGGACCTCGCAGCCCTGCTGGGCAGCAAGGATCAGCTTTTCGCGGTCAGCGTTGTGGTGCTCTCAGCCAAGCTGGCTAAATGTGATGGGGCGGTGAAGCGGGCCGAGATTGACGCGTTCAAACGCGCCTTTCGCATCCCGCCGCAGAATATGGCCGAGGTCGGCCAATTGTTTGACCAGGCCCGGGAGGATGCGCAGGGTTTTGAGCCCTTTGCCGACCGGGTGGGGCAGGCTTTTGCTGACAATAAGGCGATGCTGGAGGATGTGCTGGCCGCGCTCTTCGCCATCGCCCGCGCCGATGCGCCGCTCACCCGGGGTGAGGTGGCGTTCCTGCAGCGGGTGCAACTGGGCTTCGGCCTTGATGCCGCGGCCTGGGTGCGGGCGCGCGATGGCCAGGCCACCCGGCCACGGGAAGAGCCGGGCATGGACCCCTATGCCACGCTTGGCCTGCCGGCCAATGCCACGGATGAAGAGGTTCGGGCCACTTGGCGCAAATTGATGCGCGAGAACCACCCCGACGCCCTGCTGAGCCGGGGTGTGACGCCGGAATTCGCCAAGCGGGCCGCAGATAAGGTGGCGGAAATCAACAATGCGTGGGACCGCATCAAGCGGACGCGGAAGCTCTAACCCATGCGGGTGATCGCAGCGCCCAGCCCGAATTGTGACGCGCGGGGCGCGGCGGTGGACATGCTGATCCTGCACTACACTGGCATGGTGAGTGGCCCGGCGGCACTGGCCCGGCTGCGCGACCCGGCGGCCCAGGTTTCGGCCCATTACCTGGTGGAGGAGGATGGCCGGGTCTTTGCCCTGGTGGATGAGGGCATGCGGGCCTGGCATGCCGGCGTGTCGTATTGGCGCGGCGGGACTGGGCTGAATGCGCGCAGCATCGGCATTGAGGTGGTGAACCCGGGCCATGAGCATGGTTACCGGCCTTTCCCGATGATGCAGATGGTGGCCGTGGCCGAGCTTTGCCTCGACATCTTAGGCCGCCATGCCATTCCGGCCCGTCATGTGCTGGCGCATAGCGATGTGGCGCCGGACCGCAAGCAGGATCCGGGCGAGTATTTCGACTGGCAGGGCCTGGCCGGGCAGGGGGTGGGGCTTTGGCCGGCCGAGGCTGCGGCGCCGGCGGGTGTGGAGGCCGTGCCCGGCCTTCTGGCGGCGATTGGCTATCGGGCTGACCTGCCTTTGCCCGTCTTGCTCAGCGCTTTTCAGCGCCATTGGCGGCCGGCGCGGGTGGATGGGCTGGCGGATGAGGAAACCCGCGGGCTGTTGCGCGCGGTGGCGGCGCTCAGCCGAGGTTGACACTGCCGGGTGAGGCGCGCAGGAGGGCAGGGCCAGGCGGCCGGATGACCGCTGGTTCGCGCCTTGGCGCGGGCTGGAGGAAAGTCCGGGCTCCACGGAAAGACGGTGCCGGCTAACGGCCGGCGGGCGGGTGCGAACCTGTTCAGGGACAGTGCCACAGAAAACAAACCGCCCGGGTTTCGACCCGGGTCAGGGTGAAACGGTGCGGTAAGAGCGCACCGCGCCCCGGGCAACCGGGGCGGCAGGGCAAACCCCACCGGGAGCAAGGCCGAATAGGGGTGCTGGTGCCGGGGTTCGCCCCAGGCACAGGGGTTTTCCGCCCTGCAACCCGGGTTGGCCGCGCGAGGCGGGCTGTGAGGCCCGTCCCAGAGGAATGGTCATCCAGGTGGCGAAAGCCGCTGGACAGAACCCGGCTTACAGGCCGCCTGGCAGTTTTGCGGTCCGTGGGTTGCGGAGGTGCGGCGCTGGCCCTATGAGCAGCGCTCTCCGGACAGGTGGCCGAGCGGTCGAAGGCGCGCGCCTGGAAAGTGCGTATACGTCAAAAGCGTATCGTGGGTTCGAATCCCACCCTGTCCGCCAATTCACATACGAGCCACACTCTCCGCCAGTCTGAGCGCCACGCTGAGTGGCAGGTTTCCTGCGGTTTTTGCGGCAGACCTGTTGACTGGGTCGGCGCCGAGAAGCCCGAAAATCGCTCTCCGGAGGCCAATTCTCTCCGGACCTCCTGACTTGGCCGTTTTAGTACGGAACTCAAAAACCGAGGTAAACGGCCGGTTTCAGCGCGGTCGGCACTTGCTTTGGTTCGAACCCCACTTGCTTAAAATCCGTACTTCGAGAGCGAACACTTTGGTACGCCCCTTGGACCAGATCACTCCTTATCCAAGAGAAATCAACGTCGAGCGGCTTGCAAAACCCTATCTCGGTGTTCATCAATCCGGCAGAAGGCCAATCTCCGTCTTCCTTCCGCACGCTGAGGCGCCGGGCTACCGCCTGTTGGGTCGCGTGCCTTTGGCCGCATGGTGCAGAGCCAGGCCGCGCCGCTCAGGTTAGTGGCCAGTCCAGTGTTGGGTTGTAAGGGGTGCGTCTCCAACATCGCCTGGGCTGATCCCTCCTGGCAGCCACCCGCGGGCCTCAACAAGCGCAAAGCGACTGAAGGCGGCCAGGTTGTGAACAGGCGTGGAAAACGGACCCCGTTAGAGCGAAAACCGCCCATTGTGTATCAACGGGGATTCCCCGACGCGGTTGCGACGTGATTCATCATGCAGGCTGAGCGCACAGGGCGTCGGGCCGTGCTGCTGGAGATTGATCCCGCATATGCCGATGTTATCGTGCGGCGTTGGCAGGAGGCGACCGGTGAGGCCGCAGTGCTGGAGGGCGAGGATCGCGTCTTCGCTGATATCGCTGCGATGCGCGGCGTCGCCGATCATGATGTGATCCAGCCTGCCGAAACATAGCAATCTCATTGCGTCGCATATTGCTTGGCTCAAGCGCGGCACAGCGGGAATGTTTGGTCACACGCAGGGGACGCCACCGCGAAGCTGAACAATATCGCGGACCAGCATTTCCGGCGCGGTGAATACGCAGACTGAAAAGCGGGTCGCTCCCGCACCGCCCCGACCGGCTTCTGCCCGGCGGGGCTCCCGGCAGTAGGGGCCGATGACCGGCACCCGGATCCTCGCCGCCTGGGATGACGATGCCAACCGCGAGGGTAACATGATCGGCGCCCTGCACACGCCGATGGAAGCGCTGCGCACGCTGCTTGCCAGCAAACCGGCCCGCTCCCCGAGGGACCCTGGCGTGCCGCGCAAGCCACGCGAAGGCACAAAGCAGGAGCTGGTACTGGCTATGCTGCGCCGCCCCGAGGGCGCCACGGTGGCGCAGATCGCCGACGCCACGGCTTGGAACAGCAACACAGTCCGCGGCTTTCTCGCCGGCCTCAAAAAGAAGGGCCACGCGGTGGAGGTCATG
>Ga0209085_1001879_pt1 | contig 12470 bp, 4 predicted proteins | sample C_131016_EF_Meta_FD_187310 | JGI IMG/M metagenome (GOLD analysis project Ga0209085, IMG submission 187310) | Freshwater microbial communities from Lake Croche, Canada to study carbon cycling - C_131016_EF_MetaG (SPAdes) (version 2) | ecosystem: Environmental > Aquatic > Freshwater > Lake | place...
CGGCGCGAACACGGCCGACCGGCCAAGCCGCCCCGACAGCCGATCGAACAGCATGCCCGCCTCCGCGGCCGACGCCTCGGCCGCCTCCCCGAAAAGCGTGCGCTGCCGGCAGACGGCCGCTCCGGCGGACACGACCTCCACCGTGATCCCCTCGATCTCGCGAGGCAGCCGCATCCGCTCCATCCGCAGCCGCACAAGATCGACAAGATGCCGCGCCGAGGCCGACGGCTGGAACACGCCGACGTCGATCACCACCGGCGCAGCAGAGCCATGAAGCACCGCGGAGCCATGGGACACCGCGGAGCCATGGGACACCGCGGAGCCATGGGACACCGCGGAGCCATGGGACACCGCGGAGCAATAGCCGACGGTCGATTGACCGCGCTCCATCCGCACCTGCAGCGACACCACTCCCTTGCCACGGGCGGCGAGCGGCCCGACACACTCGCCCACGAGCCGCTCGATGATCGCGAACAGGTCGTCCTGCGCCGCATGCTCGAGCAGGAGCGGAAAATCGAAGGCGTGCGACGCCGTCGGCAGTTCGCCGGAGGAGGGCACCGCCAGCGGCTCGGCCAGCGCGCCTGTGAGCTGGGCGAGCCGTTGCGACACATGCGGATCGAATCGCGATGCGAGGCTCTTCCGCGGCAGCCGGACGACGCCGCCGATCGTGTCGATGCCAACTTCGGCCAGCTGCGCGACCGCCGCGGCATCAAGCCGCAGGGCCGACGTCGGCAGCCCGGAGAGCATGCGCACCTGCTCGCCGGACGGCACGACCGCCCAGCGCCGATGCCGACGCCCGCCGACCACGGCATCCGCCACCGGACGCCTCCCCGACAACCGCGCAGGCCGATCATCTGCATGCAGGCGAGCGGCACGCAGACGATCGTCGTGCAGGAGGTTGGTGTGCCGTGCCGCGGCCCAGGCGGCGGCGGGGGTGTCGGCGATCGCGGCCCGGGCGTGGATGCCGCGAGCGGCCAGCGTCCACGTGACCGTGCGCACGAGCGCGGCCTCACCGCCGAAAAACCCGGCCGTTCCGGTGACGTCGAGATGGAGACAGTCGGCATGCAGGCCATCGAATACTCCCGCGGCCGGCGACTGCCCGTTCGTCGAAGCGGCTCTGGCGGATGCCGCCGCCTTGACGGAAGACACCGTTTCGAGGGCCACGATCGGCGAGAATCGGCGGCAGTAGCGGGCGAGGTTCTCGAGCGACTGCCGATCGGCCACGGGATCGTCGGGATCCACCTCGGCGATGTGACACGCCCGCGAACCGTGCGCGAGTGCCAACACCGCCATGGCCTCGGCGAGCGACATGCCCTCCGGAATCCGGGCCGATGTGGCGGCACCGCCTGTCGGCCGCCGCGGTTCGCCGACCGACGGGCCCGCCGATGCAGCGGCGTGCGGCGGGGCGGCCCATGCCCACGACACCACCGTCATCACACCGCGGCGCCTGTGCCGACAGACGAACACCGGCACCCTGCGCAGCTCGGGCCGCTCGAGCAATCGCCGCTGCACGGGCCAGCGCGGCAGCCAGATCGTCATGATGCGCGGCATGCCATCCCTCCCATGCCAGAGGCATCCGGCGAACCATCGCGGAACCCGTGCGGGGCACTCGGAGCGGCGCGCGAGGCATCGCATCGCGACGGGATCGCCTGCCGGCGGCGGGTCGATTCGCCGCCGCGTGCAAGATCCAGCCACAGCTCCGTGGAGCGTTCCTCGAGCATCGCATCGCCGGCCCATGGCCCGCCCACGAGCGACAGCCGCAGCCCCCGCACGGCCAGCGAAAGGCCGGGCCGAATACCGTCATCGTTGCATCGGCTGTCACCTTCGGCGGCTTCGAGCGGCGACACGGCCACGCGGGCATCGGCCCAACTGGGCTCACGACAGGCGGCCCACACGGCATCGCCTGGCACCGTCGCCCGAGCACCGGCAGCCCGAGCACCGGCAGCATGGGCAACTGGAATGCCGCCGCCAGCTGCGACGCGCACCAACAGCCCGACCGTGCCACTGGCCCGTGCGGCCAGTTGCCAGCGGCGCATGGCCGTGGCGTGTACCCGCCGGGGCCAGGCCAGCACGGCCGCCACACCGGGACAGCGGAGCGACTGATCGATCGCCCACAGTTCGTCGTCGTCGCGGGACGGACGGGCCACCACCAACTGCGGCCGCAGCACGCTCCTGCCGGAGCCGCTCCCCGCCGGCGCGGCCCCCGTCTCGAGCCACGGCATCACGGCGGGAGGGTGGAACCGCGTCCCACGATCCACGACCACGATCGTCGCCGCACGCGGCGGCGACTGCTCGAACGTCTGCGACACCGCCAGCCGACAGGCCACGGCGGCCGCCAACGCCACCGCACCGGCGGCATCGTCGGCCAGCCATTCAACGAGGCTGCCCCGCCGCACGCCGCCGGCCGGCAGCAACTGATCGAGCGAACGAAAGCCGCTCGACACGACCGGTCGCGGCGGACCACATTGCTGCGACGCTGCGAGCGACGACAAAAGCGACGGCACGTTCGCCTGCGGCACGTTCGCCTGCAGCACGTTCGCCTGCGATGCACCTGCCTGCAAGCCCGCCGCCTGCCACGAGCGGATCGCCGCCAGTGAGATGGCGTTCATCCCCGTGCCTTGCGACAGGTTTTCCTGTGCCACTATTGCTCTCGGCATGCTCTCGGCACCTGTTTTGCCTGTCCCTGTTTTGCCTGCGTCACCATTGGGCGATCGCCTCCGAAACGAAACCTCACCCGGCACACGCCGATCAGGCTGTGGAGAAACAGCCTGCTCGGTCGCATGGATGCGATCGCGGGAGCGCAGCTCCCATGAACACCGGCGGTTTTCATGCCTGGAAAAAGTCGTGGAGGACTTTTTCCACGGTCAGCCAGGACTGACACGCCTGAGACTGACACGTCCGGGAACTGGAACCAGCGTCGCAAAGGTGTACGTGCGTATACTACACGGACGTGCTGGCAGCGTCAACCGCCCGGAAAGCTGTGGGCACACCGCCGAGAACCGTCTCCAGCAGATTTTCCACGCCCCGCCAGCCCGAGCCGCCGCTCATCCATCCGCCGTTCGGGCGAGCACTTGCACGAAACCGCAGCCGGGGCCACAACCGCTGCATGGAAAACCGCTGCATCGACACGAGCGTCGCCCCACACCGCCACGGCCTGACGTCTGACAGGCGACCACCGTCGGCGGCCGGGCGTCTGGCCCTGCGACTGCTTTGCGGGGCGATCTGCGTGGCCCTGTCGCCGGCCGCGGCGAAGGCCGACGAGCTGCCCCGCGACTTCGCCGCCTTCCAGACAGGCGTTTCGCCCGGCATCGCCCCCCGGCTCGACGCCACTCCCAGGCACTACCGGCAGATCGAGCCCGCGATCCACCAGCTCTGCCTCGATCATGCCGACCAGCTCGACAGCCTGCCCGACGATCAACGGCTCGCGACGATCCTCGAACTCGCGAAGTTCATCGATCGCAAGCGGGACGACGCCGGCGACGTGGTGGTGATCGGCCCCGACCGTGCGGTCATCGGCCTGCTCGACCCCGACCGCGGCCTCGAGCCGAAGGAGATCACGGCGATCGCCGCGGCCTACGGCGCCCGCGCCACCGTGCTCAAGCAGGATCCCGCCCGGGAGACGATTCCCGAGGTCGCCGCGCGGTTTTTGGCCGCGGTGGAAGCGGCCGCGACGAGCGGCGCCCCGACCACGGTCGTCGTCCTCGGCCACGGCCTTCCCGGGGAGATTCAGAGCTATGCGATCCCGTTCGCCCGGCTCGCCGACGCGCTCGTCGGCCCGCCTGACGGGGCCACGGCGCCGCTCGATCTGGGCCGCATGGTGCTCGTCTGCGACGACTGCTACAGCGCGGACTTTCTCGAGAACCTCGGCAACGCGGTCGAAGCGCGGTGCCGCGACCGCGGCCGCGCCGTCCGTTCGCTGCCGGTGATGATCGCGGGCACCAACCACCACCGCGTCGGCCACGCCGATTTCGGCGAGAAGTTCGTGCCGCATTTCTGGAAGGACGTGATCGAGCTGTTCTTCGTGCGCCGGCCGCATCCGCCGGCCGTCACGCTCCGCGACTTCTTCGAGAACGTCGACAACATGATGTACGGCTACGGCCGGGCGCCGATCGTGGAAGGGGGCGCGGTCGTCGGCTACCGGCTCGTCGATCCGGAGCTCTGCCAGGACCCCGTCTCGTTCGTGCCGCTCTCCGCGGAGGACCAGGCGGCGCTGCGCACGATCCTCGGCCTCGCTCCCGACGCCCCGCTGCCCGCCTTCCTCGACGTCGGGTAGCTCGCGCACACGCGCGCCGAAGCGACGACGAGGCATCCCCCGGGCCACGCCTCCTGCCCGCCGCACGCCCCCGTGCCCGCCGCCCCGCTACCGATCCCGCGGCAGGACGAGCGCCGGCGGCACGCCGAGGATCAGCCGGTAGAGCGCCGGCAGCACGAAGAGCGTGAAGAGCGTGCTCGTGATCACGCCGCCGATCACCACCGTCGCCAGCGGACGCTGCACTTCCGCCCCCGTCCCCTCGCTCACGGCCATCGGAATGAATCCGAGGCTGGCCACCAGCGCGGTCATGACGATCGTCCGCAGGCTGCCCGACGCCGTCTCCTCGATGGCCACGTCGCGGGCCATGCCCCGTGCCAGCCGCTCCCGCAGCGCGCTTGCCACCACCATGCCGCTCAGCACCGAGACGCCCGAAAGCGTGATGAAGCCCACCGCCGCCGAGATCGACAGCGGCATCCCCCGCCAGGCCAACGCCCAGATGCCGCCGACGCAGGCGAAGGGCACGCTCACGAAGAGGAGCAGCGTGTCGGCGAGGTTGCGGTAGGTGAGGTGGAGCAGCACGAGGATCAGCACGAGCGCCAGCGGCACGACGATCGCCAGCCGCTTCTGGGCCCGCTGCATGTTCTCGAACTGCCCGCCCCACTCGAGCCGAAACTCGCCGGCCGGCAGCTCCACCGTCCGGTCGATCGCGGCCTGCGCCTCGGCCACGAAGCCGCCGACGTCGCGGCCACGCACATTGCACTGCACCACCACGCGCCGCTCACTCCATTCGCGGGTGACGAACTTCGGCCCGACGACCGACTCGATCGCGCAGATCCGCTCGAGCGGCACGCTCTCGCCCCCCGGACCGCGGACGGCGATGCCGGCGATCGATGCGGGGCCGTCCCGCAGGCTCTCGGGCAGCCGCACGACGATCGGAAACCGCAGCTGCCCCTCGACGATCTGCCCGACGGCCTTGCCGCCGATGCTCTCGACGACGTCGAGCACGGCCTGCGCCGAGATGCCGTAGCGGGCGATCTCGTCCTGCTTGACGGCGATCCGCAGGATCGGCTGGCCGCTGACCTGCTCGACGGCCACGTCCACGCCCCCCGGCACCTGCTCGAGCACGCGGGCCACCTCGCCGGCCTTCTTCACGAGGCTCTCGAGATCCGTGCCGAACACCTTCACCGCGATGTCGGCCCGCACGCCCGACACCATCTCGTTGATCCGCTGCTCGATCGGCTGCGTGAACCAGATGATCTGCCCCGGCACCCCCTCGACCACCCCGTTCATGACCTCGACGAGGTCGGCCTGCGTGCGGGCCCGCACCCACTTCTCCCGCGGCGCAAGCGCGATGAACATGTCGGTGGCCTCGATGGCGCCGGCGTCGGTGGCCACCTCCGGCGTGCCCGTGCGGCTCCAGACATGGGCGATCTCCGCGGGAAACTCGTCGAGCAGCGCCCGCTCGAGCCGCGTGTTCATCCGGCACGATTCCTCGATGCTCGTGCCCGGGGCGCGGATGATGCCGAGCACGATGTCCCCTTCGGAGAGCTTCGGCACGAACTCGGTGCCGAGCGACATCGCCCGCAGGAGCGTGATCCCGAGGATCGCCACGGCGGCGCAGGCCAACGGCCCGCGGGCCGCCAGGCAGAGCCGCAGCAGCGGCATGTAGATCCACCGCAGCAGCCGCACGAGGGGCACGTCGTGCGCGTCGACCCGCCGCGGCAGCACGAGGCTCGAGAGCACCGGCACCACCGTGAGCGACAGCACGAGGGAGCCGATGAGGATGAACACGACCGTCAGCGCCATCGGCCTGAACATCTTCCCCTCCACCCCCTCGAGCGTGAGGATCGGGATGTAGACGATCATGATGATCAGCTGGCCGAAGCAGGCCGGCTTCTTCACGGCGCTCGCCGCCGCCCGCACGAGCTCGAGCCGGGCGGGGCCGGTGGCGCCGGGATGGTGGGCGATCCGCTCGAGGATGCTTTCGATGACAACCACCGACGAGTCGACGACGATCCCGAAGTCGATGGCGCCGAGCGACAGCAGGCTCGCCGCGATGCCGGTCTGCCACATGCCGACGAAGCCGCACATCATCGACAGCGGGATCGCCGTCGCCGCCACGAGCCCGGCCCGCAGGTTGCCGAGCATCACGTAGAGGATGACGACGACGAGGAACGCCCCCTCGAGCAGGTTCTGCCGCACCGTGGCGATGACCCGGTCGATGAGCGCCGTGCGGTCGTAGACGACCTGCGCCTCGACCCCCTCCGGCAGCGTCGCCACGAGCTTCTCGAAGCGATCGCGGAGCCGGGACGTGACGGCGTAGCTGTTTTCCCCCATCAGCATGAAGCCCAGCCCGAGCACCACCTCGCCACGGCCGTCGGCGGTGACGGCGCCCTTGCGGATTTCGTGGCCGATCACCACCTCGGCGACGTCGCGGATGCGGATCGGCACGCCCCCCTGCGACGCGATCACGATCTTGCCGATCTGTTCGACGTCGACGGTGCGGCCGACACCGTAGACGAGCACGGCGTCGCCCGCGCGGTCGATCGAGCCGCCGCCCACGTTGAAATTGTTGCGGGGCACCGCGGCCACCACCTCCTCGAACGACAGGCCGTACTTGCGGAGCAGGGCGGGATCCACCCGGATCTGGTACTGCTTGTTGAGCCCCCCCCAGGCGTTCACCTCCGCCACGCCGGGCACGCTCCGGAGCGCCGGCTTGAGCGTCCATTCCTGCAGGGTCTTCGCCTCGGTGAGGCTCATGCCGCCGCTGCCGTCGGCGGCGGTGCGGGGCACGAGCAGGTAGTGGAACACCTCGCCGAGCCCCGTCGACACCGGCCCCATCTCGGGCCGCTCGACACCCGGCGGCACGGCCACCGACGTCAGCCGCTCGTTGATCAGCTGCCGGGCGAAGTAGATGTCGGTGCCGTCGCGGAAGGTGACGATGACGACCGACAGGCCGAACATGCTCGCGCTTCTGAGCCCCTCGAGGCCCGGCATTCCCCCCATCGCCAGTTCGACCGGAAAGGTGATCTGCCGCTCGATCTCCTCGGCCACCATGCCGGGGGCGACCGTGTTGATCTGCACCTGCACCGGCGTCGTGTCGGGGAACGCGTCGATCACGAGCCGGTTGACGGCCACCCAGCCCACGAGGCAGGTGACCGCCGCTCCGGCGAGCACCGTGATCCGGTGCGACAGCGACCAGGCGATGATGGCGTCGAGCATGTCGAGACGTGGGCGGGCGGGGAGGGGAGCGGGCTCGTGTCGTGAGTCGGAAGTTCGTTTCGATTCACGACACGACATTCCCGGCCTTTCAGGCCGGGAATCAAGCAACTTCGAGTGTCATGAACTTCTGGTTCAGGACACTAGCCGGCCGGCGAAAAAGTCCGGGACTCTTCTCCGGCAGGAAAACCTCCGGTGTTCATGGGAGCTGCGCTCCCGCGATCGCATCCATGCGACCGAGCAGGCTGTTGATCCACAGCCTGCTACAGCGCGCCGGCCTCCATGCGGTCGAGCATCACCTGGCTTTTGAGCACGTGGCTGCCGGCACCGACGACGTGCGTGGGGGGCGGGCCGCCGGCGAAGTCGCCCACGATCTCGATCCAGTCGCCCTGCTGCACGCCCGGCCGGACGGGCCGCGCCGCGAAGGCCGTCTCTCCGGCCGGCACGAACACGACCCAGCGGCTGCCATCCCATTGGACGCTGCGCCGGGGCACGAGCAGCGCCGTCCCCCGCCGGTCGAGCTCGATCCGGCCGGTGCCGAACGTGTTGGCCCGCAGCGCCGCCGGTCCCGCGACCGCGTCGCCCGCGGCGGCGGTTCCGGCCGGGGCCGCATGGGGAATCTCGGCCCGCACCTGCAGGGTTCTCGTCGCCTCGTCGACGCCGGTGCTGATCCAGCTCACCCGGCTCTCGTATTCCTCGTCGGAGCCGTCCGGCCGGAACCGCAGCGGCTGGCCGATCGCCACGCTCGCGGCATGCTCCTTGTTGACGTTGAGCACGACCCACATGGTCGAGACGTCGGCGACCTCGAAAATCGGCGCCGCCGGATCGACCACCTCCCCCACCACGGCCTCGCGGCCGATCACGACGCCGTCGAACGGGGCGTAGAGCGGCAGCAGATTCGAGGTGACGAGCGCGGCGTCGATGCTCCGCAGGAGCGGCTGGGGCAGCCCGGCGGTGCGGATCTGCCGGGCGCGGGTGTCGTCGTCGAGCGATTCGTAGGCGGCGATCGACACGTCGAGGCCGAGGTTCACGAGCGCCTGCTCCGCGTTCGTGAGGTGGTTCCGCGCCTCGCGGAGGGCCGCCCGCGCCTCGCGGAGCTGCCGGCCGAGCACGGCTCCCTTCACCTCCTCGAGGATCGCCAGCTGCTCCCGTCGCGACTCGTGGGCCACCAGCGCGTTGAGAAACTCGGCCTTGAGCCGGCCGACGTCGCGGCTCTCGACGAGCAGGAGCACGTCCCCCTTGCGCACCATGTCGCCGAGGTGCTTCTCCACCCGCCACACGCTGCCGGGCACACGGGCGGAAAGCTGGGCGACGTGCCGCTGGTCGTATTGCACCACACCGCTCGCGACGACCTCGCTGACCACCGGCCGCTCCTCGACCGGCACCAGTTCGATGCCCGTGCGGTTCATCGCCTCCTTCGAGGGGAAGGTCACCGCGGCCCCTTCGGCCGCCGCGGGTTCACCGGGCCCGGCGTGGACGGCCGGCACCGTCTCCGCCGCGGTGGCGTGATGGCCGTCGTGCCCGCCGAGCCCGAACGTCCAGTGGGTGGCGTGCCCGAACCAGCCGATGGCCGCGAGCACCGTGGTGGTGACGATCGACAGCGCCCAGTTGGCGGCCAAGGCCACCAGTTCGACGCGGGTCATGCGGGGACGATGCGGGCGGGAAGCCATCGGGATCGGACTCCTGTGACGCAGCCTCCGGCGACCCCCGGGGAAAAGGGCGTGAACGATCACGCGCCGACGCCCGATGCCCGCCTGGTCACCGGAAACCTGCGCATGGCCCGCGGGGCCGTGGCTGCTGGATGTCTGCGGAAGAAATCTGGAAGGCAGAGCGGAGGGAGGGAAAACAATCGTCAAATCAGACCGTGACGCCGATCGGCGCGTCGACCACCTCGGGCACGACCGGCCCACCGCGGGCGTCCAGAATCGCCTGCGACACACCTATCGTTCCTGAAAGATAAGCAGCGGCCGGGGAACTGTCCAGTGACCGGCAGGCCCCTGGCGGCCGCCTCGGACGCGTCGGAACCCGTCCCGCCGTCGTCCCCTCCGACTCGGACGTGGGGAGCGATCGAAGCCGCGTTTCGGGCGGACGCTCCCCGGAGTCTGATCACCTCGTTGTCGGTTGCGGGGAGCCCAACTAGACTTCTGGCGTCAGGAGAGAGTCGCTTGCGACCGCCGAAGGCTGAACGCTCAGGCAAAAGTACTGACGACACACGCTGTTGGAGAGTGACGCGACGAGCTTTCGCCGCGTCCACCGAAGGGGCAAACCGCGGGCGCCGCCCGCGGCGAATCTCTCAGGTTCCAGGACAACAGGGTTCCCGGTGGCGGTTCGTCGCCACCGTCTCGCGCCACATCCACGTGGAGGAGCCCCGATGTCCGACCTGCCCGCCCCCGCGACGACTGTCCGCCCGTCGGCCAAGCCCCGCCCCGCGACCACCCCGCTCGAGGCGCTCGAGAATGCCGCCGAGTTCCGTGGCCGGCACCTCGGGCCTGACGCCGCCGACGAGCGGCACATGCTCGACGCCATCCACGCCGACTCGTGCGCGGCTCTGATCCGCGACATCGTCCCCGCGAGCATCGCCCGCCACGACGCGATGGCGCTCCCGACGCCGGTCACCGAGGCGGCGGCACTGGCGGAGCTCCGGGAGATCGCCGGCCGCAACCGGATCATGCGGAACTTCATCGGGCAGGGCTACTCGGGCACCCACACGCCGGGCGTGATCCTGCGGAACATCCTCGAAAATCCCGCCTGGTACACGGCCTACACGCCCTACCAGGCCGAGATCAGCCAGGGCCGCATGGAGGCGATCCTCAATTTCCAGACGATGGTCTGCGATCTCACCGCGATGCCGATCGCCAACGCGTCGCTGCTCGACGAGGCCACCGCGGCGGCTGAGGCGATGACGCTGGCCCGCCGGGTCGCCGGCAGCGCGAGCCGCACGTTCCTGGTCGACGCCGGCTGCCACCCGCAGTCGATCGAGGTGCTGCGGACCCGCGCCGAGCCGCTCGGCATCGAGATCGTCGTGGGCGACGTGGCGGCGCTCGTCGCCGACCGCGACTGCTTCGGGGCGCTCGTGCAGTATCCCGCCACCGACGGCGGCATCCGCGATTGGCGCGGCCTCGCCGGAGTGGTCCACGCGAAGCAGGCCCTGCTGGCGGTGGCCGCCGACCCGCTCGCGCTCGCGATCCTCGTGCCCCCCGGCGAGTGGGAGGCCGACATCGTCATCGGCTCGACGCAGCGGTTCGGCATGCCGATGGGATGCGGCGGCCCGCACGCGGCGTTCTTCGCCTGCCGCGACGCGTTCAAGCGGTCGCTGCCGGGCCGGCTCGTGGGAGTGAGCGTCGACGCCCACGGTCGGCCGGCCTACCGACTGGCCCTGCAGACCCGCGAGCAGCACATCCGCCGCGAGAAGGCGACGTCGAACATCTGCACCGCGCAGGTGCTCCCGGCGGTGGTCGCCGGCATGTATGCGGTCTATCACGGCCCCGGCGGGCTCACGCGGATCGCCGGGCGGGTGGCGGCCTACACGGCGATCCTGGCCGGCGGCCTCCGGCAACTCGGCTTCGCCACGCGGTCCCCCCACGCGTTCGACACGCTCGCGATCGACACGGGAGACCGGACGGCGGCGCTGGCCGCCCGCGCCCGCGAGCTGGGGATGAACCTGCGGGTGCTCGACGACCGCACGCTCGCGATCGCCCTCGACGAGACCACCACCCGCGACGACGTCGTCCGACTCTGGCGGGTGTTCGCGCCGGCGGGCCGGCCGCTTCCCACCGTGGAGTCGCTCGAGGGGGCGGCCGCGGCTCCGTCGCTCGTTCCGGAGGCGCTGCGGCGGACGAGCGACTTCCTCGCCCACCCCGTCTTCAACTCGCACCATTCCGAGACGGCGATGCTGCGGTACATCCGCAGCCTCTCCGACCGGGATCTCGCCCTCGACCGCAGCATGATCCCGCTGGGCAGCTGCACGATGAAGCTCAACGCCACGAGCGAGATGATCCCGATCACCTGGCCCGAGTTCGCCCAGATGCATCCCTTCGCGCCGGCCGACCAGCTCGAGGGCTACCGGCTGCTCGAGACGCAATTGCGGGGCTGGCTCTGCGAGGCCACGGGCTACACGGGGATCAGCCTGCAGCCCAATGCCGGCAGCCAGGGGGAGTACGCCGGGCTGCTCGTGATCCGGGCCTGGCAGAAGGCCCGCGGGCAGGGCCACCGCGACATCTGCCTGATCCCGTCCTCGGCCCACGGCACGAACCCCGCGAGCGCCCAGATGGTGGGGATGGAGGTGGTCGTGACCGGCTGCGACTCGAGCGGCAACGTCGACCTCGTCGAACTCGAGGCGCGGTGCCGCCAGTATGCCGACAGGCTCGCGGCGGTGATGATCACCTACCCGAGCACGCACGGCGTCTTCGAGGCGCAGATCCGCGAGCTGTGCGAGATCGTGCACGCCCACGGCGGCCGCGTCTACGTGGACGGGGCGAACATGAACGCGCTCGTCGGCGTGGCCGCGCCGGGGGCGTTCGGCGGCGACGTCAGCCACCTGAACCTCCACAAGACCTTCTGCATCCCCCACGGCGGCGGCGGACCGGGCGTGGGGCCCGTCTGCGTGGTCGAGGATCTCGTGCCCTTCCTGCCGGGCCACGCCACCGCCGGCATGCCGGCCCGTCACGTGGGCGCCGTGTCGGCGGCGCCGCTGGGCAACGCGGCGGTGCTGCCGATCAGCTGGATGTACTGCCGGATGATGGGCGGGGAGGGGCTGCGACGGGCGACGGAGACGGCGATCCTCGCCGCCAACTACGTGAGCGTGCGCCTCCGCGACCACTATCCGACGCTCTACAGCGGCCCGGACGGCCGCGTGGCCCACGAATGCATCCTTGACCTGCGGCCGCTCAAGGAGACGAGCGGCGTGACGGCCGAGGACGTCGCCAAGCGGCTGATCGACTACGGCTTCCACGCCCCCACCCTCAGCTTCCCCGTGCCGGGCACGCTCATGGTGGAGCCG
>Ga0209085_1001885_pt1 | contig 12447 bp, 14 predicted proteins | sample C_131016_EF_Meta_FD_187310 | JGI IMG/M metagenome (GOLD analysis project Ga0209085, IMG submission 187310) | Freshwater microbial communities from Lake Croche, Canada to study carbon cycling - C_131016_EF_MetaG (SPAdes) (version 2) | ecosystem: Environmental > Aquatic > Freshwater > Lake...
CACCTGGCGGCACCTGCGGGCCAACGCCAAACTCGCGGTGAGTACCGGCGTGCTGGAGGACTCGATCATGCTGGCCGAGAACGGCGTCAGCGTGGACCTGATGGCCGGTGTGGCCAGGATCGCGGGGTCGGTTCCGGTAGGCAAGGTATTCATCGATGGCCTGGTCTCCGGTGATGTCGGCGAGGCCACCCTGGGCGAACGACTGGTGCTCAGTTCAGGTTTCATCGCCGTCACCGTGGCGGTACACCGGGGGACCGGCAAGATCGCGGCATCGCCGCACCTGTACTCCCGCGGTTTCTCCGAGGACCCCAAGGCGCTGGACTCGGTGGCCCAGAAGGTGACGGACGAACTGGAGTCACTGGCCGCCAACAAGGTGACCGATCCGTTGCGGATCGCCCAGGCGGTGCGCAGGACGGTCGGCAAGTGGGTCGGCGAGGTCTACCGCCGCCAACCCATGATCGTGCCCACGGTGCTGGAGATTTAGCGCTTGTTCACGAAGCCGGCATCTACCGGCAGTGCGACACCGGTGACATAGCGGGCTGCATCTGAGACCAGCCAGAAGACGGCGTTGGCGATGTCCTCAGGCTCCAGTGTCTGCACCGGAAGGGCGTTGGTCATATCCGGTCCGGCATGTTCCAACTGGGCCAATCCGTCCAGCCAGGACCGGGTGAACTCGTTGTCGATCATGGGTGTGTTGACCCCGGCCGGGTGCACGGAATTGACCCGAATGTTGTAGGCCGCAAGGAAATTCGCGTACGCACGCATCAGACCGACGACGCCGTGCTTGGCCACGGTGTAGCCCAGCGAGCCGCCCATCGGGGCACCGATGCCCACCAGTCCGGCGACCGAACTGGTCAGCACGACCGATCCACCGTCGCCCTGTTTGATCAGTGGGCGCATCGCCACGTCGACGGTGTTGTACACGCCGGTGAGGTTGACGTCGAGGACGTCCTGCCAGGCGTTCGCATCGGTCATCGGGGCGATACCGGCGTTGGCGATCACGATGTCGAGCCGGCCGAGTTCGGTGATGCCCTCGGCCAGTGCGGTTTTCAGCCCGGCACGGTCGCGGACGTCGGCTTGCCGGGCCACGATTCGCGCGCCGGTGTCCTCGACGAGTTTGACCGTGGCCGCGAGATCGTCGGGCGTGGCCAACGGGTAGGGGACGCTGGCGATCTGATCACACAGATCGACCGCGATGATGTCGGCTCCCTCCGAGGCCAGTTTGACCGCGTGCGCGCGGCCCTGACCGCGCGCCGCACCGGTGATGAAGGCGACGTGACCGTCCAGTGCACCCATGAAATCAGGCGCGCAACTGGCCCTTGGCCGGGTCACCGGCCGCAATGGGCTCGAGCATCTTGATATCGGGCGCTCCGGCGAGGTGCTCGCCGATTGCGCCGAACAGGACGCCGATGGCAGGGGCGGCACCGTGGGCCTTGAGGGCATCGGCGTCGGCCCACTGTTCGACGAACACGAAGGTATCGCCGGTCTGGTGCAGCGAGTACAACTCACAGCCTGGCTCGTCGTGGACCGTTTCAATGGCCTGCACGCAGGCGGCGCGCACGGTGTCGGTGGATTCCGGTTTGGCGGTGAACGATGCGACGACGACGACCGGCATGTGTTTGGCTCCTTGGGCGGTGAGGGTTTCCGCAGACCACCGTAAAGGCAGGCCGCGCGGAATGTGGCCGATGAACGAAAGGCCACGGTAGTGGAGCAGACCACCGATAAGAAGTCGTTGTACATGACGGTTCTGATGACTCCGGACATGGCGAATTTCGCCGGCAAGGTCCACGGCGGAACCCTGCTGAAGTTTCTCGACCAGGTGGCGTATTCGTGTGCCAGCCGCTACGCGGGCACCTATGCGGTGACCCTGTCGGTGGACCGCGTGCTGTTCCGCGACGCCATCCTGGTGGGGGAGTTGGTGTCATTCTCGGCCACCGTGAACTTCACCGGCCGAACCTCACTTGAGGTGGGCATTCGGGTCGATACCGAGAACATCCGGGACGGCACCCGCCGGCACACCAACAGTTCCTACTTCACCATGGTGGCCGTCGACGATGCGGGAAACCCGGTCGCGGTTCCACCGCTGGTCCCGGTCACGGAATTGGAGCACACCCGCCACGCGGCGGCCCTGGCCCGCCGGAGTGCCCTGAGGTCTGCTTTCACCGATTGATTGCGGTCTGGCAACGGCGCGCCGATCGACCCGTGTTGCGGGTGGTGCAGATGGGACTAGAGGGACTAATCTTCCGGCATGGCGAATAAGACGGCCGCTCGCTCTGGCGTGCGAACGACCAGCTCAAAGGGCAAATCTCAACCGGCGAAGCCGGCGCCGGCGCGCCGCAAACCGCCGGCCCGCAAGCCCGCGCCGCCGGCCAAGAAAGGCCCGTCGACGTTCGCCGTCGCGACTGCGGCCAGCGGCCGGGCCGCCCGCGCGACCTGGTTCATGGTGGCCCGCGGTGCCGGATCGACGGCGCGTTCGGTGGGACGCGCCCGCGATATCGAACCCGGACATCGCCGCGACGGCGTCGCTCTGGGACTGATGGCACTCGCCGTCATCATCGCCGCGGCATGCTGGTTCGACGCCGCCCGCCCGGTCGGAGCCTGGATCGATATGGGTCTGCGGACCTTCGTCGGCGGGGCGGTGGTCCTGCTGCCGTTGCTGATCGCCGCCATCGCGGTGATCCTCATGCGCACTGAGCCCTATCCGGAAGCCCGCCCGCGCCTGGTCCTGGGTTCGGCGATGATCGCGCTGCCGGTTCTGGGCCTGTGGCACCTGTGGTCGGGTTCTCCCGCTGACCCGGCTGCCCGGCAACGTGCGGGCGGTTTCATCGGGTTCGCCATGGGCGGCCCGCTGTCGGACGGGCTGACGGCGTGGATCGCCGCACCGTTGTTGATCGGTGCCGCGCTGTTCGGCGTGCTGTTGATCACCGGCACCACCATCCGTGAGCTTCCTGCGACGCTCTACACCATGTTCGCCACCCGCGGCCGCTACGCGGATGACTACGACGACGAGTTCGATGGGAGGTTCGACGAGGGGTTCGACGACGGAAGTGCGTCGCATGACGTCAAAGATGTTGCAGCCGAGGACTTCTCGGACGGTTACTACGACGACCCGCGCGCCTACAGTGCCGACGATCCACCGGCCTGGCCCGGTGCTGCGGGTCCGATCGGAACGCCGTTCGACAACTACCCGCTCGATGAACCGGCCACCGGGGTGTCTACCGTCACCGAACCGATCAAACCGCGTCGTAAGAAGCCTGCCGCGCCCAAGGCAGAGTCACCCAAGCAGGAGACCAAGGCAATCGACCGGGTGGTGGACGGTCCCTACTCCCTGCCGCCACTGGATCTGCTGATCGCCGGGGATCCGCCGAAGCGGCGCAGTTCGGCCAACGATCAGATGGTGGACTCCATCACCTCGGTCCTGCAGCAGTTCAAAGTGGACGCTGCGGTCACCGGGTGCACCCGCGGGCCGACCGTCACTCGCTACGAGGTGGAACTCGGTCCCGGGGTCAAGGTCGAGAAAATCACTGCGCTGCAACGCAATATCGCCTACGCGGTGGCCACCGAGAGCGTTCGGATGCTGGCACCGATCCCCGGTAAGTCCGCCGTCGGCATCGAGGTGCCCAACACCGACCGCGAAATGGTCCGGCTGTCCGACGTCCTCACCGCCGCCTCGACCCGCCGCGACCACCACCCGTTGGTCATCGGTCTCGGTAAGGACATCGAGGGCGATTTCATCTCGGCCAACTTGGCGAAGATGCCGCACCTGCTGGTAGCCGGCTCCACCGGATCCGGCAAGTCCAGCTTCGTCAACTCGATGCTGGTATCGCTGCTGACCCGGGCCACACCTGAAGAGGTGAGGCTGATCCTCATCGACCCCAAGATGGTGGAACTGACACCGTATGAAGGCATTCCGCATCTGATCACCCCGATCATCACGGCACCGAAGAAAGCCGCCGCCGCATTGACCTGGCTGGTCGAGGAGATGGAACAGCGCTATCAGGACATGCAGGCCTCCCGGGTGCGCCACATCGACGACTTCAACTCCAAGGTCCGGTCGGGGGAGATCACCACACCGCTGGGCAGCCAACGGGTGTACAAGCCCTACCCCTACATCGTCGCGATCGTCGACGAGTTGGCCGACCTGATGATGACCGCCCCGCGCGATGTGGAAGAGGCCATCGTGCGGATCACCCAGAAGGCCCGCGCCGCCGGTATCCACCTGGTACTGGCCACCCAGCGGCCGTCGGTGGATGTGGTGACCGGTCTGATCAAGACCAACGTGCCGTCCCGACTGGCGTTCGCGACGTCATCACTGACCGACAGCCGCGTCATCCTCGATCAACCCGGTGCGGAGAAGCTGATCGGTATGGGCGATGCGCTCTTCCTGCCGATGGGGTCCAACAAGGCGATCCGGTTGCAGGGCGCGTTCATCAGCGACGAGGAGATCCACGCCGTCGTCCAGGCCTGTAAGGACCAGGCCGAACCGGAGTACACCGAGGGAGTCACCGCGGCGAAGCCCGGTGGGGATCGCGCCGACGTCGACCCGGACATCGGCGACGATATGGACCTGTTGCTTCAAGCCGTTGAGCTGGTGGTATCCAGCCAGTTCGGGTCGACGTCGATGCTGCAGCGCAAGCTGCGGGTCGGTTTCGCCAAGGCCGGCCGGTTGATAGATCTGATGGAGAACCAGGGCATCGTCGGACCATCCGAGGGTTCCAAAGCTCGTGAGGTCTTGATCAAGCCGGACGAACTGGCCGCGACGCTGGGGTCGATCCGGGGCGATGGCGCGGGCGACAGTGACGGTGATGGTTACGCGGACGACGGCGGTGTGCCCGAGGACATCTGATCACCTAGTCGGAGGAATGGGATAGTCAGAGCACCAACAACATTCGGGTGTTGCCCAGGATGTTGGGCTTGACGTAGCTCAAGTCGAGGAACTCCGCGACGCCCACGTCGTAGGAGCGACGCATCTCCTCGTACACCTCGGCATTGACCGGAGTTCCCTCGATCTCGGTGAACCCGTGCCGTCCGAAGAACTCGGTCTCGAAGGTCAGCACGAACAAACGCCGCAGCTGCAGTTCGCGTGCCACCTTCAGAAGCCGGTCGACGATCGCGTGTCCGATACCGCGGCCCTTCACGCTCGGGTCCACCGCCACCGTTCGCACCTCGCCAAGATCGGCCCACAACACATGCACCGCGCCGCAACCGAGCACCCGGTCGTCGGCTTCGGCGATCCAGAACTCCTGAACCGACTCGTAGAGTGTGACGAGGTTCTTCTCCAGCAGGATCTTCCCGGCGTAGGTATCCACCAGTCGTTTGATCTCGGGAATGTCGGATGTTCGGGCGCGCCGGATCGCCACGTCACGGCTCCAGCCGCCGGGCGGGGCGTCGGTCATCGGTGAACCCTATCGCTAGCGGCCCGTTGCGCTCGGCAACCGATACGCTGTTTGCTGTGCCGGGCAACCCCCAAACTCCGCCGACGGTTCCGCGCGTCGGGGTGGTCAACCTCGCGAACCTGTTGACGGTGCTGCGCCTACTCCTGGTCCCGGTGTTCCTGTTCTTCCTTTTCGCCGGTGACGGCCACCAGTCCGGCAGTCGGGTCGCGGCGTTCGCTGTCTTCGCCGTGGCCGTGATCACCGATCGACTCGATGGCTGGCTGGCACGCACCTATGGACTGGAAACGGAATTTGGCAAACTGGCCGATCCCATCGCTGACAAGTTGTTGATCGGTTCCGCGCTGATTGGCTTGTCGATGCTCGGCGACCTGCCGTGGTGGGTCACGGTGGTGATCCTGGTGCGTGAGATAGGGATCACAGTGCTGCGGTTCGCGGTCCTGAATCGCGGAGTCATCCCGGCAAGTCGTGGCGGGAAGCTCAAAACCCTGGTTCAGGCTATCGCCATCGGATTGTTTATTCTTCCGCTGAATAGCTGGTCAGGGCCCTGGTTGACGATAGCTTGGGGGGTCATGGGCGCCGCGATCGTGCTGACTGTCGCGACCGGTCTGGACTACCTGTATTCGGCTCTTCGGGTCAAGCCCGTCGCAAACTGAGGGCGCGGGGCGGGAACCACGCAGCCAACTCCGGCGTTGCAGTAGGTAATTGCGACGACTCGAGGAGGATGCGCCATGGCTGCTGTAGTGCTGCGAGCGGTGATCGGTGATGTATTACGACGTGCCCGCACGTCACAGGGGCGCACCTTGCGCGAGGTTTCGGATTCAGCGCGGGTGAGCCTGGGCTACCTCTCCGAGGTGGAGCGAGGCCGCAAGGAGGCTTCCAGTGAGTTGTTGAGCGCGATCTGTGCCGCCCTGGATGTCCCGCTGTCGCGGGTGCTGTGCGACGCCGGTACCGAAATGGCCTGCCAGGAGGCCGTCGAACGTAGCGCCGCCGTTGCGATCAGTGTTCCCGCCACGATCGTCATTCCGCATCCGGCGGCCATGGCAGTCGCCTGAATCCGCTGATGTGCCGGATTTCCGTAACGGAGTTGGCGACCCGGCTGTGGTAGCGGCGTCGGAACCGATAAATTAGGCGTCGACTCTGATAACGCGGCACTCATTCGAAGGCGGGGCAACACACATGGCCAATCCGTTCGTCAAAGCGTGGAAGTACCTGATGGCGCTGTTCGGCTCCAAGGTCGACGAATACGCCGATCCGAAGGTGCAGATCCAGCAGGCGATTGAAGACGCACAGCGCCAGCACCAGGCGCTCACCCAGCAGGCCGCTCAGGTCATCGGCAATCAGCGCCAGCTGGAGATGCGGCTGAACCGTCAGCTGGCCGATATCGAGAAGCTGCAGGCCAACGTGCGTCAGGCTCTGACGCTGGCCGATCAGGCTGTCGCGGCCGGTGACTCCACGAAGGCCACCGAGTACACCAACGCCGCCGAGGCTTTCGCCGCGCAACTGGTCACCGCGGAGCAGAGTGTCGAGGACCTCAAGCTCCAGCACGACCAAGCACTGCAGGCTGCGGGCCAGGCCAAGAAGGCCGTCGAGCAGAACGCGATGGCGCTCCAGCAGAAGATCGCCGAACGCACCAAGCTGCTCAGCCAGCTGGAGCAGGCGAAGATGCAGGAGCAGGTCAGCGCCTCACTGCGGTCGATGAGCGAGATCGCCGCGCCGGGAACGACGCCCAACCTCGACGAGGTCCGCGAGAAGATCGAGCGCCGCTACGCCAACGCCATGGGCTCTGCGGAGCTCGCCCAGAACTCGGTCCAGGGCCGGATGATGGAAGTGCAATCGGCCAGTGTGGAGATGGCTGGACACTCCCGCCTTGAGCAGATCCGCGCCTCCATGCGCGGTGACGCACTGCCGTCCGGTGGTGCCGCCACCGCGACGCCGGCCACCCCGATCAGTGCACCGGAGCCCGAGCAGCCGCTCGGCCAGTAGGCCATTTCACCAGGAGGCGAACATTCGATGGCGGTCAGGACAGACCAATCGGGCGTCGCCTCGCGCCCGCGACGCTCGGCAGTTCAGCGCGGTATCGACGCGGCCGCGGAGTACGCGGACGTGGCAGCGCAGAAACTGAGCGCTGCATCCGACCCGCGGGCCCGGCTGTTGCGAAAGCGACGATGGGCGTTGCGGCTGGGGTTGTTCTTCGGCGTCACCTCGGCGTTCTGGGTTCTGATCACCGGGCTTCTGGCGTCGTGGAACACCCCGGTGTGGGGGCTGCTGATCACCGGGTTGATCGGCGCCGGTGCCGCCGCACCCGCGACGCTGTTGTTATTGCGGTACCGGTGGTTGCGCGCGGAGCCGCTGCCGCCGCTGCGACAGGCCAGTGCACGCCGACTGCCGCCGCACGGTTCGGTCGCCCGGCCCGCGATGTCGGCGCTGGGCGCCTCGGAGCGCGGTTTGCACGCGTTGCTTGCTGTGATGGGACGCGGAAACATGGTGCCGCCCATGGAGATTCGCGAACTCACTGCAGCAGCCGGTCGATCTGCGGCGACCATGGCTGCGACAGCGGCGGAGGTTGCGTCCATGGAGCGTGCAGCTGGCGAGAACCCCGACGCGCGGGCGCATCTAGCGCCGACGATCAACGCGTTCACGGCGCAACTCAACAGCGGTGTGCGTCAGTACAGCGAGATGGTGACTGCCGCTGCGCACGTGGTGTCATCGGTGAGCGCCGATGGGACTACTCCGATGTCCCAGCAGCGCTGCCGGAGTGAGTTGACCGACGCCACCGACCGACTGCTGGGCTGGGCACAGGCCTTCGAGGAACTCGGCCAGGGCCAATCGTCACGACCTGTGGGCTGGTGACCCCGCCGACTGTGGGGTCTGCGCACATTTCTGCCGAGCCCGCCGTGCATACGGCCCACGGTCGCGTTACAGCGTAGGCCGAAGCGCTGGAACGACGGCGCCGAGCACCCCGCGCGCGAGCGCCTTGGTGAAGTCGAACATGTCGAAGTAGTCCCGCCACAGCGTGATCCGGCCGTCTGTCACCTCGAAGACCCCGCATACCCAGAACTGCAGGCGCACCCGGCCGAACACCAGGGCGTCGGTGCGTTCGGTCAGCACCGTCGAGCCGTTCACGGCAATGCGATGTGTCTTCACCTCGAATCTCGCCCGGCCTTCCATTCCCCGGAACAGCTTCATGGCGCGGGCCCGGCCGCGGATAGTCGGGAACCCGACGTTCTGATAGACCAGGTGTTCATCGAGTACCGCGCCTGCGGCGTCGATGTCCTGGTCCTGCAGAGCGGCCAGGAAGACCTCGACGGTGTGCGCGTTGTCGATCTGAGAGATGATCGTTCGTTGGTCGGTCGGTTGCTCAGTCATGCTCGCCAGCCTAGGCCGACGGCTGTGGCAGGGTGGAGCCAATGCGGGTCGCCCTGGTCGCCGGACCGGAGCCCGGTCACGTCTTTCCCGCGATCGCGTTGTGCTTGCGTCTCGCCGCCGCCGGCGATGATCCGGTGCTGCTGACCGGTAGGAGATGGCTCGACACCGCGCGGCGTGCAGGTCTGGACGCGGTCGAACTGCTCGGGCTCGACCCCGACGAGTCAGACGATGACACCGATGCGGGCTCCAAACTGCACCACCGGGCCGCACGCATGGCGGTGCTGAACCTGCCTGTGTTGCGCGATCTACAGCCCGATCTGGTGGTCTCGGATGTCATCACCGTGTGCGGCGGAATGGCGGCCGAACTCGCCGGCATCCCGTGGATCGAACTCAGCCCGCACCCGCTGTACCTGCCGTCGCGCGGGCTGCCGCCGATCGGCAGTGGACTCGCGACTGGAACGGGAGTTCGTGGACGATTGCGAGACGCGACCATGCGGGCATTCACCGCGCGTTCGGTGCGGGCCGGGGGTCGGCAGCGCACGCAGGCTCGGCAGGGGATCGGACTGCCCGGCGTCGATCCCGGTCCGCGGCGTCGGCTCATCGCCACGCTGCCCGCATTGGAGGTTCCGCGTCCGGACTGGCCGGCTGAGGCCGTCGTCGTCGGCCCGTTGCACTTCGAGCCGACCAGAGCTGTGCTGGAGGTACCACCGGGAGAGGGGCCCGTGGTGGTCGTCGCGCCATCGACGGCCAGCACCGGCACCACCGGACTTGCCGAACTGGCGCTGGAAAATCTGATTCCGGGCGAAACCCTGCCGGTTGGCTCCCGACTGGTGGTCTCCCAGCTGGTGTCATCCCGACCCGGCGGCGCCGACGTCGCGGTGCCGCCCTGGGCTGTAGTGGGCCTGGGCCGCCAGGACGATCTGCTGCGCCACGCCGATGTGGTGGTGTGCGGCGGCGGACACGGCATGTTGTCCAAGACGCTGCTTGCCGGGGTGCCGATGGTAGTGGTTCCCGGCGGTGGTGATCAGTGGGAGTTGGCGAATCGTGTTGTGCGACAGGGAAGTTCGCGACTAATCCGGCCGCTCAGCCCTGAGGCGTTGATTGCCGGTGTCACCGAGGTGCTGTCGGATCCGGCTTACCGGCAGGCGGCACGGCAGGCGGGGGAGTCCGTCGTCGCGGTGGCCGACCCAGTGGCGGTATGCCGTGCTGCCATGTAGTTCTGGGTAGGTTTATCGGCGTGCGATTGACGCAATTCCGCGAACTCGTCGACGGGCAGTTCGGAACTGTTCGCGGCGCCTCGGTCGTGGTGGATCACGTCCTGACCCAACTGGGCGGACGGACCGCCATCCAGGCCATCGAGGACGGTGTCGACCCCCGCGACGTGTGGTGGGCGCTGTGTGCGGACTTCGACGTGCCCCGCGACCAGTGGTAGCCGGTCTGCCCCGCACTCAGCGGTAGTCCGGCCGCGCCCGGACCCGTCACCGACACGCCGCGCGCCTTCCTTGCCATCGAACACATGTTCGTTATTGTGGGTCTTGTTCGACCGTCGCTTTCCAGGTCAGCCCGTTTTGTCAGAGGTCCTCTCTAACGTCACGGCCAACTGACCAACACCGGTCAACCGAACACCACAGAACGGAGATATCCCATGGCACAGCAAGCCCCGGACCGCGACAAGGCTCTCGAACTGGCGCTCGCCCAGATCGAGAAGAATCACGGCAAAGGCGCGGTGATGCGACTCGGCGACGAGGTTCGTCAGCCGATCTCAGTCATCCCCACCGGCTCCATCGCCCTCGACGTGGCGCTGGGCATCGGCGGGCTGCCGCGTGGCCGCATCATTGAGATCTACGGCCCGGAATCCTCGGGTAAGACCACCGTCGCCCTGCACGCGGTGGCCAACGCCCAGGCCGCCGGCGGTATCGCGGCATTCATCGACGCCGAGCACGCGCTCGACCCCGAATACGCCAAGAACCTGGGCGTTGACACCGACGCCCTGCTGGTGAGCCAGCCCGACACCGGTGAGCAGGCGCTCGAGATCGCCGACATGCTGATCCGGTCGGGCGCGATCGACATCCTGGTCATCGACTCGGTGGCCGCGCTGGTACCACGTGCCGAGATCGAGGGCGAGATGGGCGACAGCCACGTTGGTCTGCAGGCCCGCCTGATGAGCCAGGCGCTGCGCAAGATCACCGGCGCACTGAGCAATTCAGGTACCACGATGATCTTCATCAACCAGCTGCGCGAGAAAATCGGTGTGATGTTCGGTTCACCCGAGACCACCACCGGCGGCAAGGCATTGAAGTTCTACGCCTCGGTGCGTCTGGATGTGCGGCGGATCGAGACCCTCAAGGACGGCACCGATGCGGTGGGCAACCGCACGCGCTGCAAGGTCGTCAAGAACAAGGTCTCGCCGCCGTTCAAGCAGGCTGAGTTCGACATCATCTATGGCAAGGGCATCAGTCGTGAGGGCTCGCTCATCGACATGGGTGTCGATCAGGGCTTCGTTCGCAAGTCGGGTTCGTGGTTCACCTACGAGGGTGAGCAGTTGGGCCAGGGCAAGGAGAATGCCCGCACTTTCTTGGTTGAGAACCCCCACGTGGGCGACGAGATCGAGAAGAAGATCAAAGAGAAGCTCGGTATCGGTGCGGTGATGACCGACGGACCCGTCGATGACGTCCTGCCCGCTCCCGTCGACTTCTGAGACCCGCGAGGAGCAGGCGCACGCACTGTGCGTGCGCCTGCTCGCCGCGCGGGCCCGGAGTCGTGCCGAACTCATCGGGAAGATGGCCAAACATGGTTATCCCGATGACGTCGTCGAGACGGTGCTCGGCCGCCTGGTCGCGGTCGGCCTGGTCGACGACGAGGACTTTGCCGCCCAATGGGTGCGGTCCCGGCATACCTACTCGGGAAAAGGCAAGCGCGCCTTGGCCGCTGAGCTTCGGACCAAGGGCGTCGACGCCGAGGTGATCACCGCTGCGCTGGACGGGATCGACGCCGGCGCCGAACGGGTGCGGGCCGAGCAACTCGTGGACCGCAAGCTGCGAAGCGAAGTGCTGGCCGACGGTGACGACACGAAGGTGATGCGTCGACTAGTCGGCATGCTGGCTCGCCGGGGCTACAGCCAGAGTATGGCCGTGGCGGTGGTCACCGATGCGCTTGCGGCCGAACGGGAGCGTCGGCGGGTCTAGGATCCGCGCATGCGGATTTCGGTCAAACTGGCACCGACTTTCACCTACCCCGAACTCGAGGAGTTCTGGCGCACCGCCGACGAACTCGGGTTCGAGGCGATATGGAACTACGACCATTTCTACGGCCTTGTCGACGACGCCAAGCCCACGCACGAGGGCTGGACCACCCTGGCCGCTATGGCCGTGGTGATCCGCCGGGCCCGAGTGGGCTGCATGGTCACCGGGGTGACCTACCGGAACCCGGCGATCCTGGCGAAGATGGCGGTCACCGTCGACCACATCAGCGGTGGGCGACTGGACTTCGGTATCGGCGCCGGTTGGCATGAAGCAGAGCACCGCGGCTACGGGATCGAGTTCCCCGGACCTGGAGCGCGGGTGGCGATGCTGGACGAGGCGCTGACGGTGATCCGGCGGCTATGGACCGAGGATGCGGTGACCCACTCCGGGCGATTCTTCACCCTGACCGATGCGCTGTGTGAGCCCAAACCAATCCAGCATCC
>Ga0209085_1001886_pt1 | contig 12446 bp, 10 predicted proteins | sample C_131016_EF_Meta_FD_187310 | JGI IMG/M metagenome (GOLD analysis project Ga0209085, IMG submission 187310) | Freshwater microbial communities from Lake Croche, Canada to study carbon cycling - C_131016_EF_MetaG (SPAdes) (version 2) | ecosystem: Environmental > Aquatic > Freshwater > Lake...
TAATGTTTACGATTTGTTTACGATTTGTTTACGATTTGTTTACGAAAATATTTTAAAGATTCAGCGTTAAATTTTTTTGTTTCTTACGATAAGTACGTTGATACTCTTTCATATATGCTTTACGATCTTTATCTATATCAACCACAATATTTTTACTCTCTTCTTGTACTGTTGTAGGAGTTTCTACAACTACAGCTGACTTCTCTTCTTTAACAGGTACGAGCGACGACGTAGGAGGAGCGAGTGCTTCATTTGCGTAAACATCATCGTCGCTATCATCAATCATAACCACTTCATTCCTTTTTTTCTTCACTGTTACACTTTGTGCTAATAGCTTTGACAGTGATTCAACCTTCTTCTCTAATTCTCTAATACGCTCCTTATAGATATTTGCCTCCTCGTAGAACTTATCTACAATCGGCTTCAACATAAATACTGAACTCTCCATTTTATATTTATATATTATAAAATGTTTAGACTCCATTTAAAAACATTTTACGTTCTAATAATAATATGAACTTCTTCTTGCCTACTCATCTTAAACAAACAACCGCTTCCGCATATAATAGTAAAATTAATAAATGGATATCTGTTATGCCATCTGATAAAAATACTCTTTTATATATTTTTAGTCATCCTTATTTCTCAATAGTACAGATTAGACATTATCTAAAACAAAATAATATTGATACCGCTCAAACAATTCACTCATATATTAAATCTATTATATCTGCAACCGAACATAATATTAACCAACTCACAGATATAGATGAAGATAACTATATTGAGTTTATGACTAAGTGGAAAGACCTACGTCAAGTATATCATGAATACGCAAACTCATATCGTCTAGAGCAAAAACCTTCCCCTACACAATCTGTAAAAGGTGGAAGCTCTCTTAAGTTTACTGACTTGATAAAAACACGCGATGAACTACCTGATGAGTCCATTGATAAATTACTTTTAGGTTTTTATACATATGTTCCTCCTGTCCGCTCAGATTATTTTGCTACACAGATTATAAGTTTTGGTGAAACTCCTTCTTATCCAAATTATATATTTCATAATTCTAATAAATCATATCTAAAGATTACAGACTTTAAAACATCTAAACTTTATAAATCAATCGAATATGAACTTCCTCCTGAACTTCATAGATTACTTACTATATCTCTAACTAATAAACCTCGCAAATTCTTATTTCAAAATAAAGATGCTAATTCTTTTTCACGCGCTAGATTTTCAGATTGGGCTTCAAAGCGATTGACTTCTATATTCAAAAAGGAATTTACTCTAACATTCTTCAGACATATATTCGTTTCTACTTTGGATTTGAATACACCCCCTGGAAAACTTTTAGAAATTAGTAATAAAATGGGACACTCGCTCACTCAACAGATGTTGTACAAGTGGAAAGAACAACCTAATAAGATTGCTATGGAGGATTAGATTTGCGAGTCTGGAATTTCCATTCCATTGAAATGACTTTTTTCTGAACAACTATTTGAAATAATCTTTTTTTTGGTTAATCTAAAAATATCGATTTCACATTCATGGCCAGGATCGAGAATCCTCATGAGAATCTTTTTGAGAATTATTTTTAATAAATTATAAATTAATAATTTAATTAATACTTTTTAGTACTTATTAAATTATTATAATTGTACTTATTAAACTGTGATAAAGGATATATTGCGGGCTTATTCTGCTCTTTTCTCAAGTTTGGCAAAAATACTTGAAAATATTGTAGAGGATGCGTACTTGATACTGTATGGGTTTAGAATTATACTTTATATACAGTGTGAATATTTTATTTGAAGTTGAGTTCGTGTAAATTTATAACAAATATTAAGGTTTGGAATATACATTTCATAATTTTGAGTTTTGGAATCTCGGCCAGACTCGCAAATCCTCATGAGAATCTTTTTGAGAATACTTTTGAGAAATTAATAATTCACAAAATAGTAATCTTTGAGTTTATTTCTGCCAATTCATAATCTTCTTCTTGATTCGCTTGAGAATTATACTGTTCAAATAGTTCAATATCTCTTTGTATGTATCCATCTGCGTCTCCTCTTGTACATTTGACATTTATCCAGAATTCTTTTGATTGACAAATATAATGATTTAACCTAATATATTGTGAATCTATTATCATAAAATATTCTGGCCCATTATACTTTGGATCTTCTGCTGTTGCGTGATGAACATTCAATGAACTAAACCTAAAATAACTATTTACAAAGTATTTATAAGTTCCACACTTTGTTGGAACATCTTTTGATCGCTTTGTAAAACCTTGCACTAATGATTTTGGTTGTTTCTCTAAATTATTAGAACCAAATAGTGTTGGAGTCACTTGAACTTGTGCTAAAGAATGTACATACTGTGTTAAAAAGTCTTTCACTGATTTAAATGCAGGCGACCACATAAATTCATCCAAATCACAAACCAATAACCATCTTGTATCTTTATTATTAACGTGTGGTAATAAATACTTATTATATGTATTTCGTTGATGACCTAATATATGTGGTCCAGAATCTGATATATTGTATAAAGTTATTTGGCCACGGTCAATATATGGTTGAATAATATTAACTGTATCATCTGTACTATTGTCATTCACTAAATAAAAATGCTCTGCTCCTTGATTTAAATAATGCTCAATCCATTCCTTAATACAATGAGATTCGTTTCTGAACATCGCACCAACTGAAAATATATACATTTGCTATTACATACCTAGCTTTATTTAAATCACTCTATTTTGGAATATTTATTAATTTTGGAGTTTTGGAGTTTTGGAGTTTTGGAATCTCGGCCAGGATCGCAAATCCTCATGAGAATATTTCCACAATTATTTTCAAAAACACTTAAAAATATTTAAGATTATATTTATAGTTTGATTTATACTTGATACAAAGTATGAAAATAATTTATGGAGTTGGGTTCGTGTAAATTTATAACAAATATTAATGTTTGCAATGTACATTTCATTATTTTGAGTTTTGGAATCTCGGCCAGACTCGCGAGGCTCGCCTCCAATCTTTTGAGAATTATTTTGCTAAATTTATAAATTAACAAAAATATTTATTCTATTTTGTTATTTTATTCTTTTTATGTTTCTTTTCTATTTTTAGTTATTTTGTATTTGTATTTACTCATTATCCTCAAAGACAGGCTCTGGAGCAGATGTGTCAAGCTTGTCGGCCTTCAAATCATAGAGACCAACCCAACTGCCTACACCACCATCCGCTCCAACTGTCCAAGTCTCTCCATCCGCATTGCGGAGATACTTCTTGCCCTTGTACGTCCAGGGATGAACCATTCCATCGCTAGGAACATCCTCGACCTTTGCCACCTTTCGCGTGGGCTTCTTTGCAACTGGCTCCGCAGGAGTAGGAGCAGGAGTAGCAACAGGCGATGGAGCAGGAGCAGGAGCAGCAACAGGCGAAGGGGGCAGAGGAGGCACAACTGCCTTCTTCACTGCCGTCACTGGAGCCTTCACAACAGGCTTTGAAGTCTGCTTTGCTGCCTTCTTCGCTGCCGTCTCTGCTGTCTTCTCTGCCTTCTTAACAGCTGCTGCGAGCTCCCTCTCTGCCTTCTTCGCAGCCGTCTCTGCTGCCTTCTCTGCCTTCTTTGCGGCGGCGGCCGCCGCCCTCTCTGCCTTCTTAACAGCTGCCTCTGCCTCCTTCTCTGCTGCGGTCTTCTTCACAACAATCTTCTTCGAGACAGATGCTGTGCTAGAATCTGTATCAGACTTGTCATCATCAGAAGGCGTATCGACATACGTGCTCTCAAAGAGGCTGTAACTGGAGTGACTCGACTCCTTGCGCTGCTTTGAAAGAGACATTGCCTCCTTGTGAATGAGCTGCTTACCAGAGGGCTTCTCCTTAGTAACAGAGTCCTTGTAGACGTGTGCGCCGTCGTGGAGGACAGAACCAGGCATCTCAATCTGCTCCTCAGTGACCGTGTTCGTCTCCTTGTCCTTCTTCTTCTGAACAACTGTGAAAGCCTCCCAACCATTCTCCAGTGCGTCCTTGAGAGTGAACTCGACCCAGGCACGAGGCTTCTTGAGCTGAGGAGGGATTGCACCCTTAGGCATTGAACCCGTCTTCTTAGCAGCAGTAGCCTTTCCAGTACTCGCCTTTGCTGCGGTCTTTGACCGCTTCTCAACCTCGGCTGAGATTGTCTTGAGGAGCTTGAAAAGGTCAGGGGACTCGAAAGTCTTGACGGCGGACATAACGTCCTCAACAGTGACCATAGTGTTCTCTGAATCAGATGCCATCTTGGAATTGTTAATCTTGGATAAACTTGTTGAAATTGCTAATAACTTGGATGGATGTTATAACTTGGAACTCGCGACAACTATATATACAGCCGATGTCACGCTTCAATTTTTTTTTCGTATCTCTCAAATTCAGGACACTTTGGAATTATTCTTTAACAAGTAGAACATAGTTTGATAGTTTGTACTTGGTATAAGTAGCGACGTATAGGTTATAAAATTAGTTGAAATTTAGCGCTGGTGGGGCAATTCCAGCCGCAGAACCTGATACATTCCTTATCGCACGAGGCTCTGGCTTCGACCACAAATACGTTCTATAATTATCGTACATCTGGATATTCATTACCTCAGTTATCTCAAGTGAAATTGAAAAATTCATACAATGTAAATCTATTGGAATACCATACATATCCAGTAAACGAATTCTTGCTTGCTTTAAATCCACTGGACGCGGAAATATTATATCATTCGACAACACTGTATACCCATCGTCAAATATTATCCCATTACAATCCCTCTTCACTAATATCTTCGCTAAACACTGAATATAATCATCATTCGTCTTCTGCTCTACTGTATAATAATCATCTATCGCCAATAAAAAATAATTATCACCTGTCGTATTTATTAACGATTCACCTGATATACAGTATGGAGCATCTACACAGTAGAAATGCTTACAGAAACCTAAATTGTATCCTAAACCAAAATCGAACTGTCTATCCTCTAATCCAACCATTAAGAATGTTATCCCATAACTCACTGGACAATGTGTAGGACCTGGCGGACACGGTGGAGGCGCTGACCCATCGTGACAAATCGTTACCTTTCTGTTTATCTGATCCAAATAGATTCTGAAGAATAATCCATATGTATCCCTTATCGCGTTAAACTGCTCCTGAATCTTCTCTATCAAACACTGCGGACTATAATCTCCATCTGGAATCGTTATCTGAAGATTGTGTAAATTACCTACATAGTCTGTCGCATCTATGCGAAACATTGTATTCTTCTTCACTCTTGAAAAGTTATAGAACCCTATAGGAATCTCTACAGATGCCACACGGGCTTTAATAACATTCTTGTAAGGATGTGCAAATGCGTAGAGAAAATCAGTCGGTGGTTCTAAATAGGACTTTCTGAACCTACTATCTATATTTACTAGGTGTTTCCGTAAATCATTTGAATTCACTACTTCGTTTTTACCATATATCTCATCTGTCTTCACACTTAACATCTTAATAAAATATAGGGAATTAAATGCTGGATATTAATTCACATATTCTCGCTCAGAGACAAGTTGCTTCCTATATAGACTTGCATCCGCATTCAATGGCATCCTCTCCATCTCATCTAATGTCACCCACTTCGTATTCATAATCTCGTGAGTATCCCTTGGAATAAGTGGAACTTGCTCATCCAGGTTGAAAATGAAGTAATTACCATATCCTATTTGAATGTATTCGAGTGGTTCTGGTAGTTCATCTATACCCGTCTCTTCAGCTACTTCACGCAATGTACACTCAATAGGTAATTCTCCTTCGTTCGAATGTCCTTTAGGAAATGACCATTTTCCAGTATAACTGCCTTGTACAAGAGCGTACTTGTTAGCGGTTTTAAATCGAAGAATAGCCCCATATGTTTTATGCTTCCTAGGTGATTCTTGACGTTCCCTCCTACCGTTGTTAGACCTGGTAATAATGTTGTTGGCGTAACCTTTATTTCCTCTGAAGGAAAGACTCTGGAATGCTGGACAGTGTGTGTTACAGTGCTGGAATGGGCTAACTGGTTCTGATGCTCTAATGAACGCTTTGAGCTGTCGCTTTTGATAAATTATTTCGAAATGTGGGGATTGCATAAGAGGCTCAATCATTTTTTGGTAACACACTTTTTAGATTATGTAATGGGCTCATCAAATTTAGGAATAGTTTGCAGCCCAAATATATTTCTCCCCAAGAGCCACTCTATATTCTTCAATTTTTTCTCACCCTAAAATTGATTCTATTTTACATATTTTAATTTATCACACAGCAACAATGAAAACTATCGCTTCCAAGACCAGAACAAAACCCGTTGTCGCACCCATTGTAAAAGATATCACAAAAATCATCAATAATAACTCCAAATTCCTCGATGATATCAACCAAATCCTTCACAATGGCGGCATACTCTTCGAAAAACGAATCGATGTCATTCTACAACTCCTTCACTCCAAATTTAATAGTACTCCCTTTCTTCACGATAATCCTGACGTCCAAACACAACTCACAGACATCATTAATAATATTACCGTCTCCAAAGAAGAATTGTTCCAAAAAGTCTTTATGTTTTACGGTAGCAAATACCTTAAAAAAGAATTCGACCAATTCTATACACCCTGTACCATTGGGGAATTTATGTGCAGCCTCTCTCAACCCAATAAAAATGCAATCGATCCCGCTTGTGGTACTGGAGACCTTCTGAGCCACTATACAGGCACTATCTCCCTTTGGGATATTAGCCCTGATGTTATCCAACTCGCCCAACAAAACTATACCTTCTTAAATAAACCCGCCACTATTCTCTCCCGTGATTCCATTCTTAACCATACTGAGTCTAATGGACTATACGATTACGCCTTCGTTAATCCACCCTTTGGCTCTAAAACTATTATCACCAATTCTGAAGTCCTTAACAACTATGTACTCGGCAGGAGCAAGAAAAAACAGGAACTCGGAATTCTCTTCATAGAACGAAGTATTAATCTCCTAAAAGATAATGGAATTCTCTATATCATTCTTCCAAACGGATATTTTGGGAACACCAATAGTGCCTTCGTCGAGCTCAGAAAATATCTCCTTCAACACCGCGTTCTCGGTATCATCAAACTACCACAAAAAAGCTTCTCTCGAAGTGGAACTGGTGTCTCCACCAGTATACTTGTACTAAGTAAAACTAAATGTGCGGGGAGCTATTCTATCTTCATCGACGAAGTAGTTGATATTGGATACGAACTCAATAAAAAAAATACACCTTACAAGTACAAAAAGGATAAAACTGAATATGTACTTGATGCTAAGGGCGAACCCATTCTTCAAAATGATTTGTATGAAGTTCGTGCTCGGTTTGAATCGTTTGCGGCCGATAATCGTATTCCCAACTTCTTTATTCGACCTGGGATTACTAAGTGCGCGTATCAAGTTCTAAATACTTCTGTACTTGATGATAAGTATATTCTCGATATTTCACGCTATCTCAATACATACAAAGACATTCTTGAAAATTCAGATGACAAAGAAGACATTCGTCATTACCTCGAAGAAGATTACACTTGTAGCTTTAAAAAAATAAATGATACCGAGTATACATACTTGGATATCAAAGAGATAAATACACCACTCTACAATGGTAAAAAGCTCTATGGACACGAACTACCTGGTAGAGCCAAGTATTTACTCAAAAAGAATGATATCATTGTATCACGTTTAAAAGGCAATATCGCATTCACTGTCATTCTTGAAGACAAGAAGAACTTGGTATGTACTAATGGTGTATGTGTTCTGCGTCCTAAGGATGAAGATGCGATGCTAACTATCTTTGCAAATCTCTTCTCTGCTGAGTTCAAAGTTCAACACCAATCCCTCACCACTGGAAGTATTATGGAAACACTCTCTGACGAAGACATCAAAAATATCATTATTGATTCTGATATTAATGAAGCGAAATACAGAAAGATACTTGATAGTATTAAGATTATTCAGGAGGAACTGGCTAACATTTAAGTAGTTAGTGCCTTGAGTTCATCTATATATTTTTTTAGGTATTCTGGGTTATACTTGAGAAGTATAATGGCGTCCTGAATGCGATCCTCCTCTGTATATCCACCTTGACGTCTATTACAATCGCCGTGACCCCAATAGACATTTCTCGGTAAGAACCGATCGTTTGGATCACGATGACAAATCTCTATATAGTTTGTCGCACTCTTGTATTCAGCTTTACAGAGATTCGCATCTATCACCTTATTACACCACTTACAACAGAAGGGAGCTACAAGTGTAGCACTACCAACTGAATAGACATCTAGAATACTTGTTTTTATTATTTTAACAAACTCATCTTCACTGTTTAGGAACTGAGTCATCTGTGTAACCAGTTCAACTGCACTCGAAATAATCTCTGATGGAAGACAGAAGTCTTTTGGGCGAACACCCAGCGGTGCTGGATAACTTAGCGAGGCCTTGAACTCCTCAAAAGTTATATTTATCGGTGGACACCAACGCTTATGACGATTGAAGATTGGATCACCAAAATTCTCTGTAGACTTCAGCTTCTTCGCACCACTCACATAGTCAAAGAAGAGAGGAATTGTTGCTGCGTGTGTTGAGCCCTGAGACACTAGAGTCTGATCTAGTTTACTGGATAGATCCTTGTTGGGAATCTTTTTAAAGAGCGCCGCGATGTTCTTCACATCCGCACGCTTCTTAAATTCCGATGCGTGGATCTTTCCATCTGGATACTTTCTAAGACCCACAATGAATCCATCCTTATTAACTATTGCTACTTCAAAGTGCTCGACAAGCTCCTCTGCGCTTACTTTGAAGTAATTGTCTGGGTTTGAAGTGAATGAGTTGAAGGTGATGGACTCGAGTTCGCCTTCATCGTTGTGGTGTTCCTCGATAACCATACAAGGTACACCCTCGATCTGAACCCATTCATACTCAGCACGAAGAGTACCCTTTACTGTCAGACACTTTCTAGGGAAAGATTTCTTGGAAATATAAAACGTCGTCATTTTGTGTGATTTTTGGATAGGATGGGCTTACACTAACTTATTTAGCGCTATTATCATTTTCAATTTTTACTGCCTAATAAAAATAATTAATTTTATGCGGTATTATATCTATTTATTTTACTATATAAATAGATACGGAAATACTTAATTCACTCAAAGGGAGACCTTCTCTTATCGATGTAAGAGACCAAGCCGCACTTGAAAGCGCATTGTATCATCTTCCGACTGTATTTGCTGATAAAACTTTACCTGCTGTCGTCGTATCTTTTGCTGCCATTTGTATTCGCGATTCCAGCGCGCTCCTATCATCACCCATTCTTCAATTAACTCCTACTGAGATATCCAAAATCAACACACTTGTTCGCACTCTAACCAGTAAAATCAATAAAACCGTCAAATCTATTCGACCCAGGGTACATAAAGACAATATACTTGGCCGTGCGAAGTAAATCAAAAATTCTTTTTTGTTTTTGTTTTTATTACTGTGTGACTACTGCCTTTGAAGTGTCACACTGTATCCACTACACGATAAGAGCATTTAGAGCAAATAGCCTGCAGAATTGGTGCCGTTGCGCCGACCAAGGAGCGATTCAAATGGCTTATATGGGCCTCTGTGTGCAAAGCTTCTAAGGCGGTTGTCTTTGAGCCAGGCAACTCAATAGTGAAGAAGATATTTACGATAAATTTAAGGAAAGACATCTTGGACTTGGATTTCTTGGATAGACTTGGAATACTTGTTACACTTTGCTTGCACGGCAACTTCTATTTAGTATGGTCGGCACTTCAATTTTTTCTGAACCCTAATAACCTAACAAAAATTTTGTTTTCTTCTTTTTTGTTTTGTTTTTTTTGTTTTTTTATTTTTATTTTCTTCTTTGATTGTACTTAATAAGAAGGAAGAGCGTACATTAGATTCTTTTGACTGTACTTAATAAGTAGGAAGCTCGCTCATCAGTTCTATCTGGAACGCAAGGGCATTGACTGGGCCCGAGAACTTCATCTTCACTTGCTCTGGGGAGAACCCATATCCACGCCCTGCCCCGCGGAGGTCAATGATGACCTCCTCAATCCGCCCTGGCACGAATGCCTGGTGCGACGGGTGCTTAGTGATTACACCCTTCACCTGGTTCACATTAACGATGTGGCGGAGCGCTGTGCCACCCATCAGCTCAAGCTCGATAATGAGCTTCGGCCCACCAGCCAGCGGCCCATTACCATAGTTGATGAAGCGATAGCGCTTGACACAGCTGTACCACGCCGCCGTGACGACGTAAGAAGAAGAGGGCTCTGTATCTGGCACCTCGTGCCACTCTGCCTCTGAGTAATATTCGTGTGCCCCTGGGTAGCCATCGAAAGGCTTCTTTACTGTGGTCCAAGCCCGCAGCGCGTCCCTTTCAGCACGTGTCGCGTCATACTCATCAATTTCCTCAAGAGGCGGCATTGATGTCGACGGCGACGATGACTCAGTACCGTCAGGAGCGTTCGACGCAACAGCCGCCCCTAGCTCCGCTACTGGGATAAAGTAGCCATACTCAGCGACTCTCTCATCATCGTCACTTTCTGGGTTAATCGCTGCACGGACCGCATCGCGAGCGAGGCATAGTGCAGACATCTTTGATTCTTGGATAAAGGAGGCTTGGAACAGATTCGAGCTTTGCTACGCTTAGGAAATTCGATCTTGGAGTTCACTGCGCACCTTTTGCTATTGTAGCCTCCGTATTTCAATTTTTTTCCAGCACACACACTATAAAAAAAATCATACTTGGGATAACTGAAAAAATGTCATCCCTTACCCTTCAGTCAAGAACCATTAAAAATCAATGAAAAATTTATTTTTTCTTTTTTCTATTTTTTATTTGGTTTTGGGGTTTTCTACTTTTTATTTGGTTTGGGGGGTTTCTACATTTTTATTTGGTTTTGGGGCTTTTGGGGCTTTTGGGTTTGACATTTACTCCTCATCCTCAAAGACGGGCTCGGCCACGCTATCGTCGATGCGGTCCTCTGCGGGCAGGTAGACACCCTGCCACTCGCCAATGCCGCCATCCGCGCCCTTAAGCCAGACCTCGTTGTCCGAGTTGCGCAGGTACTGCTTGCCCTTGTAAGGCCAGGGGTGGACCATCCCGTCCGAGGGGCAGGACCACTCCTCCTTCTTGGCGGCGGCGGCGGCGACGGGCTTCTTCACAGCCGCCTTCACGACAGAGGCAGCCGCCTTCACGACAGAGGCAGCCGCCGCAGAGGCAGCCGCTGGGACCTTGACCGCCGCCTTCTTGACCGCAGCAGCGGGGACGGGCGCCTTCGCAGAGGGCTTCTTCGCCGCCTCCTTCTCCGCCTTCTTCTCCGCCTTCTCGAGCTCCTTGGCCTCCTTCTTGGCCGCCGCCTCTGCCGCCTTCTCAGCCTTCTTCGCCGCCGCCTCTGCCGCCTTCGCCTCCTTCTTCTCCGCCGCGAGCGCCGCCTTCTCAGCCTTCTTCACCTCAGCAGCCGCCGCCTTCTCAGCAGAGGTCATCTTCACCACCACCTTAGAGCTCGCGACAGAGGCCGCCTCAGGCACGTCCATCTCCTCCTCGACGTAGGCCGCCTCGAACTCCTCGTAGAGCTCAGGGTGCGTGCCCTTCTTATCCTTAGGAGCCCAGCGCTGCTTCGAGAGCGACATTGCGTCCTTGTGGATGAGCTGCTTGCCAGCAGGCGTCTTCTCGGTGACAGAGCCATCGTAGACGTGCGCGCCCTCGTGCAGGACCGATGCGGACATCTCGATCTCCTCATCGACCTTCTCACCCGTCTCCTTGTCCTTCTTCGTCTGGAAGACCGTGAAAGTCTCCCAGCCGTTCTCCAGCGCGTGGCGCAGAGTGAAGTCAACCCACGCGCGCGGCTTGCGGAGCTGAGGAGGTACGACGCCCTTAGGCATACTGCCCGCCTTCTTCGCGGCTGCTGCGGCCTTACCGCGCGGAGCGGCTGCCGTGCTGCGCTTCTCAGCCGCTGCGAGCGCCTGCTTCAGCACCTTGAAAAGGTCCGCAGTCTCGAGCGTCTTGAGCGTAGCCAGCACGCCCTCCACCTCTACAGGCTCAGCAGCAGCCGCCACAGCGACGGTCTTGGATTCAACAGCGGAAGCGACGGGGAGCTCGACGACGGACATCTTGGAAATTCTTGGAAAGTTCTTGGAAATTGCTTGGAAAAGTTCTTGGATGCTTGTACTCGTTTGTACAATCTGTTTTATCGCCCACACCTATCTCTAGACCCCCATCAACTTTCAATTTTTTTTTGAATTTGACCAAAATGGGGGGTCCGAACAGGCTTTGCCCCCTTACGCGCCCTATAAAATGTCAAATTTTTTACGAAATTGACACTTACGCCCCTACCCCCCCCTCCCCCCCCCCACACACACAC
>Ga0209085_1001887_pt1 | contig 12443 bp, 12 predicted proteins | sample C_131016_EF_Meta_FD_187310 | JGI IMG/M metagenome (GOLD analysis project Ga0209085, IMG submission 187310) | Freshwater microbial communities from Lake Croche, Canada to study carbon cycling - C_131016_EF_MetaG (SPAdes) (version 2) | ecosystem: Environmental > Aquatic > Freshwater > Lake...
AAACATGAAACTAAAAAAAATAAAAATACAAATAATAAAAAATTTAAAGGAAATAAAAACAAAAACAAAAAAAGAGAGAAAAAAGAAAAGAAATTACCAAATGATATTATTACACAAATATATTTTTTATGTTTATGTATTTTAGGAATTTATTTTTTATATTTTATGATGACAAAACAAAAAAAATAAAAAAATAATAATATATTATTATTCGTATTACTTAAAATTAAATGTTCTTATTAATAAATAATAAATAATAAAATGGCAGATTTAACAGAAATTATTGATTTAGACTTTTCAGATTCCGGACCTAGTACTAATTTTGGAGGTGGGTTGGAATTACTCATGAATGATAAAACAAAAGATTCTTCTGTAAAAAGTGATATCAATTTAGATGATTTGACCAATTTAGAAAATGAATTAAATGGATTAGTAGATGAAATGCCAAATTCTTCTTATAAACCAAAATCAGATTTATTTAATAAACCTAGTAGCTTTTTTAATGATTCAAAAGATGCCAATTTAGGTGAATCTACTTATCATACAGATGGAGAAAATAAAACATGGGACGGATATGCAAAATTTAATAACATTCCAATGAATCCAGATACATCGGTCCCTTTAGAACAAAAATATTCAAAAGAAGAATTATTAAGAGAGAAATTCAAATATTTACGAAAATTGGAATCTTTAGAAAAGAAAGGAGTTGAATTATCTAAAAAATACAGCATGGAATCCTCTCTTTTAGAAATGCAAGGTGAATATGAAACTATTATGGAAGAGAAAGCAAAACAAAATTCCGTAAAGTTTCAAGGAAATATGTTAATGGCAGTTATTAATGGTATTGAATTTTTAAATGGCAAATTTGACCCTTTTGATATTAAATTGGATGGTTGGAGCGAACAAGTGCAAGAAAATGTAAATGATTATGATGATGTATTTGCTGAATTATATGACAAATATAAAAGTAAAGCATCTATGGCTCCTGAGTTGAAATTATTATTTCAATTGGGAGGAAGTGCAATGATGGTTCATATGACTAATACAATGTTTAAAAGTGCCATGCCTGGTATGGATGATATTTTAAGACAAAATCCGGACCTTATGAGGTCTTTCCAAAGTGCTGCTGTAAATTCTATGGCGCAAACATCTCCTGGATTTTCTGGATTTATGAATAATATTATGGGTAATGGCGCACCTGACCCGCGAGGAATGCAAAGTATGGGAGGACCACCGCCACCATTAGCTACACAAGGTCCTAATTCTATACCGCCTCCTATGGGACGACCTGGAAATAATAGTTATGCAAATCGTCCTGACCTTAACTTTCATCAAGGGTTTGGAGATGGTATGAATTTAAGAGAGAATAATAGACCTCAACCAATGTCTAGAACAGAAATGCGTGGTCCTTCAGACCTTTCTGATATTCTCTCTGGATTGAAAACCAAAACTATTAATATTCAAGAACAAAATCAAAATCAAAATCAAAATCAATATCAAGATACAAAATCAGATAATGGTATGAGTACAGGATATACAAATGATAATAGTACCATTAGTATAAGTGATCTGAAAGATTTGCAATCAGAAGGAAATATGCCAAAACGCAGCGGGCGACGTAAAAAATCTAGTAGCAACACAATCTCTCTAGATATTTAAGTATTTAAATATTTTATAATTATTCAATAATATAATATTACAATAAATATTATATTAGGTATTTTGTAAATAATTAGTTAATTACTCAATTTCTCTCTAAAATATTTTTCAGAGAGAATTAAAATTTCAAATAATTATATTTTTTCTTTACTAATTGATTTAAAATGTCAATCTTCAACACTTTTTCCTTTTTCAACATTTCAGAAGTTTCATAAATCAAATCTTTTGAATTTTTCAAAATTATCTCTGCTCGTTTATATGCTCTATTAATTAAATTCATTACTTCAATATCAATAAGTTCTTTATATCTTTCACTAGTATTTGGATAAATAATTTGATTTCCCATTCCATAAATCATAATCATTTTTTCAGCCAATTTGAGCGCTTCTTCAAAATCATTAATAGCACCAGTAGTTACTGAAACACCATAAAAAATTTCTTCAGCAATTCTTCCAGAGAGAAGAATCATTAAATGTTCAAACAATGCTTCTCTCTTGTATATTTCAGAAACCGAATTTTCAAATACAGTATATCCAGGACTTCTTGGGGAAGACAAATTAATAACCACTTTGGTAACATTTGCATGATGTTTTGAAAATAACCCACAAATTGCATGTCCCATTTCATGAATAGCTATACGATTAATAATATCTTCGCCAAATTCATGCTCATTTGGCTGCCATCCAACCAACATCTTATTCAATACTAAATCAAAATCTGAAAATGTGAATTTTGTCTGTGTCTCCGCTGTTTGTTCATTCAATATAACCACTCTTAATGCATTCAACATTGCTTCATTCAATAAATTCTCTATTTGAGCACCAGTAAGACCTTCAGTAATTTCTACTAATTCAGATATTGAAATACTTTCGTCATATGGTTTTCCTTGAATATGAATATTTATAATAGCTTCTCTCGTTTCTGTATCAGGTAAACCAATAAATATTTTTTTATCTATTCTACCGGGTCTTGTAAGTGCACTATCTAACAAATCAATACGATTTGTTGCAGCAACTAAAAATACACCTGTATTATTTTTAAATCCATCCAATTCCACCAAAAGCGAATTTAATGTACTATCTCGTTCACTAGATGAACTCTCTCCATCCGTTGATCGTTTACGACCGACCGCATCAATTTCATCAATAAAAATAATACATGGTACATTTTTTTTTGCTAATTCAAAAAGCTCCTTGATACGACTAGAACCAACCCCAACATATTTTTCTTGAAAATCTGAACCAGAAACTGGAATAAAATTACATTCAGCTTCACCTGCTAATGCTTTAGAGAGAAGAGTTTTTCCTGTTCCTGGAGGACCTTCAAAAATTAATCCTTTGGGAATTCGCACATTATATGCTGCATATTTTTTATAATTTTTTAAAATATCTACACATTGCAATAATTCATCTTTGACATTTTTGTATCCACCAACATCTTTAAATTTAATATTGTAATTTTTAATAACTTGAAAATTTTTTGATTTATCACTTCCTCTTTCTTTATATACACGTCTTCCTGTATTATCATCTTCCTCAAAAAATCCTCTTGGTTCATCCCCTCGCGATTCTGGTTGAAAATCAAACCCAAAACTTTCTTGTAAATTTTGTAAATTTTCAAAAACATTAGACGGTTTTTTTATAATAATTTGTAAATTTGGTTGTGATTTTGGATACCATCTTTGCTGTTGAAAACCCAACTCAGTCAAATCATTCAAATCTAAATCACTCAAATCTAAATCACTCAAATCTAAATCACTCAAATCTAAATCATTCAAATCTAAATCACTCAAATCATCCAAATCATTCAAATTATTTAATATAGCATGGTCTCTTAAAGTGTTATTTTTATTATTCAACAATTTTAATTTTTTTACAAAAATCGGAGATGTAATTGGATATTTTTTTTTAAATACAGATTTGCCAAATATTGCATTTTCAGTATAATTATTTTGTGTAGTATTTTCTCTCTTTAATTTATATAATCTGTTTTTATTAAAAGGATTATAATTTTTCTTAAAATTTGAATACAATGGCAATGGTTCTTTCAAAAGTTGTTTATTATTAACTTTATTTATATTGAGAGAAAGAGGAACATTTTTAAAAGCACAACTTGTAGATATTGAATTTATTAAACAAAATAGTATTTGAATAAAAAATTTCATAATTAAGTATACTTGTATATTTTTATATTGTTTCAATTAAATATTATATGTTTAAAAATGATATTTTATTTTTATATAAAATATATTATAAATTATGAATCAAACTCAACCAACTCAACAAACTCAAACAAATAAAAAAATAAACTTTAGCAATAGAGTTATGACAAATTGTCATAAAGGTGGCATAAAAATACGCAATAATAAAAACGAATACAATATAGATCCTTTTGCAGGAATAGAACCTATTTTAGAAAATACGAGAGAAAATATAAAATATGATAATTCTTCTTATAATTCTTTAGATTTAAATATTGAAAATTATTCTAGACCAGATTTGTTTAAATTGTTTGGATTAAATACAAATTCACTTACAGAAGATATAATGAGAGAATGTAAAAAAATAGTATTAAAAACACATCCAGATAAATCTCATTTAGCTCCAGAATATTTTTTATTTTTTTCTAAAGCATATAAAAAAATATTTTCTATTTATGAATTTCAAAATAAAACTGCTAAAAAAATGGATTCATCTAATGAATATTCTGAATATTCCGAAACCAAAGAAACAAATACTCTTTTAGATAAAGTATTTGAACAAAAAAAAGAGTTAAAAACAACAAAAAATTTTAATAATTGGTTTAATGAACAATTTGATAAATATAAATTAGAAGATACACTAGAAGAATGTGTCTCTGGTTATGGTGATTGGTTGAAATCCGATGAAGATATTGTATTTATTTCTAATGTATCTAAAACAAACATGGCTTCTAAAATGGAAGAAAGAAAAAAAATAGTACAATCATTAACACCTTATAATGGCGTAAATGATTCAGTTGCAGTTTCTAGTGGCGGTGCTGGTTCTGCATTAATGGAATACAATACAAATTTTACTTCAGATTCTCTATTTTGTAATGATAGTATTGGATATACAGATTTACGACAAGCATATGTAGAATCTGTAATACCAGTTACAGAAGATGATTTTCATAAAATGAATAAATTTGCTTCGTTAAATGAATATAAACAACATAGAGATGGAATTAATATAAATCCCCTAAATAAAGAAGAAGCTACTAAAATATTATTTCAACGCAATAAACAAAAAGATGAAGAATCTGCTGCTTTAGCATTTTATTATGCACAGCAAACAGAAAAAATGAAAGAAAATCAACATAAATTTTGGTCTAACTTAAAACAATTAACAAATCATTAACAAATCATTAACAAATCATTAACAAATCATTAAAAAATTATTAAATTTTTATCGTCGTCTAGAACGTCTGCTTTTTTTACTTTTTCTTCCTCTTCTGTTTTTAGTTCGTCTTCTTTTTTTATTTTTTCTTCCTCCCTCTGTAGGTTTAAGGGGTTTATTTGGTTCATCTAGTTCATCTAGTTCATCTGGTTCATCTGGTTCATTTGGTTCATTTGGTTCATTTGGTTCATTTGGTTCATTTGGTTCACTAATTACAGGATATATATTGTTTAAATCACTCGTTGCATTTGTGCCACCTTTTTTGGTTCGTTTATTTCGTCTATTTCTATTTCTTCTAGATTTTCTTGCCATTTATAATTTATGTCAATATTATAAATTTATTTAAATTTACTTTTTATTTTTTCATAAATAGTTATAGAATCGCCTATACAATCTTGTAAATTATAATAAATATATGTTTTATTTACAGGTGTTTTATATGCTACACGAATAATACTATATGTATCATGAGGGTGCATTTTTTTAAATCCGCAATATGTTAACATTTGTTTTGGAATATCATAAAATTTACTAAACATGAAATATTCTAAAATTTTGCCAATTGTATAATCTTCATTTTCTAAAATAATATCAAAACTGTTTGCCATTGTATTTATAGAACTTTGCACAACTAATTCATTTTGTTCTATAAGGTCATTAATTTGTCTTAAATTCCGAATTAAAATATCACACGCAATTATTAATAATTCTCTGTTTTCATATATACCAACTGTTTGTACTATAAAATCAAAACTGTCTTTTACAGTTATACGTTTCCCTTCAAGCAATCGCCAATTTTTTTTTTCAAATTCAAGTTCATCTTTTGTTTTTCCTTCTTCTTTCCATTTATTTATTTTTATAACCAATTCACTATCTTGAACAGCATCATCTTCAGTAAAACTATACGCACAAGTGCTTACAGCATTAAACATTCCATCTTCTTTTGCATTTCCAATCTCAAAATCACAAATTAAATGAATTTTTTCACCTGGTATTTCTTCAGAAATTTTTGGTCTTAATCTAACAAAATCAATCCAGTGTCCAGTATAATCATTTGGTGGAAATACATGTTCTTTATTTAATTCTAATTCATGAACTTTTTCTCCAGTTGATTTATTTTTAATAACAAAATCTTTAGTTGTAACATATTTAATACTATCTGTTGTATTTTCTACTTCTACTTCCATAAAATAGTTATCCAACTTAACATCATCTATATTTCTTATATGAATTGGTATACAACTTAAACGTTGTTTCAAAATTTCATTATTAAATCGTGTGGTATTTGTAATAACTGTGCATTTATTTTTGGTAGAAGGCGAAGTTCTAAATACAACTAATGGGATTTCAGATAACAAAACTCTCCTCAAAGAATTTGCCAAAGAAACATTTACTCCACTAAGAGTAAACTTTAACATATTTTCTTCATTATGAATTTCAATTTTAGGATTCATGATTGTTATATAAGTTTATTTATATTATATTAAAATAAATTTAAATCATTTTTATTTATTATTAAATATCTGAAAAAATAAAACATTTTTAATTTTTTATGTTTAAAAATATAAATAAAAGTAAATAGAGAATTTAATTAAATGAGTTCTATCTTATATTTTAGTAAATATTGCGATATCTCTAAAAAACATTTACAAATATTATCAAAAACAAATGTTCAAAAAGATATACATTTCATATGTATTGATAAACGTACGGTTGAAAATGGTAAAACATATATTATTTTAGATAGTGGGCAAAAAATTATTTTACCAGATACAGTAACTCATGTACCCGCTTTACTTCTTTTAAATAAAGGTTATGAAATTTTATTTGGAGAGAAAATATTACAGTATTTAAAACCACAACAAGAAGTAGAAGTCAAACAAGCTACCTTCAATAACATGGAACCAATGGCATTTTCTTTTGGCGGAGGTTTCAGTAATATTGTATCTGACCAATATAGTTTTTTAGATCAACATCCAGAAGAATTAGAAGCAAAAGGAAATGGAGGATTAAGACAAATGCATAACTATGTTGATTTAAATACTGCACATAATGGCCATATTTCCCAAAATATTAGTGATGATAATACAACTATTCGTGGTGCTCAAAAAATGCCAGAAAATGATTCTAATCAAGTTATGGAAAATAGAATGAAACAAATGCAAGAAGAGAGAGAAAATGATTTAAAACAAATTTCTGGTAATCGTCCGCCTTTAAGTTATTAAATGTATAATATAAAATGTATAATATGTATAATATGAAATGTATAATATGTATAATATAAAATGTATAATATGTATAATATAAAATGTATAATATGTATAATATAAAATGTATAATATGTATAATATGAAATGTATAATATGTATAATATAAAATGTATAATATGTATAATATAAAATGTATAATATGTATAATATAAAATGTATAATATGTATAATATAAAATGTATAATATGTATAATATGTATAATATAATAATTTATAATTATAAATATATTATATTATGCCAACAGGTAAAAATTACATGGCTTTTTTATGGGTAAATTTTGGATTTTGTTTATATATAGCAAGTATTTTTTATTCCAATCAAGTATCAAATATAAAAAAGAATTGGCCACTTTATAGATGTAATCCTATTTATATGCCTTTAGCAAATGATATAGAAGAAAATTTCAGTTATTGTATTCAAAATATGCAAACTAGTTTGTTTGGTTATTTGTTAGAACCATTAACTTTTATTACTAGTTCTCTATCAACAATATTAGGCAGTTTTGGAACAGAAATAAATAGTATTCGCGCCATGATTAATAATATACGTTCCTCATTTTCAACTATTTTTGATTCTATTTTTGGTGTATTTTTGAATATGATTATTGAATTTCAAAAAATTACAATCAGTATCAAAGATTTAGTAGGAAAAACAATTGGTATTTTAGTTACGCTTTTGTATACTATGAATGGGAGTTATTTAACTATGCAAAGTACTTGGAAAGGTCCTACTGGTCAAATTGTTCAAACACTTGGCAAATGTTTTCATCCAAAAACTCGTGTTCTGTTAAAAAATGGCACCAAAAAATATATGAAAAATTTACATTTAGGCGATATATTAGAAGATGGTTCTATTGTTGAAGCACTACTTAAAATTAATAATCCACACAAAAAAATTCCGTTTTATATTATTAAAAACCAAGGAATAGATGGAGATAATATTTATGTAACTGGGAGTCATTTTATATATGATTTGTCTTTAAATCGTTTTATTAAAGTAGAAAATGCAGATTTTTCTCTATCCCATAAATCAAAATCAACCAAATGGTTTAGTTGTTTAATTACAAATACTCATAAAATAAAAATAGGAGAGAAAATCTTTTGGGATTGGGAAGATTATATATTGAAATAATATTTAACATTATTTGACATTATTTGACATTATTTGACATTACGTTTAAAATAATAAATTATTAATTATAATTTATACATATAAAATAAAATAATGCAAAATCATGAAATTACTAAAGAACATATTTTGAAATGGAAAATAGAAATAAATAATTGTATGTCAAATAATGATTTTGAAAAAGCATTTTTCATGTTTATTATGCGAATCACCCGTTTGAATGAATCACAAAAAAATGAATTTATAGAATATTTCAAAAACATATTTAAAGAAGCCGTGAATATTTGAATATTTGAATATTTAATTCTCTCTTAGTTCTCTTAGTAAGGTTTTTTTATTTTTTTTAAATTATAAATATATGAATACAAATACAAATACAAATACAAATACAAGTATGAATTATTTCATTACAGAAAAAGGAGAGAAACAAACAATAAATAGTTATAAAGTAATCAAAGATTTATATAAAAATTTAACTTATTTTGATGAATATAGTGGAACTTTTTTTTTATTTATTATAATAACAATTATTGTGTCATTAGTTGTTGGTTATTGTCAAATAATGATCAATGCTCAACCTATAAAAAAAAATTGGACTGTAGAAAGATGTAAACCATATATTATTCCTTTTGCAGGATTATTAATGAAACCTTCAAATATGTCTATTATGGAGTTTACTGAAAATAATTTCAATTATTGTATACAAAATATTTTAAAAAGTATTTCTGGAAATGCATTAAACCCATTAACTTTTATTACTACTATACTTACAGATACTGCAAAAATAATAGAAACTGCAATACAAGATATTAGAGCAATGTTTAATGATATTTTGAATTTGTTTTCAGAAGTATTTGAAGAAATAATGGGACGAGCTGTAAATATTATGATACCTATTCAAAAACTCATTATTAGTTTTAGAGATTTAATGGCAAAAATACAAGGAGTAATGACTGCTGGATTATATACTTTATTCGGTAGTTATTTAGCATTAAAATCTTTTTTTGGGGCAGTTGTAGAAATAATTATTACCATTTTAATAGCATTAGCTGTAATTATTGCAATATTATGGATTTTACCTTTTACTTGGGGAGTAGCTGCTACAAGCACTGCAATATTTGTAGCTATATCTGTTCCACTTGCTGTTATATTAACATTTTTAACAGAATATATGCATATTAAACCAAATCTCTCAATTCCTACATTAAAAGTACCAAACTTGAAATGTTTTGATAAAAATACATTGATACAAATGAATGATATGACATATAAAAAAATTATAAATATAAAATCAGGAGATGTATTATATAATAATAATACAGTTATTGCAACTATCAAAGTATCAGCAGAAGATTCTATTATGTATAATTTAGATAATATTTTAGTATCTGATAGCCATTTAATGAAATATAAAAATAAATGGATACGTGTATCTGAACATCCAATGGCTACCAAAATTGAATATACAAAACCATTTTTATATTGTTTAAATACATCAAAACATGTAATAAAAATAAAATCATATATATTTTCTGATTGGGATGAAATTATGGATACCCTTTATAAAATAAATTTATTTAGAAAAAAAGAGATAATAAATCCAACATTTTTTATTCGTGGATTTCATAAAAATACAAAAATATTATTACATGATGGAAATTTTAAAAAAATAAAAAATATTAAAGTAAATGATGTTCTTCAAAATAATATAAAAGTATATGGAACAGTTACATCTTTAGATAAATATCATTTATTAACAGAAAACAAATATTTTTGTATAAATAATACACAAATTTATGATTATAATTCAACAATTGATATGTATTTATAAATTTATAAAATGATAAAATCAAAAATATTATCTATGAAGATTGTATAAATATGAATATTAGAATATTTCAATATAAATTTAATGTTGAATTATTAATTTTAATAGGGGTAGTATATTTAATTTTAGTTATACACACAATTTGTGGATGTTCTAATATACAAGCAATATATGAAAATTTTACTGCTGCAAATTCGGAAAATACCGAAAATGATGTTCTAGTAAATAAAATTGCAAATGCAACAAATAAAATTTCTGGTTCTGGTTCTGGTTCTGGTTCTGGCTCTGGCGCTGGCTCTGGGTCTGGCTCTGGGTCTGGTTCTGGTTCTGGTTCTGGTTCTGGTTCTGGTTCTGGTTCTGGGTCTGGGTCTGGTTCTGGTTCTGGTTCTGGTTCCGTAGAAGGATTTACTGGAAATAATATTATTAATAATGGTCAGTCAGCATCTTTTAATTCAAATACTGACACAATTATTAATCCTGCTCATTGGAATAATTCAAATGGTATAGGACCCCCAAAAATGGCAAATAGTAATAAACAACAAATACCTTTGCCTAATGATGAATTATTACTTTTTGCAAATACAGATTTTAAACCTGATTGTTGCCCAAGTACATATACTAATAGTAATGGATGTGCATGTATGTCTGATACACAATTTAATTATTTAACACATCGTGGAGGAAATAATGTTCCATATAGTGAATATTAAATTGAATAAAAATAAAAATAAACAAATAAAAAAAAATTGATTTAATATTTAATACATATTAATTAACAATAATATATATTAAACCAAACTTGAATACTTTTTCAAAAATGTCTCAACAATCAAAATACTCCGAATGCCCCGAATGTCCTATATGTATGGAAAATATTTTTACAATTAATTGTATAACTACAGAATGTGGTCATCGCTTTCATGCATCGTGTTTAATGGAAAATATTTCTTATAGAGGATTTGATTGTCCTTATTGCCGAACAAAAATGGTGCAAAATGAACATGAACATGAAAATGCACCTGAACCTGAATATGAAAATGAATATATACCTGATCAACAAGATTATTATGATGATGATTATTATATTAATGAAAATAATTTTCGTCGTGTTTATAATATTCAAGAGCCATCAGATAATACACTTCGTGCATTTAGATTCTTTACTAATAGAATTTATGATGAAGCAAATGAAGAAATAGATGATTATGATGAAGAAGTTATGATTCAAGAAACAGATACTACCCCAATAGAAGAATATAATGATTTACCAAAAGATGCTCCAACAATTGAAATAATTCTTGAAAAATTGAGAGAAAATGGTATTAATACAAAAGATTTATTAATTGCTCTTTTAGAAAATCATAGAGAATATTCTGACAAAGAAAGTGTGTATAAACGTAGTTGTCAAGTATATGGTCAAATGCGACGTATTATTATAAAACATACCCGAGAATATTATAATACACACCCTATTATTGAAAATGCCGAACCTATTATTGAAAATGCATAATATAATATTATTTATTCACAATATTCACATATAATACAATAACGAATATTTTGCGAATAATCTGGGTCAATATCAATACAATCATCTATAAACTCATGTTGACATAATGCATAAATTTTAATTGAAATATTGTCTTTAAGTTGTTTTATTTTATTCTTTAAATCAGTAAAATCAGTTTTGCTATTTTGGATATCATCAATATCTTTTTTTACTTTATTATTTATTTCATCATTTAATTGTAATAAATCATCATGATTATGAATAATAAAATCTATATTTGACAATACTTCATTATATTTTTTCCTCATTTCTAAATATGGGTGCAATGATGTAGTCATTTTCTCTCTTATTATTATAACTATTAAATAATTATAATTATAATTATTAAAATCTCTTTAAATAGTTCTATAATATATATTATGCAACTGTCAGATATCGGATAGGCCGAAGGCTTGATTGATATCTGATATCATCATACTATACATACATACTATACATACTATACATACATACTATACATACTATACATACATACTATACATTGCCGCATTTTTATCATCTTCTCTCTTTATTAATTTATCTGCAATATTTTTAGTAATTGTATAAGGAAATTCTACATTGAGAGAAATTT
>Ga0209085_1001890_pt1 | contig 12429 bp, 8 predicted proteins | sample C_131016_EF_Meta_FD_187310 | JGI IMG/M metagenome (GOLD analysis project Ga0209085, IMG submission 187310) | Freshwater microbial communities from Lake Croche, Canada to study carbon cycling - C_131016_EF_MetaG (SPAdes) (version 2) | ecosystem: Environmental > Aquatic > Freshwater > Lake | place...
TGGGGAAGATGATTTTTAGTAAATCGAGAGGGTTATGAATGAGGTAATCCGCGCCCCAGGCCTCAGGAGGCTCTTTACAACCACAGTAGCCATATGTGGCAGCAACGGTATGCATGCCTGCAGCTTTGCCCGCAATGACATCCCGAATGTCATCGCCCACATAAATTGATTTTCTAGGATCAACATTGGCAATTTTGGCTGCATGCAGAATGGGTGCTGGATGAGGCTTTGGATGTGATGTTGTGTCACCGGACACGGTCGAGGCTGCTCTCTGGCGTAAGCCCATGAGTTCAGTGAGTGGATGAGTGAAGCGCTCACTTTTATTAGTGACAATGCCCCAAGGAATTTTTGCTTCCTCTATTTGATCCAGTAAATGATTGATTCCGTCAAATAAGACGCTATCGACTAAGAGCGCCTTTTCATAATTGCTCATGAACTCATCACGCAAGGTAATGTAATCAGCATGATCTGGGGCAATTCCAAATGCGCCTTCAAGAAGTCCACGTGCACCAGCAGATGCATAAGGACGCAAAAATGGATAGGGCTTAGGAGCTAGATTGCGATCTATTAGTAATTGATTAGTTGCGGCGACTAAATCTGGGGCTGTATCCGCTAAGGTACCGTCTAGATCAAAAAATATCCCGTGATAAGGGCTTATTTCAGGATTCACGCTATTCATTGTTTCTGTACGGCAATCATGTAGTTCACATCCACATCATCATTGAGGCTATACACCTGAGTGAGTGGGTTGTAGCTTAAGCCTTTGATGCCAATCATTTCTAAGCCGGTATTACGCGTAAAGGCAACGAGTTCTGAAGGCTTAATAAATTTAGCGTATTCGTGAGTGCCTTTAGGGAGTAGTTTGAGGATGTACTCTGCGCCAATAATGGCAAATAAGTAGGACTTAGGGTTGCGATTTAAAGTGCTAAAAAAGAGGGTGCCACCAGGCTTGCACAGTTTGGCACAAGCACGCACTACGGAAGAAGGGTCAGGAACGTGCTCAAGCATTTCCATGCAAGTCACTACATCGTATTGTCCTGGTTGTTCATCTGCTAGTGCTTCTGCTGAGATGGAGCGGTAAGTGAGTTTTGCGCCTACTTCCAATGCATGGAGCTCCGCTACCTTAAGGGCTTTTTCAGAAAGATCGATACCAGTAGTGTCGGCGCCTGATTGTGAAATTGATTCTGCCAGGATGCCACCACCACAACCAATATCCACTACTTTTTTGCCCTCGAAGTTAACGAAGGTTTTCATCCAGTTCAGGCGTAGCGGATTAATGGCATGCAAGGGCTTGAATTCGCTATTCGGATCCCACCAACGATGGGCTAGGGCGCTAAATTTAGCGATTTCGGATTGATCTACGTTCATGGTTACGGGGCTATTTGGAGGATTGATGGATGAGTCTACGAATATAGCGGAAATAAAAAAGCCCGCACGTAGCGGGCTTTTTTACAAGTAAAGTGAATTACTTAGCAGTTGTACCAACAACTTCGATGTCGGTACGGCGGTTCTTAGCGCGGCCTTCAGCAGTTGCATTGCTTGCAACTGGATTGCTCTTGCCTTTTGATTCTGTGTATATACGGCTACCGTCAACACCTTTGCTAGTCAGATAAGCTTTAACTGACTGAGCACGACGCTGACCGAGGGCCATGTTGTAAGCATCTGTACCAACGCTATCAGTGTTACCAACAGCAATGATGACTTCTAACTTGATCTTGCTCAAATCACGAGCAATCTTGTCCAAAGTTGCCTTACCTTCTGGCTTCAATGAAGCTTTATCGAAATCATAGAGTGTGTCAGCTTGCAAAGTGATCTTGCTTTGGCTAACACCAGAGGCAGCAGCACCTGGGGCTGCCAATGCGCCGTCACAGCCTTTATTAGCCGTTGCAGGTGTCCAGCTGTTATCGCGCCAGCACAATGCACCGTCGCCGTTTTTCCAGTTCAAGCCAGAGCTATTCACCCAGTTATCAGAGGCGATTGCTGCAGAAGCAGAAACGGTAATAACAGAAGCGAGCAACAGTTTTAGGGTTTTGTTCATTTTTAGTCCTCAAATCTCTTTTTAATTAAAGTCAAACGTATATCGAATTCGCCCTACTTTCAAGCAAAAAACCGCAAAGCGATACTTCTTAAATTCATACAAACTAACAGAATCTTAGCATATGGGCTATCTAACATCAAAATGATATTATTTGTAGATGGAACAAGCCGCTAAAGAAACACTACCAATATCCCTCGAAGACGAAATGCGGCGGTCCTACTTGGACTACGCGATGAGCGTCATAGTCGGCAGAGCCCTGCCAGATGTGCGTGACGGCCTCAAACCGGTTCACCGCCGGGTCTTATTCGCGATGTATGAATTAAACAACGATTGGAACCGAGCTTACAAAAAATCTGCCCGTATAGTTGGCGATGTCATCGGTAAGTACCATCCTCATGGTGATTCTGCGGTGTACGACACCATTGTTCGGATGGCCCAGGATTTCTCCCTGCGCTATATGCTGGTTGATGGGCAGGGTAACTTTGGCTCCGTAGACGGCGATAACGCTGCTGCAATGCGGTATACCGAGATCCGGCTCCGCAAGATCGCCCATGAGCTTTTGGCCGATTTAGACAAGGAAACCGTCGATTTTGGGCCAAATTACGACGGTAGCGAGAAAGAACCCCTGATTCTGCCTGCCAAAGTGCCTAATTTGCTCATTAATGGCAGCTCCGGTATTGCTGTGGGTATGGCTACTAATATCCCCCCTCATAACCTAGATGAGGTCGTTACAGCCTGTTTACACGTCCTGCACAACCCAGAGTGTTCGATTGATGAACTGATTGAAATCATTCCAGCACCTGATTTCCCGACCGCCGGCATTATTTATGGCATTCAAGGGGTTCGTGAGGGCTATAGAACTGGTCGCGGCCGTGTCGTCATGCGCGCCAAGACTCACTTTGAGGATATCGACAAGGGTGCACGTCAAGCCATCATCGTTGATGAGTTGCCATATCAGGTAAACAAAAAGAACTTGCTCGAGCGCATTGCTGAGTTAGTAAATGAGAAAAAAGTTGAGGGTATTTCTGATTTGCGTGATGAATCAGATAAATCGGGTATGCGCGTTGTGATCGAACTCAAACGCGGTGAAGTGCCGGAAGTTGTTCTCAATAATTTGTATAAGAGCACTCAGCTACAAGATAACTTCGGTATGAACATGGTGGCTTTGGTCGATAACCAGCCACGCTTGCTCAACTTAAAGCAAATGCTTGAGTACTTCTTGCAGCATCGTCGCGAAGTAGTGACACGTCGTACTATTTTTGAATTACGTAAAGCACGCGAGCGTGGCCACGTCTTAGAAGGTTTAGCGGTTGCATTGGCAAACATTGACGAGTTCATTGCCATTATTAAAGCTGCTGCAAATCCGGTAATTGCAAAGCAAGAGTTAATGGGCAAAGCATGGGATTCATCCATGGTGCGCGAGATGTTGGCCCGTGCTGAGACAGATACCCCAGGTGGCCGCAATGCTTATCGTCCTGAAGGTTTATTGCCTGAGTACGGCATGCAGACCACTGGTCTGTATCGCCTCTCTGATAGTCAAGCACAAGAAATTTTGCAGATGCGTTTACAACGCTTGACGGGTCTAGAGCAAGACAAGATTGTAAATGAGTACAAAGAAGTCATGTCAGAGATTTCTGACTTGTTAGATTTATTGGCTAAGCCAGAACGTGTCACTTCTGTGATTGAAAGCGAACTGAAAGAAGTTCAAGCAGAGTTTGGTAAAGCGGGTGGTGATAGTGGGCGCCGTTCATTTATTGAAATGAATGCGACTGAACTCTTTACAGAAGACTTGATCACCCCGCAAGATATGGTGGTCACACTTTCACACACTGGCTATATGAAAAGTCAGCCGCTCAGCGAGTACCGTGCGCAAAAACGCGGTGGTCGTGGTAAGCAAGCTGCTGCCACTAAGGATGAAGATTGGATTGATACTTTATTCGTAGCCAATACGCATGACGCTATCCTTTGCTTCTCTGATCGTGGCCGTATGTATTGGCTGAAAGTGTGGGAAGTACCGCAAGGAAGCCGCACTTCACGTGGCAAGCCGATCGTCAATATGTTCCCATTGATTGAAGGTGAAAAGATTACTGTCATTCTCCCGATTAAGGGTTATCAGGATGATCAGTATGTCTTTATGGCAACCAGCTTAGGTACTGTGAAGAAAACCCGTTTGTCTGACTTCTCCAATCCTCGTAAAGCCGGCATTATTGCTGTCGACTTAAATGAAGGCGATTTCTTAGTTGGTGCGGCGATTACTGATGGTCAGTACGATGTGATGTTGTTCTCTGATGCAGGTAAAGCAGTGCGCTTTGATGAGAATGACGTACGACCAATGGGGCGTACCGCGCGTGGTGTGCGTGGCATGAACTTAGGTGATGGTCACCAAGTGATTGCAATGCTTGTTGCTCCAGCGGAAGCTGAAGGCGTGCAAGCTACAGTAGTAGATGCAAACGGCGTTGCAATTCCAAGTAGCGTATTAACTGCTACAGAGAATGGTTACGGCAAGCGTACTCCAATTGCAGAGTACACACGTCATGGTCGCGGCACTAAAGGCATGATTGCGATTCAGACAAGTGAGCGTAATGGCAAGGTTGTCGCTGCTGCATTGGTATCGCCAGAAGATCAAATTATGTTGATCACTACTGGTGGTGTTTTAGTGCGCACACGCGTTTCTGAAATCCGTGAGATGGGCCGTGCAACTCAAGGCGTCACCTTGATCAACGTAGATGAAGGTACACGCCTTTCTGGTTTGCAGCGTATTGCTGAAAGCGATTCGGATGACGAGGGTGATGAAGTAGAAGAGGGTGATGCATCTGCTGATCCAGCAACCGATTCCACTTCTGATGCGGCAGGTGACGCCTAAGGCGTCATCACTAAACTAGCTAACACGATGAGCTTTGACCACCGCATCTTCAATTTCGCTGCGGGGCCGGCCACTTTGCCTGAAGAGGTGTTGAAGCAGGCTGCCGATGAAATGCTCAATTGGCGTGGGCTTGGCACCAGTGTGATGGAAATTAGCCATCGCAGTAAAGAATTCATGGAAGTGTATGAAGAGGTGGTGCAAGATCTGCGCACCTTGATGAACATTCCGAGTAACTACGAAGTCTTACTATTGCAAGGTGGCGGCCTTGGACAAAATGCCGCTATCCCAATGAATCTCATGCCTTTAGCCAAGAATGAGCTCAAGGCGGATTACATTGTTACTGGCATCTGGTCAGAAAAATCGTATAAAGAAGCGCAGAAGTACGGTATAGCAAACTTAGCTGCATCGTCTGCTGCAGAAAAGTTCAACACCATTCCTCCAAGAAATACTTGGAAGCTATCTGATGATGCTGCTTATGTTCTCTATTGCGCTAATGAGACGATTGGCGGCGTTGAGTTTCCGAATGTGCCTGATGTTGGCGATACTCCTTTAGTTGCCGATATTTCTAGTAACTTCCTTTCTAAAGAGATGGATGTCACTCAGTGTGGCGTTTGGTTCGGCGGTGTACAGAAAAACATTGGTCCATCAGGTGTGACAATTGTGATTGTCCGCAAAGACTTGATAGGTCACCACATGGGGATCACTCCCTTAATTTGGGATTGGTCTGTTCAGGCTTCCACCCAATCGATGATCAATACGCCACCCACTTTCTCAATTTATATGGCTGGCCTAGGATTTAAGTGGCTTCTTAAGCAAGGCGGTGTTAAGGTTATCGAAAAGCGTAACCAAGAAAAAGCCGACTTGCTCTATCAGTTCTTAGATCAAAGTAGTTTGTATGAGAATCGGGTTGAAAAACAATACCGCTCTCGTATGAATGTGACTTTCTTCTTAAAAGACGAGTCTTTGAATGCACAGTTTTTGGCGCAATCCAATGCTGCAGGTTTAGTTGCTTTGCGTGGTCATAAAGCTGCGGGTGGTATGCGCGCAAGTATTTACAACGCAATGCCGATAGAAGGTGTCAAAGCTTTTATTGAATTTATGCGTGATTTTGAAAGGCGGGCTTAATGAGTACTGAAGAACAGCGCTTAGCTCCCCTGCGAGAAAAAATCGATGCATTAGATGCAGAGATTTTAGATTTACTGACGCAGCGTGCTAAAGCAGCGCAAGAAGTGGGACATGTTAAAGGTGGATTCTCATCCCCAGTTTTTCGTCCTGAGCGTGAGCGCCAGGTCGTAGCTCGTTTACAAGAAAGTAATGCTGGACCTTTGCTGCCCGATGGTATTGCAGCCATTTGGCGTGAGGTCATGTCTGCTTGTAGAGCATTAGAGGCTCGTCAAACGATTGCTTATCTGGGGCCAACAGGCACCTTTTCAGAACAAGCTGCTCAAACCTATTTCGGTCACTCGATTGTAGGATTGCCTTGTGCAAGTCTGGATGAAGTCTTTAATTCGGTAGAGAAGGGCGCCGCGCAATTTGGTGTGGTGCCAGTTGAGAACTCTAGTGAAGGCGCGATCTCACGCACCTTGGATTTACTCTTAGATTCTTCAATGCGTATTAGCGGTGAAGTGGTCTTGCCAATTCATCATCACCTCTTAACTAAGAGTGGAAATCTTGACGGTGTCACAACAGTATGTGCTCATGCACAAGCATTGGCACAGTGTCAGCAGTGGTTAAGCCTGCATGCGCCAAACTTAAAGCGCCAAGCAGTGAGTAGTAATGCTGAGGCTGCACGTCTAGCGGCGAATGATCCATCTTTAGCGGCCATCGCTGGCGATCCTGCCCAAGAAGCCTATGGTTTGCAGGCAGTTGCTGCACAGATTCAGGATGATCCCCATAATCGCACTCGCTTTGTCGTCGTAGGTGCTTATGAATGTCAGCCAACCGGCAAAGATCAAACGTCTTTAGTCTTATCGATCGATAACCAGCCAGGCGCTGTACATCGCTTGTTAGCACCTTTAGCAAAGCATGGAGTATCGATGAACCGTTTTGAGTCACGACCTGCCCGCAAGGGGACCTGGGAATATCACTTCTATATTGATATTGCCGGTCATGCACAGGATGCCAAAGTCGTGAAGGCTTTAGAGGAATTAAAAGCAGCCGCAGCGTTTTATAAGAACCTGGGTTCTTATCCTCATTCAGCCTGAGCAGACAAATTAGTCAACACATCCGTAAATAAATCAGTAAGCCTAAGAATGACTTCTAAGATTGGTCTAAAACATATTCACGCTATCGCACCTTATGTTGGCGGTCGTCCCATCAGTGAAGTGGCTCGCGAATATGGGTTAGATGAAAACAAGATTGTGAAATTGGCTTCCAATGAAAATCCATTGGGAATGCCAAAGTCTGCCCAAGAGGCTATGCTCAAGGCTGCTAGTGACTTAGGTCGTTACCCAGACTCCAATGGCTTTGAATTAAAGAAAGTATTGTCCGAGAGTTTAGGAGTTCCAAGTGATTGGATTACGCTAGGTAATGGCAGTAATGACATCTTAGAATTGGCAGCTCGTGCTGTTGCGCAAGCAGGTGATGAAATCTTTTTCTCTAAACATGCCTTTGCTGTTTATCCTCTAGCAACCCAAGCAGTGGGCGCAAAGGCGATTGAGGTATCAGCTACCGCAAGTTTTGGCCATGACTTGCCAGCGATGCTAGCTGCTGTTAAATCTGCTGGTGATAAAGCCAAACTGGTATTTGTGGCTAATCCAAATAATCCAACGGGCAGCTATCTCAGTGCAAAAGCGATTGAAGATTTTTTGATGGGATTACCATCACATGTTGTTGTTGTATTGGATGAGGCCTATAACGAATATTTGACTCCAGAGCAACGCTATGACGCGATTGCTTGGGTTAAACGCTTTCCTAATATGATTTTGTCCCGTAGCTTCTCAAAGGCTTATGGACTTGCTGGCCTGCGAATCGGGTACGGGGTTGCGCAGCCTCACTTAACGGATCTACTCAATCGTATTCGTCAACCGTTTAATGTGAATAGTCTTGCGCAAGCTGCAGCAATTGCAGCGTTTGGAGACAAGGCATTTTTGCAAAAAGGCTTCGAACTCAATCGTGCTGGTTACGAACAACTGACCCAAGCATTTGATCAATTACAGCTCACTTACTTACCGTCTGCTGGAAACTTCGTATTGGTAAAGGTGGGTGATGATGATCAAGCGGGCGCACGTATTAATTTAGAATTACTCAAACGCGGCATTATTGTTCGTCCAGTTGGTAATTACGGTCTGCCACAATGGTTACGTATCTCAATTGGTTTACCCCAAGAAAATGCGGCTTTTATTGATGCACTTAAAGCCATTCTGGCGTAATAAAGATATTCATCTATGACCATGATTAACCCAGCTAGCAATTACGGCACCGTCACCATTGTTGGTGTTGGCTTGATTGGCGCATCTTTAGGCTTAGCTCTTAAGAAGGCGGGGGTGGTGACGAAAGTCTTAGGTGTTGGTCGCAGCAAAGAAAATTTAGATCAAGCCCAAAAGATGGGTGCAATTGATGGCGTAGTTGATTTGGTAGAAGCTACCAAGCAATCAGATGTGATCGTGCTTTGTATGCCAGTCGCGCAAATGCGAGCTGCTTTTGAAATCATTGAACCGCATCTAGAGCCTAGAACTATGATTACCGATGCGGGCAGCACTAAGGGTGATGTGATCTTGGCTGCAAAAGAAGTATTGGGTAAGAAGGTATGTCAGTTTGTACCGGCTCATCCAATTGCTGGTGGTGCGCAGCATGGCGCTAGTGCTGCTAAAGCGGATTTATTTCAAGGTAAACAAACGATTGTTTGCCCATTACAAGAAAACTCTCCTGAAGATGCCACCTTGATTATGGGCTTCTGGGAATCTGTTGGTTCGATAGTAAAAAAGATTGGTGTCGTGCAGCACGATGCGATTTATGCCGCGGTATCCCATCTACCTCATCTACTTTCTTATGCCTTAATGGCCAGTGTGGTGAACTCAGAAGATGCTGATCAAAAGTTGGATCATGTGGGCGCAGGGTTTAAGGACTTTACTCGTATTGCTGCTTCTAGCCCCGAAATGTGGCGCGATATTTGTTTAGGTAACCGTACTGCGATTCTGCAAGAGTTAGATCGATATTTATTGATCGTGAACCACATGCGTAAATTAGTTGCTGAAGGCGATGGTGAGGGCCTAGAGAAATTATTTAATAAGGCAAGTAAAGCGCGTCAAGATTTGGATGAGGCTTAATGGCTCATTCGCCCAGTATTCAGATCGGACCATTCAAACGAGCTCAAGGCTCGATTGTTTTGCCTGGCTCTAAAAGTATTTCGAATCGTGCTTTATTGCTGGCGGCACTTTCTACAGGTACCACTACTTTAAAGAACTTACTCGATGCTGATGACACACAAGTGATGCGCAATGCACTGCGTCAGCTTGGCTTATCTATCACCGACCAAGCCAACAATGTTTGTTTAGTCGAGGGTTGTGGTGGCCACTTTCCAGTGCGCAAGGCAGATTTGTTCATGGGTAATGCTGGCACAGCAATTCGTCCCCTGACAGCAGCACTTGCAATGCAAGGTGGTGACTATCGCTTATCTGGTGTTGCTCGCATGCATGAGAGACCGATTCGGGATTTGGTTGATGGTCTGCGCCAAGTGGGTGCCAAAATTGAATACGAACTACAAGAAGGTTACCCCCCGATTCAGATTGCTGCTGCTGATATCAAGATCCAGGATGTGGTTAAAGTGCGTGGCGATGTATCAAGTCAGTTCTTGACGGCATTGTTGATGGCTTTGCCACTTGTTGCGGTAAAGCCTGTTCGTATTGAAGTCATTGGCGAATTGATTTCTCGACCCTATGTCGATATCACTCTAAAGCTGATGGCACGTTTTGGTGTGCATGTTGCTTGCCCTGATGCGCAGTCCTTTGTGATTCCAGCTAGAACATCTGATGCTGTTTATAAGAGCCCGGGTCAGTTATCTGTTGAGGGCGATGCTTCTTCTGCTTCTTATTTCTTAGCACTAGGTGCTATTGGCGGCGGCCCTATAAGAGTTCTTGGTGTTGGTCAGGATAGTATTCAGGGCGATGTGGCCTTTGCGGATGCATTAGCTTTAATGGGTGCCAATATTAGCGCTGGTGAAGATTGGATTGAAGTGACTGGTGTGAAGAACGCAAGTGGCAAACTCAATGGCATCACGATAGATTGCACTGAGATTCCAGATGCAGCAATGACTCTAGCTGTTGCTGCATTATTTGCCGAGGGTCCAACACGCTTAAATAATATTGCGAGTTGGCGTGTCAAAGAAACAGATCGCATCGCTGCCATGGCAACTGAATTAAGAAAAGTTGGTGCAACTATAGAAGAAGGTGCCGACTATATTGTGGTGAATGCGCCATCTCAAGGTGATTGGAAATCACCAAGTGAGGGCATTAATACTTATGATGACCATCGTATGGCGATGTGTTTCTCACTTGCCGCTTTTGGTCCTCATGCTTTGATAATGAACGATCCCAATTGTGTGGCCAAAACGTTCCCAGCATACTTTGCGGAATTTGCAAAGGTAGTGAGTTGATCTCATGAGTGCTTACCCAGTAATTGCAATTGATGGACCCACTGCCTCTGGCAAAGGTACGGTTGCCTCTTTGGTGGCAGAAAAGCTAGGCTTTCATTATTTGGATAGTGGGGCGCTCTACCGCTTGGTTGCCCTTGCCAGTGAAAAACGCAGTATTGACGCTAAAAATGGACCAGCATTAGGGCTTTTAGTCCCTAAGTTATTGATTTTATTCAAAAATGGTCAAATTTCCCTGGACGGCGAGGATGTTACCGATGCTATTCGCACTGAAAACATTGGTCTGAGGGCCTCTACTGTGGCAGTTCATCCCGAGGTTCGATCCGCTTTAGTGGGTCTACAACGCAGTTTTCGGCAGCCACCGGGCTTAGTGGCAGATGGTCGGGATATGGCTAGCGTGATATTCCCAGATGCAGTTTTGAAGGTTTTCTTGACTGCAACAGTGGCTGCAAGGGCAGAGCGTCGTTATAAGCAATTGATAGCTAAGGGAATTTCTGCTAAACTTTCCGACTTACTGCAAGATTTGCAGGAGCGCGATGCCAGAGATAGTAGTCGAGGTAACGCACCCTTGTTAGTTGCAGATGGTGCAAAAGTACTTGAAACATCAGATTTATCGATAGATCAAGCAGTTAAGACGGTTTTAGATTGGTATCAATCTGCGATTGTTTAGTTTGTAAGTTGTTGGTAGTGAGTTGTAGAAGCAGTTTTGGCGTCTTAAGAAACCCCACAACGCGATCATTTCATTAGCGTGTTTCTTTAAGGCTTTTTTAACCTAACCCGTCGGACCTTCTGACGGCACAAAGTGAATATATATGTCTGAATCATTTGCAGAATTATTTGAAGAATCATTAACCCGCTCGAATATGAAGACTGGCCAAGTTATTTCGGCTGAAGTTCTTCGCATCGACCATAACTTCGTCGTTGTTAACGCTGGCTTAAAGTCTGAAGCGTTTATTCCTGTTGAAGAATTCCATAACGACGCTGGCGAGATTGAAGTAGCTCCTGGCGATTTCGTTTCTGTTGCTATCGATGCCCTTGAAAACGGCTATGGCGACACCATCCTCTCCCGTGACAAAGCGAAACGCTTGGCATCATGGATGAATTTGGAAAAAGCACTCGAGCAAGCTGAGATCGTTACCGGTACTGTTACTGGTAAGGTTAAAGGTGGCTTGACTGTCATGGTGAACGGTATCCGCGCATTCTTGCCTGGATCACTTGTTGATACACGTCCAATCAAAGACACCAGCCCTTACGAAGGTAAGACGATGGAGTTTAAGGTGATCAAGCTTGACCGCAAGCGTAACAACGTCGTGTTGTCACGTCGTGCAGTGGTTGAAGCTAGCCAAGGTAAAGAGCGTGCTGAGTTGATGTCCAACCTTAAAGAAGGTGCAGTAGTTACTGGCCTGGTTAAAAACATTACTGATTACGGCGCATTCGTTGACCTCGGTGGTATCGATGGCCTCTTGCACATCACCGATTTGGCATGGCGTCGTGTGCGTCATCCAAGCGAGATGTTAACTGTTGGTCAAGAAGTCACCGCGAAGATTTTGAAGTTCGATCAAGAGAAGAACCGTGTTTCACTCGGTGTGAAGCAGCTTGGTGATGATCCTTGGGTTGGTATCGCTCGTCGTTACCCACCGAACACCCGTTTATTCGGCAAAGTCACTAATTTGACTGACTACGGCGCGTTTGTAGAAATCGAATCTGGTATCGAAGGTTTGGTACACGTTTCTGAAATGGATTGGACCAACAAGAACGTTGCTCCAAGCAAAGCTACTGCATTAGGAACCGAAGTTGAAGTGATGGTTCTGGATATTGATGAAGACAAGCGTCGTATTAGCTTGGGTATCAAGCAGTGCAAAGCAAATCCATGGGAAGAGTTCTCACGTGCTCAGCAAAAAGGCGACAAACTGACTGGCGCGATCAAGTCGATTACTG
>Ga0209085_1001897_pt1 | contig 12399 bp, 21 predicted proteins | sample C_131016_EF_Meta_FD_187310 | JGI IMG/M metagenome (GOLD analysis project Ga0209085, IMG submission 187310) | Freshwater microbial communities from Lake Croche, Canada to study carbon cycling - C_131016_EF_MetaG (SPAdes) (version 2) | ecosystem: Environmental > Aquatic > Freshwater > Lake...
GGAAATTGCCAACTATCGTATTTCAGAAGGTAGCGATTATGGCTGGCAATGCTTTGGACCTAATGCTTATATGTTGGATTCGTGGAATGGCGATCACGACGGATACAGTCTGTCTATTACCTTTGATACAAAGACACAGGTTGTATATTGTGTAGAAGCCTGTGATTACAAAAACAATCGTGCCTACCGCTTGATCAATCCTGCATATAAAACTGCTCACGAACTTGAAGTCAAGACTCGTGTAATGGACGACAATGCCTGGGATGAAGTTGAGTGGTGTGATCTTGAAGTAGAAGAAGACTTTGAAGAAAAGGCTCGTGCTATTGTGGCCGGTGAAGATTATGACACCTGCGTAAGTGTTCCTTTGGATCTGCCCAATGACTTGTTGTTGGAGGCAGCATTGAACGCACATCGTCAAAACATTACTCTCAACGAGTATATCAATAACGCATTGCGTGAAATGGTTAATGAATTTGAGCGTGATCCAGAAAATTTCAAAGCTCGAATGAGCAAATTTGAAAGAAATAAATGACCCTGCCCGACGAACGCTATCGTGCTGTAGTGCAAACTGAAAAGTTTTTGAAAGAAATCCTAGCTACTCCGCGAGTTCCGAAAAAAATCAAAGACGATGCTCGATGGTGTTTGCGACACTATCCCAGCGAGTGGGATATGAAAAGGGCGGCTGAACAGTCGCCACATGTATTTCAAGAAAAGATGGAACCTTTGTATCGAATGGTATTAAAATACGATATAGAGAAGAAAGAGAAAGAACAAAATGAAAATCGGACTTAGCTACAGCCGGTGTGTACTTGACATCGTCGAAGGTCGTGTGGACATCAACGATGTGTTAGTAGTTATTGCCCGCACCAACTTTGATCCCAACGATGACAAACAATGGGCAGGCATTTGGGAAGGATACGTTTATGGTGGAATGAGTCATGCCGAGTGGAGCAATTATGCCTACGGCAGCAAAGAAGACGAAGCCAAGTTCCGTGATGTCAGTGTCACATTGTGGGAACAGGGCAAGTTCCACCAACCCCGCAAGTTTGGAGCACATCCTGCTCGACGTCCCGAATACTGGTTAGAGACCTGTTTGCCTGATAGTGAGCTAGAGCGTAATCCATCAGCAAAAATTGCCTGGGATAAATTCCAAGTGGTAGCAGGATTGACCAATATTAAGATAGACAAGGAATATCGATGATCAAACAGTATATTAATATTGTGGAATCGATGGAAGGTATCACCGACGACTGGTTCAACGACGGATTTCAGGCCTACAAGCGACCTGCTAAAGAACGATACGAGATTACCAAGGAACCCGGCATTGTTCAAACACTAGAAGGTCCAGTAAAGTATCCAGCAGGATATTATATCATGACCGGGCCCAAGGGCGAGCAGTATCCCATCAGTCCAGAAACATTTGACAAACTAAAAGATGATTTGGGCGATGGCGTATGCACTCCCAAGAAGATCATTAAAATGGCCAAGGTGGCTGATCGTGCCGGAACGGTTGACACCAGTTGGGGTGAGAAGTTATACTATAATTCAGGCGAGGATGTTTTAGTACGTCACGGACCAGGCGACTACGGTGTGGTCAAGAAAGACATTTTTAATCAAACTTACGAAAAGGTATAATATGTTTAAAGACGCAATGGCATTTACTATGGCAATCGCAATTGGTATTGCCGCAATTTTTGGATTGAGTTATTTAGGTTACGAATCGTATAAATTCTTTGCTCCTAAATATCGCCAAGTGGATAATCAGGTATTCAAAGAAAGCGAACAATACAATGATGGTATGATCCGTGATTTGGAAAATCTCCAAATGGAATACGTCAAAGCGACGGCAGAGCAGAAAGATGCTCTCCGTGCTATCACCCTACACCGTTTTAGTGTGTACCCCGAAGATAAGATGCCTCCTAATCTTCGTAATTTTTATAACTCTTTGAAAGCAGGAAATTAATCATGAAAAAACTCGTAATCGTAAAATTGGCTTTGGCCGCAGTATTAGGCGCAGGTGCGTTGTCTGCATGTAATGAAAAACAAGAAGTATCATTTGCTTCACTGGAAGAAGCTAAAGGTACAGCCCGCGAGAACGCCATGTTCAACGCACAGATGTATCGCCAAAGCAACATCTTGTACAAAGGCTGGGATATCATTGGTCGTGGCGACTCAACTCAATCTAATGCTTGTCCACAAGGCGACGGCTGGGCTACTATGGAACTGGTAAACCCAGAGAAGACACGTTTGGTCAAGGCCAAGTGTTCCACAGTGTCAGGCAATACAGGTTGCCTGGATGATGCAGACTTCAAAACCAAACCATTTGCATCCGAGGATGGTGTGTGTGCTCCACTTAATCGTGTTCCATATCCACTGCCTAAAATCGCAAAATGATCGTAGCAGAAATCTTAATGACTCTCGGACTAGTGACCGCAGGAGCGGTCCTAGGAGTTGTTTGTTTTAACCTTGGTAAATTTTTTGGAAAGAAATTAAAATGAAAAAACTTCTATTGGTATTGCCCGTTGCGGCCTTGTTAACTGCTTGTTTGGAAACTCCACCAACATCGACTCAAATTGAGCGTAAGAAACAAGAAGAACTTAGTATGCAGGCAGTGACACAAGTTGGTATGCCAGCTATTGTGAACTTTGCTGAAAAACGCATGATGAAGGACATCCTGGAACTGCGTGACAAGAATGTGGCCACTACAACTTATTTGGTTGGTATGAATAATCAATTGACCAAAGTGTGTGATAGCATTGGTTACGGCTTGCCTTATGCTACACAATATACTAATCCAAATCGAGTAGTATATGATCAAGGCCGTGGCAGTCAAGTTATCCCGCAAGCAGATCCCAATGGTTTGTATAGCCCGGCCAGCGCTGATGGTACTTGGGTCCTGTGTGTGGATCACAAAGATGGCAAGGCAAAACCTGTATTCATTGAACCACGTGTTATCGTGAGCCCAATGGCCCTACAATAAAATAAGGAAATTATGTTAGTACCAATGGTGGTCGAAAAGACCGGACAAGGCGAGCGTGCCTTTGATATTTTTAGTCGCTTGCTTAATGAGCGCATTGTGTTCCTAAATGGTGCAGTTGATGACCACAGCAGCAATCTTGTAGTAGCACAGATGCTACATTTGGAGAGTGCCGATTCAGAAAAAGATATTCATTTTTATATTAATAGCCCGGGTGGAGTAATTACAAGCGGCATGGCTATCTATGATGTCATGCAATTTGTCAAACCAGATGTATGTACATATGTCATGGGTCAGGCCTGTAGCATGGGTAGTTTTTTAGCACAAGCAGGTACCAGGGGTAAGCGTTATATGTTGCCACATAGTCGTCATATGATTCATCAACCAAGTGGCGGTGCTCGTGGTATGCAAAGTGACATTGAGATCCAGTATAAAGAAATTACACAGATGAAAACTATGCTGACTAAGTTGTATGTTGAACATAATACAGCAGGTAAGACTTATGCTGATTTCGAACGTGACATGGATCGTGATACGTTTATGAGTGCTGAAGAAGCATTGGCATATGGTCTAGTTGACAAGATTGTTAGTAAGCGTTAAACTTAGAGTAAATACATACAGCGGTCTCCGAGCATCAACCCGCTATACAAATTCTGCTGCCTATGCTATAACATAGGAGAACATAATGGCAAAGAAATATTTTTCAACAAAAACGTACAATCAAATTGGACCTGTGGCATATCGTCAGTGGCGCGCCCAAAGTCACTGCAATCTTATCCATGGTTATGCAATGAGTTTCCATTTTGAATTTGAAGCAGACACTTTGGATGCTCGGAATTGGGTGACTGATTTTGGTGGTCTAAAACCGCTCAAAGAAAAATTAGAAGAATGGTTTGATCATACATTGCTAGTTGCACAGGATGATCCTATGCGTGAACACTTGCTTGAACTTGGTCGATTGAAACTAGCCAAGATTACAGAAGTTGAAAAGACCGGTTGTGAAGGTATTGCCGATTTCCTATATGAATATATCAATACCATCTTTTTGCCTAATTGTGGTAGTGAAGAAGCTAAACGTGTATGGTGTACCAGGGTTGAGGTACGTGAGACTGATAGCAACATGGCAGGCCGACAAGGTCATAGAGATGACAATGAGTTTCTTGATGATATTTTGGCACATATTGGATAATAGATCGTAGTGAAATAAAATGAATCCTAAAGAAAAAGAAGTAATGGATATCCTCCAAGAGGAATGTGCAGAAGTGATACAAGCGGTTAGTAAATGCAACCGCTTTGGAATTGATAATTATAAGCCCGGCAAACCACTGACCAACGGTGAACATCTCGAAGAAGAACTGGGCGACCTTTTGGCCATGATTGATATTATGAAAGAAATGGGCATTGTATCATGGGAAAATATGGAAGTTGCCAAGTTGGCCAAAATTGAAAAACTTAAGAAATGGTCTACAATTTATGATTGATAAAGAATGGCTCGAACGAGTTACAATTGCATATAGCGAATATTCAAAGGTAGTAAGTCCAAACCTGTCCGTAGAACAATTTATACAATGGTTATATAAACAATATGGTATTGTCCAACCTGTTAACTATAAAAAATGAAAAAGATTTTAGTAACAGGCGGTGCTGGATTTCTCGGTAGCCACTTGTGTGATAGATTAGTTGCACAGGGACATCACGTACTGTGCGTTGATAATTATTTTACAGGTAGTAAGAAGAATATCGAGCATTTGCTTGACTATAAGAACTTTGAAGTTATCCGGCAGGATATCTGTATCCCTTTGTATGTTGAAGTAGATGAGATTTACAATTTGGCATGTCCAGCAAGTCCGCAACATTACCAACACGATCCAATACAGACAATGAAAACATCAGTTATCGGTGCGTTCAATATGTTGGGACTAGCCAAACGTACCGGTGCTAAGATCCTTCAAGCCAGTACCAGTGAGTGTTATGGTGATCCCATTATACATCCACAACCAGAAGACTATTGGGGCAATGTGAATCCAATTGGCATTCGCAGTTGCTACGATGAAGGTAAACGTGCCGCTGAAACACTGTTCATGGATTACTATCGTAAACACAATGTTGATACTAGAATTATGCGTATCTTCAATACCTATGGTCCAAGAATGGCAATAGGTGACGGACGAGTAGTCAGTAACTTTATTGTGCAGGCCCTTCGTGGAGAAAATATTACCATTTACGGCGATGGCGGTCAAACTCGTAGTTTTTGTTATTACAAAGACAACTTGGATGGTATGATGGCACTAATGGCCAGTGACTACCACGAACCCATTAATATTGGAAATCCTGGCGAGTTTACTATCCGAGAACTAGCCGAAACTGTTATTGAAATGACCAATAGCAACAGCAACATCATATATTTGCCGTTGCCACAAGATGATCCAAAACAACGCAGGCCTAATATTACTCGAGCCAAGCAATTATTGAATTGGGAACCTACTGTGATATTAGCTAATGGATTAGTCGACACGATTGACTATTTCCGCAAAATAGTGTAAAATATATGTATGACGCAATACACTATACAAGACTCACCCTTACCTAATCCAGTTCTATCCGTAACTGCACCGCCCGAGAACAATATTGTACTTTACGGTGGCTCTGCTGAAATATTAAAAATTACAGAAGACGGTTTCTATGTTAGGGGCAAAAAAGTTCCAGTAGATGAGGAAGAAGGTGTAGCAGTGTATCGTGCTTTTAAACAATTTTTAGTGCATCATGCACTTACTAAGGAGTGGTAACATGGACGACAAGAAAATTTCATACACAATCTCGTGGAAACAACCGTACACTACAGATTTTATTATGATTGATTTATCCGCAATGCTTGGAGAAGCAATCGAACAGCATCTAGATGCTGGATATTTTTCAGAGGCACTGGAAGTTATTAACATGATTAGGAGCAAATAATGAATACATTTAAACAATGGTATGTGACAAATCAAGATCAAATTACTTGGTTTCTTATTGGGTGGCTGAGTTTATCTTGCGTTAATAATCTATCCAATCAACATTACGTAATGGCCCTGTTTGATGCGGTTATTGTGTATGCTAATTATAAACTTGCTGGAGTTCGACTAAAATGACTACCGCAACATCATGGACAGTTACCCTAGAAGAAGCAGAAGATGGTAGTGGCGATCTTGTTTTACCATTACCTCAAGATATGTTAGAATTACAGGGTTGGCGAGAAGGCGACGTACTAGATTGGAAAGATAACAACAACGGTTCATGGACTCTATCGAAAGTTGAAAAGTGATTAAACGAATTGGTTATGCCTGCAAGTGGCTCGATGATGCTAGCGAAGTCAAAGGCATGAAAGTTAATGCTGCTAATAGAGAATTGAATGGTCGTAGCACAACCATGCGATGGCTTCGTGAGCATCCGCTGGAAGCTGAACAGCGTCAATGGGACATCATGAATCACAATACCACGGCTGCAGTTAACATGATTGAGCGTGTGGCTCAACTGCCGCCAGAGCGTAGAATGGTCCGTATCGGATCAGAAATGCTACAAGGCTATACAGAAAAAGATTGGCAGTCCTGGTGGCAACGTCGTGAAATACAGGATCATCTTGAAAAGATATTCGCTCCCATCGGGGAAACAGCACGTAGACTAGATGTGAGACTTAGCTTTCATCCAGGTCAGTTTTGTGTATTGGCTAGTGAAAATCCGGGTATTGTTGACAGATCAATAGAGGAGTTTGAATATCATGCTGATATGGCCAAGTGGATGGGCTACGGTAAATCATTCCAGGATTTCAAAATCAATGTGCATATCTCAGGTAAACAAGGTCCAGCCGGTATCCGCGCTGCCCTCAAGAGACTTAGCCCCGAAGCAAGAAATTGTATCACTATCGAAAACGACGAAATGTCCTGGGGAGTCGATTCCAGCCTTGAACTCGTCAACGACTGTGCTCTTGTGCTTGACCTACACCACCACTGGATCCGTACTGGTGAATACATTCAGCCCACCGACGATAGAGTTCTACGCTTGATTGATTCGTGGCGCGGTGTAAGACCGGTATGTCATTACAGCGTCAGCAGAGAAGATGTTTTGATCGATCACAATCTAGATGCTGCGCCAGATCATAACAAACTGCTTGAATTGGGATATAAAAAGCAAAAGTTGCGAGCACATAGTGACTGGTATTGGAATCAGCCGGTAACTGATTGGGCTCTTGGCTTTTGGAAAAACTTTGATATCATGTGCGAAAGCAAGTCAAAAAACCTTGGATCAGGAATGGTTTACGATCGAGCGGTGGAACTCAATTTAATTTAGAATAAAAATTTGGCCAAGTTTGCTTTCGCAAACTGGCCAAATAATTAAACTTTTGTTGATTTAACAGTCTTTTTAGCAGTTTTTGTAGAAGCCTTGGCAGTTGCTGGGGCTTTTTCTACTTTTGGCACACGTGGTTTACGTGGCTTCTTAGCAGCTACTTCCGCAACCACAGGAGCAGCTACTTCCGCAACCACAGGAGCAGCTACTTCCGCAACTACAGGCACATTATCAGCAGGGTTACTGTTAGTAACAATCAACGGAATTGGCGTTGTTGCTGCTGGTTCAGGAACCTTGTAAGGCACTGTGTCAACCAATGTTGCGGGTGTTGCTACCGGAGTAGGTTTTCCTACAAAAAACTCTTTGATTCTCTTAAACATTTTGTATTTCCTTTTAGAAAAATGTACTATTATTTAACCATTAATAAATACTAATATGCAAAAAACTTTACTTGATTTAAAACAACTTATTATAGAAGCCGAAACCCACGTAGATAAATTGGTACTAGAACCATTGCCATACGATCGTAACGGTCTTTCACCTGTCATGAGTAAAGAAACATTGGATTATCATTATGGTGAATTGGCAAAAAAATATGTAGATAGATTTAACAAAGGCGAGGGAGATGCCGAATTTAATCGAGCAGGCGCATTTTTACATAATATTTTCTTTCCACAATTAAAAGAACCAACCGGCAGCAATAAACCAACTGGAGCAAGTGTAGAATTTATTAATAAACATTTTGATAGCTTTGATCAACTTAAAGAAGATTTCGAAAAGACAGCAATGGGTATACAAGGTAGTGGCTGGGTATATATTGCTCGCAATGGCAAAATAAAAACCATTAAAAATCACGAAATTCGTCAAGATATTATATTATTAATAGATTGGTGGGAGCATGCCTGGGCATTGGATTATCGATCAGACAAGAAAAAATATTTAAAAAATATATGGAGGACAATTAATTGGTCAGTGATTAACGATCGTATTAACGCAACAAACACCTAATTGGAGCATTTTATGCCAAGTAATATTTTAGCAACGGCGGAAATTGAAGAATTTGAAGAGACTGACGATTTTGGAAAAGATGATTATGGTTTTATTTTAGGCCCAGATGGAAATTTAAAATCATTTATGCTACCCGAACATTTAATGGAAGATCCTCCAGAAGAAGTACGAATGATATTAAGTATGTTTGGAATTGATGATATACATGAAATAAGCCAAAGAATATTGCATTAATATAGATAGAGATTTTTGGTAAATATTTGTGAATACACTTAAATTGTGTCACTTATTACTATAAAATATCTATGTTAACTACAACGGCAACTATTGCCAGTAAAAATATTCAGCAGCAAATATTGGTTAAGCCGTTTATACCAGTAACGGCTTCTGGGGGTACTGGTCCGTTAACATATTCTATCGATCTTGCATTACCTTTTCCATTGGCATTTAATCCATACAATGGAGAAATATCTAGTCTTTCGTACTCTCAGATATATCCCACTGTATACACCGTTACAGTAACAGATACGCAAGGTCTAACCAGTAGTAAATCATTTACATTAAGTATTGGTGATGTTTTACAATTTACTACCACAACAAATTTCCAATCATATGTGAGAGGAACAACTGCTACCAATATTACACCGATGGTAGTAATAGGAGGTACAACTCCATACACATTCACTATTTCTCCAGATTTGCCCGACGGGTTAGTGTTTAATACCAATACTGGAGAAATTTCTGGTACGCCCAAGGTGCCAAGTGATAAAACCTTGTACACCATTGTGGTGGTTGACGAACAAGGATTTACATTTAGCTACGCATTCTTTATAGAAGTTACTGTAAAAGATATAATATCTATCTCTAAAATTCAAACCCCTCAGTTTTTAAATGGAACTAATCTTGGAACTTTTAAAGCAGGAACAACTCAATGTATTCCTGTTACTGCTTACGACCCTAATCCGTTTATAACATCTCCTATAACTTATGAAATAGTTAATGGTACAGGCCCCTATGATCGTTTGCCAGCCGGGATGACATTAGATACAGGATCTGGATATATTTCTGGCCATATTAATTCGTCAACCGATTATTTACAAGTTTATAATTTGACAGTAAATGCCACCAAATCAAATTTTTATTATAATGGCGGCAATATTTCTCTTACTGCCACAAATACTTTTACATTATCTATTAGTTCATCAGAACCTAGAGCAATAACCTGGAGTTCTCCTAGATTCCTAGGAACACTTACCCAGGGAGTATTCTGTGACATAGATCTAATTGCTACAGGTACATCAAATATTTCAAATATACAATACAAAGAATTTGCTTTTGAACAGAACCTTCCATATGGACTAAGTTTATCTACAACTGGACATTTGATAGGAATACCGGCCAATTATGGATATTATCCCTTTACTATTGTAGCTACTGAATTAATTGATCCGTTAGACGCATATTTAGAGGGTCCTGAATATCCATATGCCTATTCAATTAAAGAATTTGTAATTGATGTATTACCTAATGTTAATGGTAAACTTTACACAAATATTTACTTAAAACCATTATTATCTAGAGATATTCGTAACAAGTATAATTCTTTTATCAATAGCGCTACTATATTCACACCGTCGCTGATGTATAGACCCGAAGACGTAAATTTTGGAGTTAGTACCGATCTAAAATTTGTATTAGAATACGGAATTGAACAAAAAAATATATTCGATTATATCCCTGCTTTATATAGAAATTTTTATAAAAGAAGATTAACATTTGGCGATGTTAAAATTGTAACTGTTAAAAATGATCAAGGAATTCCTACTTATGATGTTGTATATGTAGACATTATTGATAATATAGAAAAATCTAATTCTGTAGTAAACATAGGCAATAGAAATGTATATCCTGCCAGCGTTGATAATATGCGAGACAGATTTGTTACATTAACAACAACCGATTTGAATTTTAGTCCAGTCTCAATAAGTCCAAGATCACGAAAGGGATTTCCTAATCAATTGATTTCACCTACGTTTGTCGACGATGTTTACATAGGACCAGTTGATTTAGGATTTAGTTGGAATATGTATGGCCAAACATACACGCAATTGTATCTCAGTACCAACGGATATTTAACATTTGGTGGACCACATAACGGCGATTTTTCTCCGTTTGGTCCTTTAGTTATTGGATCTATACCATTTCCTACCATATACATGGAATACATAGATTTAGTTATCGGCAGTCTTAGTGGTGGACCACTGGAATCTGGTGAAATATCGGGCATATTTTCTGATAGCGGAACTATTGGAAAATTTAATTATTGGAGAGTGAGATACCAATCATCAACTTATTTTGAAAGATTTACAACTCCCGCTGTTCCGGCTTACGATTTTGAATGCTCGTTATATACCAATGGCACAGATCAGTATGTTGAAATGATTTATGAGAAAATTCCTTCAACTGTTCCGGGATCGTACGACGGGGATCTAGGAGCAAAATTTGGTATTGCTCCAGCTAATGGCTCCGGAATCGAGGTAGGGAGAGAAATAGCAGATGGTTCTAGCCATGTATTTCATAGTTCAAATAGCGGTACTAATTGGAGTTATGTAGGAAGAGGGCAGTTTGACCCATTCAAGGAAGATGTTCATTTTAATACATTGTTTGTTCCAAAATTTATCAAAACATTAGAACAATCAAATTTAGTTGATCCTCCGTACGTTAAAGTTATGCCGTTATGTTATACTTTACCCGGTAAGGGAATATCAATACTTCAAAATATAAAAGAATCAAAATTTAATTTTAAATCAATTGATTTCGAAGTAGATAGAATATTCGTTGAACATAGTTCAGGAGTCGATTTTAGTGAATTTGTGGATAAATATCTAAGATTTCATAGACAATCTTTAACAGATATCATCCCCGAAGATTGATAATCTATTCCTAATTAATTTCTACCGTAATAAATATACTATCTAATATGATAAACAGGTAACAATACAATGACAACTAGACCGAATCTCACTGCTTTACCGCACTTAACCAATCCGACTGAGGGCGAAACTCTGTTGGTTGTACAAGATTCAGGAGTAAGTCAGTATATTACCGTTCCAGAAGCCAGGACATTAATAGCAGTTGGCGCACAAGGTCCAACAGGCCCAAGTGGCGCACAAGGACCAAGTGGTCCACAAGGCATTCCAGGACCTCAAGGACCTGTTGGTCCGCAAGGACCAAGTGGACCACAAGGACCACAAGGAATCGCAGGTCCTCAGGGAGGTCAAGGGCCACAAGGACCTCAGGGACCACAGGGACCGAGTGGTGTAAGTGGACCACAGGGACCACAGGGCGTTCAAGGACCGCAGGGACCTCAAGGACCACAAGGACCACAAGGAATCGCAGGTCCTCAGGGAGGTCAAGGGCCACAAGGACCTCAGGGACCACAGGGTCCAACTGGCCCGCAAGGCCCTCAGGGACCTCAGGGCATACAAGGATTAAGTGGACCACAAGGACCAACTGGCCCACAAGGACCACAAGGGCCACAAGGCATACAAGGGCCAAGTGGACCGCAAGGGCCTCAGGGACCAAGTGGACCACAAGGCGGTCAAGGTTTAAGTGGACCGCAAGGTGTTCGAGGACCACAGGGTCCACAAGGACCACAAGGAATACAAGGACCAAGCGGGCCAACTGGACCACAAGGTGTAAGTGGACCACAGGGACCACAAGGCGTTCAGGGACCAAGTGGACCACAGGGACCACAGGGACCAACCGGCCCACAAGGGCCACAAGGACCTCAAGGCGTTCAGGGACCAAGTGGACCGCAAGGGCCTCAGGGACCAAGTGGACCTCAGGGACCACAGGGCCCGCAAGGCATACAAGGACCAAGCGGACCACAGGGCCCGCAAGGCATACAAGGACCTCAAGGACCGCAAGGACCGCAAGGACCTCAAGGACCGCAAGGAGTTCAGGGACCGCAAGGAGTTCAGGGACCGCAAGGACCGCAAGGAGTTCAGGGACCTGCTGGTACTTCTATCACTATTAAGGGTAGTGTTGCTACTGCCACAACTAGCAATTTTTCAACATTGGATCCGTCA
>Ga0209085_1001899_pt1 | contig 12390 bp, 3 predicted proteins | sample C_131016_EF_Meta_FD_187310 | JGI IMG/M metagenome (GOLD analysis project Ga0209085, IMG submission 187310) | Freshwater microbial communities from Lake Croche, Canada to study carbon cycling - C_131016_EF_MetaG (SPAdes) (version 2) | ecosystem: Environmental > Aquatic > Freshwater > Lake | place...
TCCCGTGAATCCTTGAAACCCTTGGGCACCCTGCCATCCCTGTACTCCCTGGACGCCCTGTGGTCCAACGGGTCCAGTCACACCCTGAAACCCTTGCCACCCCTGAACTCCCTGCGGCCCTTGGACACCCTGTACTCCCTGTGGTCCCTGGTATCCAATCATTCCTTGCCATCCCTGAAACCCCTGTGGACCCTGGATTCCTTGGACGCCCTGGAGTCCCTGGTTTCCCTGAAATCCGAACACTCCCTGAAACCCCTGTGGACCCTGGACTCCTTGAACACCCTGCGGTCCCTGAGACCCCTGAAATCCAATACCCTGGAATCCCTGCCAGCCCTGTGGACCCTGTGTCCCCTGTGGACCCTGGAGACCCTGGACGCCCTGGTTCCCCTGTGGTCCCTGAACACCCTGAATCCCCTGTAGTCCCTGGAATCCCTGTGGCCCCTGAGACCCCTGAAATCCAATACCCTGAAACCCCTGTGACCCCTGGAACCCTTGTGCGCCCTGTACTCCCTGTGGCCCCTGAAACCCCTGCCAGCCCTGGTTCCCCTGCGCCCCTTGTACACCCTGTGGGCCTTGGAATCCCTGGTAGCCTTGGTATCCCTGGAACCCCTGAAACCCAAGACCCTGAAATCCCTGGAACCCTTGCGGTCCTTGGTATCCAACGCTACCTTCCAGGCCTTGCGGTCCCTGGATCCCCTGTACTCCCTGTGGTCCCTGTGGTCCCTGAAACCCTTGCCAGCCCTGAACTCCTTGGAAGCCCTGGTTCCCCTGAAATCCAAAGCCTTGAAATCCCTGTGACCCCTGTGGCCCTTGGTTCCCTTGGTTGCCCTGAACCCCCTGGTTCCCTTGGTTCCCTTGATTACCCTGAAATCCAATCAGACCCTGAACACCCTGCAGTCCTTGATTGCCCTGTGGTCCCTGTACTCCTTGAAATCCAAAACCCTGAAATCCCTGCCATCCCTGAACACCCTGTAGCCCCTGCAGCCCCTGAAATCCCTGAACACCCTGAGGTCCCTGGTTCCCCTGAAATCCAATCAATCCCTGAAATCCTTGCCAGCCCTGTACACCCTGCGGTCCCTGGTTGCCCTGAAATCCAAAGCCCTGGAAGCCCTGGACACCTTGGTTCCCTTGTGGACCCTGTAGTCCCTGGACGCCCTGGTTTCCTTGCGGTCCTTGGACGCCCTGGAGACCCTGAACACCCTGAACACCCTGTGGTCCCTGCGGCCCTTGATTGCCCTGCCACCCCTGGACGCCCTGGAACCCTTGCCATCCTTGTGGTCCAGTGTTACCTGTCGGTCCCTGTGATCCCTGATATCCTGTAGGTCCAGTGGGTCCAATCGGTCCAACGGCACCAAAGGGTCCCTGGTATCCAGTGGGGCCTTGAGATCCTTGGGGGCCCTTGGCACCCGTAGGTCCAGTGAATCCCTGAGGACCATAATTTCCCTGCGGCCCAGTAGATCCAGTGGCACCCGTAGGTCCCGTATTACCTGTCGGCCCCCTGAGACCTGTTACACCTGTAGCACCAGTAGGACCCGTATTCGTCGCACTACCCGAAAGACCCGTGACGCCTGTAGGTCCCGTGACGCCTGTGTTTCCAGTCGGTCCTGTATTCGTCGCACTACCCCCAGCTCCCTGGACGCCCTGAGGACCCTGAACACCCTGTGGTCCCTGAACACCAAGCAAGCCCTGGAATCCTTGCGGTCCCTGTAGTCCCGTAGGTCCAGTCACGCCCTGGAACCCCTGAGGTCCCTGGTATCCTCGATTCGTCGTAGACCCAGGAGGTCCCATCACGCCCTGGAACCCTTGAGGACCTTGAGACCCAGTCGGACCAAGAGGACCATCAGGACCAATCGGACCTGCGCATACGTTCGGAGCACATGTCAGAACTCCTTGTCCTGGAATGTATCTTGATAGATAACTCATCTTGTTCTTTTCGCAGCGTTAAAAATCACGCTATCTTGACAAATGAGCGAACCTGTTACTGAGCCTGTTACTGAGCCTGTTACTGAGCCTGTTCCTGAGCCTGTTCCTGAGCCTGCACCTGCTCCCGCACTTGCACCTGAGCCCGCTCCTGCTCCAGGACCTACGGGCCCAGACATCACGAACCTCTTTCCCAATGCACAGACGACCACAGTTGAGCCACCTACTATCGTCAGTATGGATGAGCTGATGGCCAGTCACGCTGTGATTGTTGCAAAGGAGTCCGTTGACCGTGCATCCCTGAATGCCCTCGTGAACCCCACACGTGAGCAGTACCGTCCTCATCTGTTCCAGTGGGCGGCCGCTGGATTCCCTGGTATCTACGTAGTCCAGTCGTTCTCCGTCTCACCCCCCGACCTTTGTGCCGATGGAGTGAGGCGTGATGTGAATGCGTATATCAATTACCTTACGGGGACCGACATGGGAGCTATCGTGGCCAACATTCAGTCCCTCGTTACGGGCATTGTCGTGTCGTTCTCCTTCGAGGGGAATAGTGTGAGGATTCATGTGAGTAAGGCTTAGGACTTGTTCGTATACGAAGAAAGACAGTAATTGAGTGAAGGAGTCTGACTGAGACTTGAAAAGTTTACAACATTTACCACGGCACTATCCACGTTCGGACAATAGAACTTTCCACCAGGAGTCAAAAAAGCGCCTGAGTATCCGCTACCCGATGTTCCGCTGACCCCTCCCGTTGTAGTAAGTGTATTCGCAACTGGGTCCACGAATCCGAATGCCGTTCTACTTCTGGGGGCAAAGTAGATTTTTCCGTTTGGACCTAAACAGCCTCCAGTATAAGCCGCACTTCCTGGTGCGTTTGTGATTGTTGTAGTGTTGAATGTATTTGCGACCGGGTCAATAATACCCACATTCGTCGCATTGTAGGGGATACAGTATATCTTTCCATTAGGGGCCAAAACACCTCCGTTGTAAGCACCCACCGTGCTTACAGATGAACTCGGCATCGTTGTAAAGGTGTCTGTCGCAGGATCGATGATACCAACAGACACGGAACCACTATCAACAAATGGAATACAGTATATCTTTCCATTCGGGGCTAAGACGCCACCAATGTATCCCTGATTTGCTGCAACAACAGCATTGGGCATTATATTGAACGTTTTTGCAACAGTATCGATGATACCAATTGAACAAGAGATTGCATACGCACGAGGAATACAATAGATTTTACCATTTGGTCCTAATACAGATCCACAGTAAGATCCATTCGGAAGTGTTGAATTAGGTGTCGATAACATTGTGATCGCTGATGTGGAAAACGTGTTTGTGGCTGGATAGATGACGCAGACTGTTGCTGCACAGTATGGCGGACAATAGACATTTCCATCGGGTCCTAAGCAACTGCTAAAATATGCGTATGTCGTTGTACCTGTGATCGTCGTGACTATGGTATTTGTAGTTGTGTTAACCACCGTGATTCCAGTGACGTCCCAACCATACGAATATAAATTCCCATTGGGAGCAAGTGTGGCCGCAAACCCACATTTTACACTTGGCGTTATTGATGTACCGATACTAGCAGTCGCCCCAGAATTCGCAGCAGCCAAATTGCTCAGATAAGGCTGCCAATCATACTTCCAGTTTCCGGGGGTCACTTCTTGAAACTGGGGAGGTTGTGATGTAGAAGGCGGTATGGATTTGAAGGGGTGTGACGTGACGTTACTAATGCCCCACTTGGACATCAGGTAGTTTTCAACGGATTGGCGTTGGGAGTCTGTCAATGCAGTATTGTAGACAAGAACTTCACTGACTGAACCAAGAAGCGTAGAGTCGGTATTAAACCCTGCACCTCCTGCAATTCGTCCAATGTTATACACGTTGTAATTAAAGTTTCCTGATGATGCACCCGCTCCTGCTGTTGTCCCATTAGCATAGGTCGTATTAGAGGATCCCGTATAGACAGATGAAGCAGCAAATGGTGTACCATATGTAATTGGTTGATAGGAGATGACGCTGCCATTGCGATAGGTAACCACGCTTTGAGTGACGCCACCGCCACCGTTACGTCCCAGAAAAGTAGATGTAGGGAGATTCCAGTCTTGACTTCCCGATGCAGCAAGGGAGATGATACGAGGATAGACGTTTACACTTGTTCCAAGATTCATAAAGGCCACTGCAAACATACTGAGAGTTGACCCAGTGTTACTAGCGATTGTTCCTGAGAATGACCCAGTGGCACCGTCAAACGCAATCGCTGGATATCCACCCATCCCGTTTGACGACCATACAGTGCTTTCTGCATTTCCAATTGATGTTCCGTTGTTTCCGTTTCCCGATTTATCTTTCCACAATACGACGTTTGATGTCTGAGTATTCGTATAAATGTTAGAAATCTGGGCGGCAGTAAGAACACTATTGTAGATACGAAGGTCGTCAACATAACCGGTGACTGGATAGGGATCTGGACCAATGTCGGCTCCTCCTCCAATCGTAATACCATTTATTGTTGACCCAGCTGCAGTAACAGCACTTCCAGATTGAGCTCCGTTTACATAGAGCAATAAGGTACCACTGTTATACGTGATTGCGGCGTGATACCATGTGTTTGCACTAACTGGGTATCCCGCCCCGTTGTTTGCAATGTGATTGTATGAACAATACATATTTCCCGCATAAACGTAAAAGTTTATGTTTCCAAGCGAATATCCTGAATTAGGTCCCGTAGTAATGAACGTGTATTTACCCGATGTAACTGGTAACTGAACCCAACATGCAATTGTAAAGGTTGAAGGAAGATTATACGTTGATGATAGATAGTTAGAAGAAACCGCCCCCTGTGCATTCACGAAGGATAAGGCTTGTCCATATTTCCCGGTGACGTAGGGAACGGAACCTGTTGTTGTGAATGTTATCACATTGGATTGATCCACGATTGAACCGTCAAAAGGAAAGTATGCGAGCGGAGGGGTTGTTGTTGTAAACGTAATCGAGTTAAGATCAGACGCATCTAACCACAACGCACATCCAGGAATATTCAGAGGCGACAAGGTCTTGCCCGGCAAGTTGTTCAGGAGTCCCCATTTGGCGGCGAGGTAGCCTTCGATTTGTTGGCGTTGGGTTGTGGATAACGCATCGCTGTAGACAATTACTTCATTAATATAACCTACCCAATAATCACTAGACGATGAAACAAGCTGATAAGCTTGAAATCCTATACCGAATAAATAGATGCTAAAGTTACTACTTATTGCAGCCGATCCGACACTTGTACCGTTTAAATACCCTGTATGTGTCGTTCCATCAAACATAGAATCAACAAGATACGTTGTAGACGTATCGATTGAAAAGGGACCCACTGTAGCCGCCCCATTTCCAAATGCTTCTTGCCATAAGGACACATTCGACGAATTTCGCGAGATATTTGTTCCACCTGCCCCCGATATGAAGTCATTATTAATCAACGTAGAGAGTGAGAGAGCACGACCATAATTATATGTAGAAGAGTTCATATTTAGAATAACAAAAGCCGAAAGCTTATTGCCTGTTATAGGTGATGAAAATGACCCCCTAAAGTAATTGCTCAAACTAAAATTCATACCAGTTAGTCCATTAGCACTTGTATATGTCGAAGGTTGATTAGCCGTCGTTGATTGCGATGCATTATTGTTGTTACCTGATTTATCTCTCCATAGGTTCACACTGTTACCCGAACTAAACGTCATCGAACTCTGGTCCGCTGCATCTAGCCACAACGCACATCCAGGAATATCAAGAGGTCCAAACGGTCTCGAGAACGCCGGTAAAGAATAGAAGGGGTGGATCGCGGGAAGACTTGGCTTGATTCCCCATTTGCCCATCAGGTAGTTTTCAACGGATTGGCGTTGGGCGGTTCCAAGCACCGAGTTAAATACGACAACTTCTGCAATATATCCTGTGGTTCCACCGTTATAATGTCCAATACGATAATATGAAGCTCCGCCCGATGACGTAACTGTATTAGAGGCTACTTGGTTTCCATTGAAATAAAGAACCGATGTTGTACTACCTGAAACCGATACAGTCCCTCCATAAACCGTATATTTACTCGTCGTGAGTCCGTTTGTAGACCAGTTTGCTAGAACTTCATCTGTAACACCGGTTCTTCCAATTCCAACATTGCTTGAAGGTGCTGCGTAGAAGAATGCGAACGGACCTACTGCCACCGGTTCACCATATGGTGTAAATGTATTATTCAGATAGACACAGAAGACAGTTTGTGCTGAAAGAGAAATTGTGGGATATGTCATCGTTTTTCCAGTAAATAATAGCGTATTAAGTCCGTTCTGACTCCCTCCAGTCGTGGGCTGACTCCCAGCCGTGGCTTGTGTTGCATTATTTCCAGACCCAGACTTATCACTCCATTGCGTAACATTGTTGGTTGAGAGTGTTAATGTAGTCGTATCAGACGCATCCAACCACAGAGCACACCCAGAAATACTCAGGGGCGTCTGAACAGGGGCGGGAACCTGGACGTGAAGCCCCCACTTCCAGGCCAAGTAGCCTTCAACGGATTGGCGTTGGGTGGTGGAGAGAACAACGTTATTATAGACAAGAACTTCATAGATTTTCAAGTTTGCGTGTATATCTCCAAGGACATCAAAACTGGCAATACCGCCCAAATATACATCGCCTGTTACTTCTTGGTAATTATTCGCTGAACTTGCAATCCAACTGTTACCATAAGCGGAAACAACATAGTTAGAGGAACCTATAACACCTACGGTGTATTGTATACTATAGAGAACTGTGTTTGTAGTCGCCAATCTATTCCTAAATGTCGTGTAATTTGAGTCAGAAACTGCAATATTACCACGAATTGCATAAGAACTGCGAAGTAATTGATACAGCCCATAATCAAGTGTGCTAAAGAGTCCTTGGTTATTAGTTCCTGTTTGCTTATCTGCGTAGACAATGAACATGATACATGTCTGATTTGTTGTATTTGTAAACGCAGCCACTGGTAATCTTATATGGGTGTTATTATTACTTGTTTCAATATAATTGCTTGGTATGTAAGATGGTTTATTCGTATCAAATCCAGCATTATTTCCGCTTCCAGACTTATCGTTCCACGCAGTGACGGTTGTGGTTCCAGTTACAGTTGAAGCATCAGCAGCATCCAACCACAGTGAACACCCCACAATACTTCGTGGGTCAAACCCAGAGATGCTTTTGGAGGTCCCTAGCATTGCTTCTTTAGAACAAAACATAATTAGAGGTTGACCCGCTTGGGTACGTTAGCATCATCGTAATCGAGTTTGCGGGAGGGATTGTGACTGGATTGGCTGGGGCTGTGGTGTATGAGCCAGTGTAGGTAAACGTGATCGACAAGTACCCAGCAGTGTTGTTGCGGAACACCCAGTAGGCGTTTGAATCGTTTGACCATACGACCGTAGGCAGTGTAATTCCAGTTAGCGATGATGTCGTGATGTTGAAATGAGTACCATACGAGTTGGTTTGGACTGTCAATGAAGTTCCCGAAGAAACGTTAGAGTACAATGGACGATAGCCGTTGCGAATGGTGACACCGCCGTTCACATCGAGAGTCGTTGCGGGGGTCGTAGTTCCGATACCCAAGTTAGAGTTATTACTGAAGTACAAGTTCGTATTGCCGTAAATACCCGTACCGCCTGTTGCGACCGTAAGCACGTTCCAGAATCCCGTAGCCCCTAAGATTGACAGTGAGCTGCCTCCTGCAGCAGAGGGTCCTGTGGGTCCAATCACACCCTGCCACCCCTGGTTGCCCTGAACACCAATAGCAGATTGTCCAACGGGTCCTTGCCATCCCTGTGCTCCATTGGTTCCAGCAGCGCTATTCCTGATGTAGTATGAGCTTCCATCCGAGTAGATTGTAATGCCAACGTTTGATCCGAGGGTATAGGGTGTAGTCAGTCCAGTGTAGGTTCCACTGAATGTCAACGTCTGAGCAGCATTCGATACGTTAGAGAACTTCCACCAGATACCAGATGGAGAGGTTGAAGGGTCTGCAAGATTGATCGTAGCCGAAGCACCTGTCAACCTGAATGTGGTCGAATAGTAGTTCGAGGTAGCAGTAAGGTCAACCGTTGTCCCTGCTACGTTGGATGTGATGTACCGCCACTCAGTTGGTCCTTGGAGGCGGACTTTATTGGTGGGCGCGATGGTTAAGTTTGACTGGCTATCTCCTCCGATTGTACCGACAGTGAATGCAACGGTTGCCCCTGAAAACTGGCTCAATGGATATTGAATGATCACAATACCCGCAGATCCATTTCCACCACCATATCCAGCACCTCCGGCTCCACCGCCACCACCGCAACCTATTCCTGTAGCATTGTATCCAGTGAGACCACCTATTGCTCCATTTCCACCACCACCCGTTCCGCCTGTACCAGGCGCACTACCAGCACCTGCAGTAAAAGACCCACCACCACCGCCGGCTGAAACTACATACGTGTTTCCAGCAATCGTGTAGCTGGCTCCATTTCCTCCGTTTCCTCCAACCCAACCTGCCGGTTGCGTAGCGTTGCCACCCGCCGACCCCATACCTCCTCCACCACCTCCACCACCACCGGGGCTTCCCGTACCTGCCGCGAATCCTTGTGAGCTTGTACCGGCAGCTCCACTTGCACCACTACCGCCTCCACCACATCCACCGTTTGACCCTGCAGTATAGGGTGGAGGATACCCGCCTCCCGATCCACCACCAGTACCGACAATGGAATTGAATGAAGAATTTGAACCATTTAACCCTGGAGGAGAACCACCTGAGCCAGAACCGCCAGCCCCAACCGTTACGGTATAACTCGTAGCTGCAATTGACTGCGATGTGAGGAATACAGCTCCACCTCCACCTCCACCACCACCAGTCTGAGCTCCACCACCACCGCCGCCGCCTACAACAAGCACGGTTGCGTTTGTGATCGACTGTGCTACAGTAAATGTTGACGTCGGCGTTGTTGTGAAGATATGGTAGGCATAGGCTACTGTATTGGATATGAACGTACCGTATGTCTGACCTCCTGCACTTGCGTTCGGATTATCCGCAGCATAAACAGGAGCAAACAACGCACTGGATATATTGTTAATCGGGTTGTTACTCATGTTCAGACCACCAGACCCCTTCACATTCAGAGTTGTCCCGTCAAAGGTCATATTCGAGTTCCCGAACAGTCCCGTACCTCCAGTCGCAACAGTGAGAACACTTCCAAACCCAGTGGATCCCGTGATGGACACTGAACCGCCTCCTCCCCCAGATCCAGCAGGTCCCTGAACACCGATAGGTCCCGTCACTCCCTGGTTGCCCTGGTTACCCTGAGGTCCCTGGTTACCCTGAGGTCCCTGAACACCGATAGGTCCCGTCACTCCCTGGTTACCTTGGTTCCCCTGAGGTCCCTGGTAGCCAATCATTCCCTGGAAGCCCTGGTTCCCCTGCAAACCCTGTACGCCTTGGACTCCCTGAGGACCCGTAGGTCCAGCGCTGTTCCTGATGTAGTAATTGGTTCCGTCCGAGTAGATTGTAATGCCAACGTTTGATCCGAGGGTATAGGGTGTAGTCAGTCCAGTGTAGGTTCCACTGAATGTCAACGTCTGAGCAGCATTCGATGCGTTGATAAAAGTCCACCAGATACCTGTGGGTAAGGTTGTTGGATTTCCAAAGTTAATCGTAGCCGAAGCACCTGTCAATCTGAATGTGGTCGAATAGTAGTTTGACGATGCAGTCAAGTCAACTGTGGTTCCCGATACGTTGGAGGTAATGTACCGCCACTCGGTTGGTCCTTGGAGGCGGATATTGCTCTGGTTCGTGCTGAGTGTAACGTTTGACTGGGAATCCACTGTGATGGTTCCGACTGTAGGCGTTGTTCCCATGACTGTGGGTGCTGCAGCATAATAGGGATGTGTGTTTGAAAACCTGGTCTGAACTCCCCATTTCCATGCAAGATATCCCTCAATCTGTTGACGCTGTGTCGGGTTTAAGCCAGCAGGATAGAAGAGGAACTCTGCAATGTTACCTATCAATCCACGACCATAAAACAGAGATGACATTGTGATGTATGACGTCCCACCGTATCGCGGTTGGACTGTGTCAATGACTGAGTATACGTTGCTATAGTAACTAGTGTCCAGTGTTGGATTAAACATACCATCTACATAGAAATTGGGACTGCCTATTGAGTTTGTATCTGCAGGCAAACTTCCTGTTCCGCTAAGTACTCCAGTTCCATCATATCGAATAGAAAAATCACCAGCGTTAATATCAGAAAATCCAATAATATAACCATTGCCACTTGTTTTCTTCGATACGATGAAGAACGCAGACCCGTTATTCCACGTGATTTGATTGGTGGATGTCATGACACTGTAACTATTTGGGAAGTTCACCACCGAATAGGCTCCATCTGTTATCCTTGCAGTGGTACCGCCAGATATGTTACTGAACGTATTTGAACTAGACCCCTTGTCCTTCCATGTTAGAAGGTTGCTGGTAGAGACGTTTGAATAGGTAAACTGTGCTGCATCAGCCGCATCTAACCAGATGGTAGGAGTAACTCCCATGTTTGCAGGTGTCAGTGGTACATAGCCTGGTGCGATTGTAGAAACAGTCAGCGAATACGCATTGCTGATTGGAGTGTAGTTCATGTTCAGACCACCCGTACCCTTCACATTCAGAGTCGTTCCATCAAAGGTCAAGTTGGACTGACCTATCGCAGCATTTGAGCCGTTTGCCGTCAGAACGTTAGAGGTACCCGTGGCACCCGTGATCGTAGTGAATCCTGGTCCCTGGTTGCCCTGGTTACCCTGCGGTCCCTGGAACCCTTGGTTCCCTTGGTTCCCCTGAGGTCCCTGGTTACCCGATGTACCTGAGTAACCAGTCGGTCCCTGGAAGCCCTGGAAGCCCTGGTTACCCTGCGGTCCCTGGTTGCCCTGGTTCCCCTGAGGTCCCTGGTAGCCAATCATTCCCTGAGGTCCCTGGTTTCCCTGCCAGCCCTGGACTCCTTGGAAGCCACGAGGACCCGTAGGGCCAGTAGGACCTTGGCCACTGATGGATTGGAAGACAGTGCCGTTCCAGTAAATGTTGGTTGAACAGCCAGCATTTAGTGTGAAACTTGAGCCAAGACCCGAGCCCGATGTGTAGGTGACGCTGATCGTCAGGTTTGATGCAGTTGAATTGTACAGCTCCCAAAAGACACCTGGGGCTGCTGACGTATACGAAGGCAATGTCAGGGCGTTGAACCCAGTGTTGGTGATCGTATACAATGCTGCAGAATACGTGGACGGCAACAGGTTTGTCGGCGTAGGAATGGTGTACGAGGTGCCTGAGATGGTGACCATATTCGTGCGCCATTCCGTCGGGGCTAAGATGCGGAAGTTGTTGGTGGGCGCTACCTGGATGTTTCCAAGATAGTCCACGTTCATGTTTCCAGCCGACGCAACACCTGCAGACGGTGTCGCAGAATAATACGGGTGAGTAATTGGCAGATTCCCTTGAAGTCCCCACTTCCATGCAAGATACCCCTCAATCAGCTGACGATTGGTGGCTGACAGACCCGTATTGAACACAACCAACTCTGCAAGGTAGGCGGGAACAGAGTTTGTAGATAGCCCACCCTGCCCGTTGATAAACAGGGGTGCAGTAATCGCCGTTGTTCCAGACTGGGTAACTCCTGACGTAACTAGAGTTCCATTGGTGTACACCGCCATCGTAGATGACTGGGATGGGTCTGGGTTGACAACCTCTACCAACTGCCATGTATTGGTAGTTGTTAGATTCGTTGACCCTACACTGGTCGCCATTGTTTTAGTTAAGGACAATTAATAGCTGACAATACTGCTTACAGCTGGTGCAGATAGACCCGATGCATTTGATGTCGTGACCGTGAAATACCAGTAGGCTCCCGATACAAGACCGGTAGGCGCTGTTGCAGGCGCTGTTGCAGATCCAGTTGTAGTACCTGAAGCATTTGATGTTCCGTAATAGCCGTTTGAGGTTGAACGGTACAGTGTCCAAAGATTGCTTGTAGAACCCGACGCCGCAGTCCAGCCAAGCGTTGCAGTTCCCGATGCGATAGAGAGTGTTGGGGAGGTTGGTGAAGGAACACCAGGTGTTATTGTTCTAATACGACTATCGTATTCGCCAATAAGAATAACACCAGATGGCATCAGGGTACATCCCATTGGTTGAACAAACGTTGCTGCCGATCCTGATCCATTGTTATTACCAGCCGTAGCACTACCTGCTAATGTTGTCACAACGCCGGAATTTGCACTCCAGTTCGTTGATGTAAGAAGACGGACTCGGTAATTGTAGCGATCTCCGACTATAACTGAGTTGGATGATAACGCACAAATGCCTGTCGGCCAATTAAACTGAGCAGATGTACCAGTTCCATCTTGGAATGAAGCTCCAGAGTTTCCTGCGATTGTTGTAAC
>Ga0209085_1001900_pt1 | contig 12388 bp, 27 predicted proteins | sample C_131016_EF_Meta_FD_187310 | JGI IMG/M metagenome (GOLD analysis project Ga0209085, IMG submission 187310) | Freshwater microbial communities from Lake Croche, Canada to study carbon cycling - C_131016_EF_MetaG (SPAdes) (version 2) | ecosystem: Environmental > Aquatic > Freshwater > Lake...
CCCTCCTAGCTCCATTATACGAGTTCTAAATACCCAAGTGCGCGGCGGTCATAACCTTGACCGACCGCTTCTTGTGTTCGTTGATAGCAAACAAAACCGTACCGTGCTGGCGACGATTAAATGTTGCAGCCACAGATTCATAAGACAGTCCGGGGAATTGTTCATGTATAAGATACATGGCCTCCTGCCTTGCTGCGCTTATATATCCGAGCCTAGATTTACCAAGCAAATCCTCCGGCCTGACATTATATCGGGCAGCGGTTTCGCTTATCAGTAAATTAATTTTATCTTTCATACCGCCCTACAATTTAAAAAATTCATTCATGGGAATTAGAACGCAAGGTTCCACATCCTCCCAATCTCCACGATCAGTCCGACCTTTAACTGCTAGGTCATCGGTCGTAAAGTTTTTATTAATGGGAAAATAATAAACCCCCTCAACCATGCTGACCGCTAGAATGCTGCGAATCCCAGCGGCCATGGCAAATTGTTTAGCTGCAACAATTTTGCTGAGGCTAATCATATACCCACCCATTGCATCAATTCGATTATATGAGTATTTCCTCACCTTTATTTCTATAAAGGCAACCACCTTGCCGTCACGCTCAGCCACATAATCAAATCGGTATTGGGTTGGCAGCTTAGTTAATTCACAGTTCCAATTCCTTTCGAGAATTTCTTTCACTGCAATTTCTGATCTTAGGTTTGCATCTGTTTCATAAGTCGGTCTCATGTCACCACCTAAAAATAATGATTATATAAATTAGCACAAGAAAAAATCCTAGCATTTCGCACCCCTATGAATCCTGATCTGCTGATGCACGGTCGCATGGTGTCGTCCAGTCATCCTGCCAATCGCCGCAAGGCTCCACTTACCAGTGTCATAGAGGGCCGTGTAGACCTCGGCCCTAACCTTGGCCAGCCTCATGCCCTTATGGCGGCTAGTGAACTCCTCACGGCTTACGCGAGCCGCTTGCAAGATAGGCTCGGCAATGGACCAAGCCTCCTTCCCGCAGGGCCTTCCATATTTATTGCTTCCCGTTAGCTTAACGATTCGGTCAGAGAGAATTTTATTCTCCGCCTCAAGCTGAGCCATTCTAATTTTTAATCTATAAATTTCTTCAGGCCTCATCTTCCACCCTCCGATAGCGAGCCATGTCGGCCTTGTATGTGACCATGATTTCCTTGGCATCATCATTGCGGGCAAGGATAGCGCCGTGTTCGTGCAAACTATTTATATATTCCAGCATACTATCTGTAACCTTTTTTCCCTCGGCATACCCCGCATCCCAGCCAGTTGCATCATCACCCAATTCACCCAGCAACTTGCCAAGATTAATTCGAGCCATACACAAAGCGCCAAGCATGAAGCCCAAGGCCCAAGCAATAATAGTGATAATCATTTCAGATGCTTCCCTTCTTCGATACATTCGCATACCCAATCAAGAGCAAACTCACTTCTGATCCAAGCCACAATCTTGGCCCGCTCGTCTTCTTGGCCAGCTTTGTAAATACCAAAAACCGTAGCGGCTTCGATAGTTTGCATGATGTTTTCGTTTATCATTTCAAATGCTCCCCTTCTTCGATGCGGTCAGCCTTATTGTCGTAAACCTCTACTCTTCGCAACCAAGCCACAATCTTGGCCCGCTCGTCGGCTGCGGCTTCTTTGCGGTCAGCCTCAATAACCGCGGCGCTTTCCCAACGCTCAGCGGTGCTGGCGCACCCGCAGATTTCTAATGATAAAATATACGCCTCTTTCATTTCAGATGCTCCCCCGCTTCGATCACAATCGCCGTTGCCAGCAAATGGCCCCAAACGATTCCATTTGGGTCATTTTCAACCCGGTCAGCCACCTTGCGGATGTGATCCACGATCTTGGCCCTCTCTTCCTGCACCGCACCAACCTCCAACATCTTTATGGACATTGCTTGTGCGCTGATTGCGTCCTCAAGGGCACACAATGCACCCTCAAGTTCGCTAATTCTTTCTTGCATTTGTTCTACGGTTTGAAATGTCATTATGCTTTCCTCAGTTCAGGGTGCTTGGAATAAACAACTTCCCACACATCATTCACATCCTCAGGATTAAATAGGCTCAGCGTTGCATTCATAAACGCTTCCTCCAAACGAATCTGGCGCTGCATTTTTTCTTCGCGCCTTAGCACAGTACCGAGGGTTTCCACACGCTTATATGTAGCGGACGATAGATTAATAGCCTTCTTGACGCGGGCCATCCATTGCATGTCCATTTCCTCGTAAGCCAATCGGCAGTATTCAATCTGTGCATTCATAGCGTCAATCTTCTCATCAAACCACCCTAGGGCGAGTTCCGCATCCGTTGCAGTCTTAATATCGTCGATATTAAATTCAACGGGACGGTCAGAGATTGGTGGAGTCCAAGTCATAGTCTTTTCCTACTCTTTAAATTCAACTTACATTTCAACACGTTGGCCGAATGGCACTGGTTGCGTATCACCACCGGGCCACACAACCCATAGCACAGGATAGCCGGGATCAGAACCAAAATTATTGGGGCTGCGGTCACATTCTAGGTCAGTAAAATAAACCAAAGCGTTTGGCCTTATGTTATTATCCCGGACCCAATCAAAGGCTGGTTTGAACCTAGTACCACCTCGTCCCTTAGGGACAATCTTGATCTCGTCAAACGTGGTATATTCTGCGGTCCATTGGACCATCGCATCACACGCAATGACGTAGATTTTTTCAGGCTGGAGGTCTTCGTTGATTTTGCGAATGTTGGCCACATAGCTGCTAAGCAATGCCTCATCCACAGAACCGGACGTATCGGCCACAAGAACCACCGTTCCCGGCCCCTCCTTAGGATTGCCCGGTAAATAAACCCCCTCACCGATATATCGGCGGCTGGGCTTAGACCAGTCAGGCGTGGGCAATTCACCGCCACCAAGAAATTTAACAATTTCGTTGGTGTAATCTTTTTGAGAATCTATTTCGTCGATGGCAGTCTCAATTAAATCCCCGCCCTTATCGCCCTGCTTTTTAGCAGCCATCAGGGCGCGGTTGACCATGCCCTTAACGTCGGATTCCTCCATGCCAGACGTACCGCCATCGTCATCCCTGCCACCAGTGAGTGACCGAGCATCCGACTTCTCGCTGCCCTCGCCGGGGCTTTGCAGACCCACACCAATATTTGGGTTGGGTTTATTTTTGTCACGTTTGTTATTAATTAAATCGTATATCTGTTCAAACGATTTACCCTGATGACTAAGGGTTATTAAACCATCTGGACAGGAAACTATTTGGGCGAGGACGCCAAAGCCGCCAAACGATTTTTGGTTATTGTTCCTTATTTTAACCAGCATGGATGCAGCACTGGCATCCGAGGCCATTAATTCCCGATCTTTATTATCCATCTTATGCGCTTGCGCCCGGAAGGCATGACGCATGGCCACCTTGATCGTAGCTAGGATTATAAGCATGAGCATAACCCGGTCGTCGCTGTTGAGCATTAGCGGGTTGTAGGTTATAGTTGACCCGTCCGTAACCATGGGGGTTTGGAGCGTATCGTCCTGCGCCCACTTGACCCCAAGCGCCACCCTCGCAAAGAATGGCTCGTCTTTCAGCATCAGAAAAACTAAATTCCTAATGCGTTCGTGAACCTTTAAATCAAATTCTTTCATGTGCTTTCCTTTTTGAACAAAAAAATAGGGACGCTGATTTGGCCAGCGCCCCTATTTCTCACCGACTGAAGGAGGCCTATTCGGGAATGTCCGCTAGAACATTTCCCAGATCGCCCGCTATCTTCTTAGCAACTTCTGGATTGCCACGCAAGGCCTCAATATTAAATTCGGCAAACTCTTGCTTCACCCGATCAATCGCATTCTCCAAGAATTTATCATCTGTAATATTTAGTAGTGGGAGAACGTCAACCAGTTCGGTTAGGTTGGCAAACATGGCCGACGATAGGTTGGCCCGATCACCAGCCTCAAGATTTTCCGCATAGGAAGCTAGCAGCTTACGCATGCTATTTAATTGATTACGCAGACGGAAGAATAAATTCTGCGTACCCTCGGAAAGCCTTTCGGCCGTGGTCTTCTCGACCTGAGCAACCAATAGGTCACGATCGGGGGCGGTCATAGGCACAAACTCGCCGGATGGAATCGGAGCGTATTCAACGCTAACCCCGAATAAATTATCCAACTCGTCTACCGTTGGATATTCGTCCGGATTAAACATCTCCTTCATTTTTTCCTGAGCATCTCGAACGTGAGAGGGGAATTGATTTTTAAATTCCGCAATCTCATCCTGCATCTCGGCGGCAAGCGCATCCATGCTTTGCTTGTACTCGTCCAGAGTCGAAAAGACCGCAAGGCGTGTACCGTCATCGTCCCAATAGCGAGTCATGAAGCTATGAACGTCCCGGATGCGAGTCCTAACTGAGCGAATGCCCTTAAGGGCCTTAGGGTCAATTAGTTTTTTGTGGTAAGACCCGGACTTAGGGTCGGCATCATACATAGAGGCGGCTCGCTCGCCTACCTCACGGTCAACCTTGGTTGCGGTCCACATCTTGACCTTAACCTTGACCAGCATTCCTTGATTTTGCACAGACATAATTAATTCCTTTAAGCTGCTGTGGTGGTGGCTGTTGCTGTGGTGGCCTTGCGCCACGATGCAACGGTTGGGTTACGCGAGAATGGTGAATCAGTCGCCAAGAGCGAAGCGATATAGGCGTTTAAGTCGGGATAATCTTTAGATACCCGGTCGAAAAAACTAAGCACGGCCATAACGTCATTGGTCCTCGCCTCAGCCACAACCAACTCAGCCATCCGCATACGCAAGGCGGCTTTCTTTGGGATGGGGACGTTAAGCGGATCGGCCACAACATCCTCATAAGAGGGCAGCATAGTATTAGTTTCAATCCAACTAATAAAATCCTGACCCATGGCCTCACCGACAGAGCCGATAACCATGGCCCGCAATACTTTGCCCTTAGCGCCAGACTGCACGATCTTGCTCACATATTCCCATGTGCGAAACGTGGGGTAGGCAATCTTGTCTGACGAAAACTGATAGAGCGAGCCGTGATTGGCTTGAATGTATCGGATAACTGACTGGTCATAGCCCATCTTGATAGCGTGTTTAATCCAAGGCGGGGCCTCGGGAATTAATTCCACATGCACCATGCGATTTTTAATCTGCGAGGGCATTTCATTTACCCCAGCCCGATGCTTGCGCTCATTACCAGCCGCCACAATAGACCAACCATCTGGCAATTTATATTTACCGATGGTCCGGTCTAGAATTAATTCGCTTGCAGAATTAACCACAGCGGTTGAGGCCTGAACGATTTCGTCTAGGAACAAAATGCCATTACCCTTGCGAGGCAGAATGTCACTGGCCACAAACGTCATAACGTCCATCTCCTCGTCGTTCACCTTGACCTTGGGTAGACCCCGCAGATCAAGCTGATCAAGCTGCACTAGGCGCAGATCAATCATCTCAAGCTTGTCATCAGTTGTCACCTGACGCACGGTCGCAGACTTGCCAGAGCCGGGAGGTCCCCAGATCATAAGGGGGAGCCGGGTCTTGTAAGCCTGACGGATAACGTCAGCCGCTAATATATTATTAACCTTCTCAATGTCAGCCATTTGGCCCTCCAGTTTATGAGTGTCATTTTTCTAGCAGATAAAAAAATCCCCCACAAGAAAAACTTGCAGGGGAATAATTTTAATGGACGGTTTGTTTTATGGTCGGCTCTCGACCAATCGCCATTAAATCCTTGAGGTTGGTATTATCTATGTCCTCGTGAGGCATTAATTCCTGCAACGCCTCCATCGCCTCGCCTTCAGTAATTAATCCCTCGGCAAGATCGGATTTAATTTTAGCTAGTGCGGCCACCTGATCACCAGTGACACCCACCAGCTTGACATTACCGCGATTTAAAATTGAATCCCCCGTCTGCTCAATCACCTTGAGGGCGGTATGCAGGGATTTAACCACTGGCAAATTCCTAGGCTCGCCCTCAATTGCAAGGAAGCTTGAGGCCCCCAAGATCAGGGTGCAAAGGATCGTGATTTTAATCATTGAGTCATCGCCCATCTGATTAACCTGCCTTAGGCATTCGTTAATAAATGTCTCGGCCAAACTCTTTGCGGCCTCTAGTTCCTCGTCGGTAAATTCTACAGTCTCGCCGTGATCAATCATTAGATTCCTCCCTGCCCATTATGGTATTAATGTGGGCCACCATATGCTCAATAAAGGGCAAACTAAAGACCTGCTCGATATTTTCCACGTTGATTTTGACGGTGATAAAACTCCCGTCATCCTCCTTAGATATTGATATATCCGCATCAAAAGTTTCTGTCTCGCTCATGCTTTGCCCTCCGTTAAAGCGTACATCATCACGTCAACTGGCGTGAGGAATTTCACATTTAATTTATCTTTGGGGGTTTCCGGCTCCGTGGTATCGCCCTCAGGGTCAGTACCAAGGACCAAGCCCTTGCCAGCCAAAGGCCGGGGATCATCACCAATCGTAAAAAAGTGTTGATCCTTACCGCTGATCAAGCCCTCGTCGTCGATATATACCACATCCTCATTGGACGCGCTGAACCGAACGCAATCAAAATATTGTGCGCCGATCCAAGAATAAATTTCGTGGAAGTCACCAGAGTATTCTATCTCACTCACGGTGCAAGTCGTTGGATTAATTAGATAAGCTTTCATTTTCAGATTCCCTTAGCTAGGATTAGCAACCCCAGAATAGACATGATGATTGCCACGGTCAAGAAAAAAGGTTCGTTATTTTTTTTCTTTGGCCGAAAGGCGACCTCGTAAGCTTGCAACCGCAAGCCCCTGCTCTCGCCATGCCTGAGCAACGATTCGTGTGTTTCTTGTGGCATGTGTGCGGATTCACTAGGCATTTAATTCTCCGTTAATTGATCCCAATTTATTTAATATATCCCGAGCGTTTTTCATGCTCTGAGTATCCTTAGGCGTGACGGGTCCGGGATAACTAATTATCCCCTCGACTGCTCGCCACATAGGCCCAGACTGTACCACCAGACGGGCCACGTCTTCGTCCACGCAATGGCAGATGCGCCGCAGATCGCGGTCAACTACCCACATACTCCCGACTGCTATCAGATCAGGCTGGAGGCTCCAAGGCTGAGGGTGCTTGATCATGTGCCCAGCCCCACCCAGCCCAGCTTGAATGCCCAGAACAGGGCGAAGGTGAAACCAAAGATCAGACCAATTAATGTTCCGATCCAGAACACCACGAGCAAGGCATCAACCATGTTGGCCGATTTAATATAGAGAGACCGCCAGATTTTCATTTGTTCCTCTCCTGCGCTACGATCATGGCCCGCAGATTATTTATTTCCTGCTCGTATTTTTCCATGTGGCCATTCATATCTGCCACCAATAGACCAAAGCCTTCCTGCATATCGCTCACCTTTTTATCGAGCGACTTCAGATTAAATAAATCATAGGCCATCATGGCTAGCGTGGCTTCTAGTTCCCAGCGAGAATTATTCCAAGTCCAGCCCAGCTTGTGAGTTGACCTGACAAATTCCCGCACCTCGTCCCGGTCAGAATTAAATTGTTTCATGGACCAGTCGGGCCGCGCCTTAAGTCGTGCGTCCGATATGTTACCCGCAATTAATTCGACCTGCTCTTCGTGCGTCAGGCGTTCCATCCTGTCTGTCATCGTGTAGTCCCCGCTGCCACCCAGAATGCCCAGCCCTGACGGGTTGCCCTCTGGCGCGTTAAGGCCTCTTCGGCCAGTTGAATTGTCGGGTATGTCCCCACCACCTCTTGGGTCAGGCGTTTGCTTTTATTCGCGCCCTTCCCCGTAGGAATTCCCATCACTCTAAAACTCATGCGATTTCTCCCATGTAAAATGCCAGTCTATCTAGCATTTAAATAGAGGGCCAGAATTAAATCCTAGCCCTCTTGTTAAATGTTAGGCGTACTCTTCGAGTTCGATCTTGATATTGCTCTGCCCTATGGGCTTGCCATAATACCAAACGTCCCCGTCTGGATCAGTTCCTAAGAACGCCCAGTCCCCCAGACCTTCAGTCTGATTGTGGTCTAGGACGTACTCCTTAAGGACCCGGCGGGTATCCTCTCGCCAATCCAGCCTGTGAGACCTCACATATTGCTTGGCCTTTATCCGATTGGAAAACCTAACGCTAAAGCGATCCGCCCGGCTCTCGGTTTGCGGATGGAATTTAATTATTACCAACATTATTTTTTCACCCGCTTAAAATCGTTGGTCATTTCCGTGATGGACGCCATGAGGAATCCCTCCACCCCATAAACCACCCTGTCGATCTGCTCTTTGTCCCCTTCGCAAGAGATAGTGATAGCGATAGCTAGGCTAGTGGTCAGGGCGCTAATCAGTGTGGCTTTAGCGTCCGCTGTGTGGGCGGTCATACCGTAGGCTTGAACCACATTGGCAAGATCATTTTTAAACTTGGTATCTTGATTCATTTTTTTCTCCGATCAGGACTTAATGTCCTACAGGCGGGGCGATTGCTCACCCCGCCGCTAGGAAATTAATTAATCTTGGAGGCGGTGGCCTTCCATGAGTTGATCCACCGTGCCGCAAATGTAGTGCTGCTTGTCCACATCATAGACGGATAGCTTCGCCCGGTTCGCACCGGAAATAAATAAATCCCGTGCCAATTTATTCGCTAGGTTGGCAATCGTCAGGCCATCCGCCCGGTTATAAACATAATAGCCGACCGTTGTTTCGCTAATCATCAAGGTGTCATCGTTCATTTTGCATCTCCAAAAATTAAAGGCCGCTAGGCGAACACAAGCCGCGAAGCGGTATCAGACCACCTGACATAAGATGGATAGTCCAGCCATACCTAACCACAACAAGGATATTGTAGTCAATAATTTAATCCAAAGCTTAATTTCTGGATCGCCCCAGACACCCGCTAGGATAATTCCCCAAGGCAGAATTGCCATAACCACAAAGGCAATAATTAATTCACGCATCTTCCGTCTCTCCAATCATCTGAATAACAAAGTCCCGCGCTTCCTTGCGGTCCTCTATGTAAACATCAGGGTCAACCGATCGGACTTCGTATCCGAGTGTGGCCCACATAGCGTCCGCACCTGTCTTAATCTCGCGCATCTGTAGCTTGCCAGAGCGGGCGGATTCAAAGATATATTTCTCACGTTCGTTCATGTCACTTCCCCTTATTAAAAGATTTAATAAATTCATCCACCAAATCGTCAATTGTTTCCGCCATAGAGGCGAAGTAATCCGACTGGTCCCGGACGATTAGCGGCCCCCAAGATTCTTGCAAAGAATTAATTCTTTGCTCTCGGGTTAATTCGTGCGGCTCTTGCGTCATCTGTGTGGCCCTTTGTGGTATGGTTTGACCCGGACTTGCGGATACTTCCTAAGGGAAGCCTCAAGCCTACTAGGTAGTGCTGCGCGGCATTCCACCGCCTCTGCCTCGGTCAGGGACCGGATTAATTTATCTTTGATAACTGTGTTTGAAAAAGCAACCATCGCTCCATCCTTCATGTGTCCAAGACTAGGGCGGGAATAATCCCGCCCTAGGTTAAGGAAACATTAGGCCTCAAGGGCGGCAATCTTGTTGGCGATCCAGTCGATTGCTTCCTTCTGGCTAGTCACGTCAGAGAAATTAATAAAAATCTCTGAAGGATTTTCGCTAGTTAAGCCTCGCACAACTGTGCCAAGGCCTGAGCCGCAACCTTTTTTGTAGGTCTTGCAGAGCCAGTTAAACCCAATGGTCCGGAAGAACCCGGCGAAGCATAGCGTGGAGGCTAGGGACACAACCGAGAGGGGCTGTTCCGCATCCTTAACCCGAATGATCGCCGTGTGTCGGCGGTCATTATCCCGTGAGTTAGTCGTCACAAGGTGGAGATTGACTTCGGTCAAATACCCGGCCTGAGTGAGCAAATCGGTCAGAACCGTTGCCGCCGCACCGGGCCAAAAAAATGCATCGCCGGAAGTATAACCGGGGGCTGCAATGTTGGCGCTAATCTTGACCACCCGGCCACCGGAATTCTTACGAATTTTTGTGTAGTCAGTCCAGAGCCGCTCTGTGTCGCGGGCTAGGTAAGAGTCTAGGTCAATCTCTCGGCCCTCGTCACCCCAAATCATCTTGCGCTTGATCGTCTGGACGGTAGGGGCTTTGATTTGCTTGGCCATTTCGAAGAGCCGGGTTGCACCGTCGTTCCAGCCATTGCGGATCAAGGCCTTGACGTAAGATTGACCTACGGGCTTGGGCAAGGCCCAAAAGCTTGATTCCTTACGAATCAAGTTCGCCTCTAACTCGCTGCGATTTTCCTCGCTTGCCAGCGGCATGGCCTCGACCCTTTCGATAAAGTCATTTATCGAGGAGAAGGTGTCTAGCACGTCACCAACTACGGGTTGCGTTTGGGGCAAGCCGTCCCGGATAATATTACCGTACTGATCGCGGGGTAAGGTAGGACGTCCGCGCCGTTTCGTTTCCATTTTGCAATCTCCAATTGCTCGTAAATTTTAGACAATCCTAAAATTTAATGGGGAAGAACGAATGTTGGGTTCGTTCTGCCCTATAAATGCTAGGCGTGGTAGCCGACGCGGACTTGATCATCTTTGGACCAACCTTCGAAACACAAACCCTTGATTGTGTCCCAATCGAGGCCAATTTCCTCGTAGGTTGCCATTTTTTGGATTAGTCGAGTGCCAGCAACCCGGCGTAAGCCGTGATCGCCAATCTTGCGGCGCAAATCCCATACAAAGTCACAGACTTTGCGGGTGGCCATGGCCGATTCAAGCTCGGTATCGTAATCAACCGTTATCAATTGGAAACGGTCAGTGAATGCGGCGTCAAGGCCGTTCCGGCCAGAGTACATGACCGAGCCGCCAGACATGTAGGTGTTAGCGGCGGCAATCAATCTAAATTGATCATGACGCTTCACAAAAGCCGACAACCCGGCTTGTTGGCGAGCCTCGACAAACATTCGTGGCAAGGCCAATGCGCCGTTCATGACGTTAAGCGCATTCGGATTACCGTTATCGACTTCGTCGAGGAAGAACGCGCCGCCTTCCTCGTAAAAAGTAACTAAGTTACTTTGCACATAGGTCATGTTGTTGTCACGCAGCGTCATTTTGCCAAGCAAATCACCTTCTGTGGTTGTTTCCGTGATCGACTTCTCGAAGAATCGAAGGTTCAAAGCCTTGGCGATTTGTTGCGCCATGTAGGATTTGCCAGTGCCAGCCGGACCTACCAAGCAAATTGCTTGGCCCGTCGCGGCAATCTTGAGCGCCAAGTCAAACTTGGGGTTGACCCGCCCCTCAAGCTTTTTGCTTGAGCCGTCAGGCAAGGTGACTTCGATTTTGCGAACGCCAAACTTGGCCTTGTGTTCGTCAATTGCCTTAGCAATTGATACGTCAATCTGCTCTTGCACGCCCTCAAGCATGAGAGCGCCAAGACCCTTGACCAAATCGTTCGTTTTGGTTGCGGTATCCATTTTTAGTCCCCGTTTCTAGAGAAACGTCTCACACCATGCGAGGCGTTTCTTAAGAAACGGCGAGGGTCAATTGCGTCAACCCTCGCTATTTCATAAAAAACTTTGTTTTTTGGGGCGGCTTTGCTAGCCGGACGGAAAAGCCGTCACTCGGGACCCACTCAAGGGTATATCCCATCTCCCGACAAGGGCTCGACCCTTGCCTCCCGCTTCAAGACGGCCCTTTTTGTCGGCTCTGGCGATATCGCATCGCTAGCCGGGGGCTCCCCTATCACTCGTACTCGCCCTTTATGCTTGGCAGGGCCAGTTATGCCGTATCCCCTTAAGGGGATGGTCTTAGCGTCTAATGGGAAAGCCCTAAGGGGCTATCCGGTTAGAGGCTAACGAGGAAGGGCTGGAAGCCAGATTGCCGCCATACCTACAACCCAAAGGGTAAGGGCTGCAACGTCTTGGCCATTGCCGGAAAGGCAGATTGAAGCGGCCATAATTGCTAGGGTCAGAAGGGGTTGCATTTGGGTTGTTCCGTTTGTTTGCCGCCGAACCGTTTCGACCCCTTCAAATTGGCAGAAGGAAATTGCACTGTCAATCTTTTTCTTACCCTTTAGGGTAAAGGGGGGAAATCAGGGAAAAAACGAAAATAATCCGAAAATAATTTCAACCCTTAAGGGTTGGGAAATCGGAACCCCCTTCACAGCTCCCCTTTTCAGATACTCTATCCCTAAAGGGATAGGATGGACCCGAAAATTCCCCAACGATTTCAATATCCCAAAGGGATCAATGCGCGTTGCATGAAGAATTATAACTTAAGTTATTTTTTAAAATGCCGCAAAGCGAAGCAAAGCTTAAGCCGTGACAACGGACCCTGTAATATACCTTCAAATCAAACCCTTCAAAAGAATCTATCTTAA
>Ga0209085_1001903_pt1 | contig 12378 bp, 23 predicted proteins | sample C_131016_EF_Meta_FD_187310 | JGI IMG/M metagenome (GOLD analysis project Ga0209085, IMG submission 187310) | Freshwater microbial communities from Lake Croche, Canada to study carbon cycling - C_131016_EF_MetaG (SPAdes) (version 2) | ecosystem: Environmental > Aquatic > Freshwater > Lake...
AATTTAACTGGCACCGCATCCATTAACATTAACGGCACCGTAGGTGCGACGACGCCGACGACGGGAGTGTTTACGACGCTAGGCGTTGGAACAACTCCAGCTTCAGCTTCTATTTTTCACATTAAAGCTGCAACTGGAGGAACGATTGCTTATTTGGAAAATTTAGTTGGACAATACAGCCAATTTATCACCCGTGAGAACGGTATTAATATAGGTTTTTTTGGTTATATCAGCGGGACATATTCAGATACTGCACGAAGAAATGGATTTGAATTTGGCACAATAGGATCAAATGCGTTTATTTCATTTAGGCCAGCCGATACGGAGAGGGCACGATTTACAAATAGCGGCAATTTTTTAATTGGGACGACAACCGACAGTAGTAACGGCCTGATACAAGTGGCGGGTGGAGCGTCGTTTACGGGTAATATTGTTTTATCCAAAACCATCACCGCCACTGGAACCACGGGTGCGCAGACGATTAATAAATCATCGGGTAGCGTAAACTTCGCTGCTGCTGCCACGTCGCTCGTCGTGACCAATTCATTAGTCACCACGTCCAGCGTGATCATTTGCACCGTGGGAACCAATGACACGACCATGAAGAGCGTTTCGGTCGTCGCAGGCCCTGGATCATTCACGATTTACGCCAACGCCGCCGCCACCGCTGAAACCCGCGTGAATTTCCTCATCACCAACTAATCGCCAAAACTATGGAACTCGAACAACTCTGCCAATCACTCGGCATCACTCAGTTCATTTCTCAGCTCTCCGATTTCCGAGACGAGCTGATTCGCGCACACGCAGCCGAGATCCAAAGCATCACGCTGGCCTCGCAAGCGAAAGACGCCACCATTAGCAGCCAAGCCGCTGAGATCACCCGATTAACCGTCTTAATCCCTGAGGAACAACCACCGCAGGAATACCCGCCCGTCAGTCGTGGCCAGCTTCGCCAGGCGCTGCGCATTGCCGGATTGCTCGTCGGAATCGAAACCGCGATCATTGGTGGCACCGATGACGAATTAAAAATCTGGTATCAAGACACCGTGATGTTCCACCGCGATAACAGGTTTTTAAACGCATTCGCGGCCTCGCAAAACATGACCGAAGAACAGGTTAATACGATCTGGAAAACGGCCATGGAGCAGCAGCCTTGAACCTTGACCCTATGAAACACGCTTACGGAGACCTCGAAGCCAAGGAAGATGTCACCAAGCCACACGGCTGCTTGTCTATCATGAGCATCGCCGTTTTCCTCGTGATCGGTTGCGTCCTAGGAGCCTGCACCACGCCACCGCCGAAGCCTGACAAGGTAGTCCGCGTTGACCTCTACGACCATACCAATAGCTCGCTGGCGATCATTGGCACCGTCTTGAAAAACCTCCCGTTGCCGCTGCCGTGAAACAAATGCAACTCATCCTTGGACTCATGAGCTTAGTCTTCACCGTCCTTGCTTTTCTTTATTCCATCTTCTGCATTCCCTAAATCTTTTAGCTATGGCACCCTCCATCATCTTCGATATTCCGAACATCCTCCTCGCTGGATTAACCGCCGTCACAGGTGCCTTGGTTTGGTCCCAAACAAAGCTTTGGGAAAAATCCGAACGGTGCGAAAAAGACCGCGATGAACTCAGAATAGCCATCGAAGAACTACGCGGCGACGAAGGCGAGGCCTCCGGCAAGCTGGAGATGTATGAACGCTGCCCGCATGATGCGTGTCCTTTTGCGAAACGGTGATTCCCGCTTCGGCTCAAGTCTTGAGTCTTCCGTCTTCTAGTCTTGCGTCTCCCTTTGACACCCGTGATTTGAATATGGCCAACATCGATCCACCCATCACCCGTGCCTCTTCCGATCCCGCCCCTGCGACGAAAAGCGTATTCGCTAGCAAGACCGTCGCGGTTAACCTCTTGATCGCCCTGGCGACCGCCTTTCCGCAAGTCGGCGGCTTGGTCCAGAACCACCCGCAGGAAACCTTGCTCGCCATCACGCTGCTGAACCTCGGCCTGCGAGCGATCACCAAACAAAAACTCAGCCTCTTCGGAAGCGATGCGTAAGACCTTGCAGCTTCAGCTCTTGTGTCTTGTGTCTTGCAGTCTTGCCTCTTGCGCTAGCACCGAAACACCCGCCCAGCGTAACGCCCTCCGCGCCCTAGAGCCGCTGCCCCTTCCTCAAGCCCTTGCGCAACCCGTTGAGATCAGCCTAGCCGCCCGGCAGCTCGACGCCCTCATCAAGCTCCAACCCATCCAATAGACAAACAAAAATCATGAACCTTCCCTTCGTCTCTCACATCTTCGCCGCCATCCAAACTTGGTGGAAATCCTTTGACCCCATCGCCACCATCAAACACGCGGTCGATACCCTAAACAGCCTCGGACTCACGCAAGATCACATCGAAGCCATCGCCACCGAAGTCATCGCCATTAAAAGCGCCCCGCTGAGCAGCTTAGACAAAGCCTTGCACGTTGCCGAAACCGTCGCTGATTGGCAAGGCGATGCCGCCCTGCCTCCGCAGGCCCAAGACAGTCTGCACGCCATCATCACCCTCGTCCATCTCATCGCCAAGCTAAGCGGGAAGCTGTAAGCGCTTCGCAAAACAAACTTTCTCGTGAGGGTTTAGTGCTCCTTACGGAATCATGAGCCGAGAGTGTGTGCGGGTCCCCATATCCTGATTGTCACCCATACCAAGCAGCCGCTGCCCTGCCCGCTAACTCTCGGCGGCAGCACCTTTCATTAAAGTGATACAGACAGTCCTGTCTGTTCATCCTTAGAAAAACCCCTGCTAGACGCTGGATCTAGCAGGGGTTTTTTATGCTCTTAAATAAAAAAGTGTTAAAATAAAACTTTTTACTTGCGTTAATCTGAAAAGGTATTAATATAAACCCGTAACCAATAACTGAGCCGCCACTCATTAAATCGGCAGATCAAAATTATGAAAAACAGCATCTCAAAATATCAAATCGGTTGGATCGGAATTCGTGCATCTAAAGCTGGCCGCGCCGCTAACCTCCTTAAAAAAGACGGATGGATGAAGACTCAAGGCCATGCATCCTTAAATAATCGCGATGGATTTGATTGGATTCGTCCGCTAAAAACACAAGACCAATTCGAAGCAACCGACTGGACCCGCTACTCCTTTAAAGGACTCGAAGGAATCGCCGTATGGTTTACCGATGCGCAATGGGAAACTCAAACAGGGCTGACTGCCGCGCAATGGAACAACCGCTCCATCATCGAAGATGAATTCAATAAAATTTGCCCAACTGGAAAGAGCCGCTAATGACCTGGCAATCCGCTAATTTCCAAGCCGACAAACTGCTGCCCGTGATCCTCTCACGGGTGGCAGCCCTCGCCGAAAGCCACGTCAAGCCAGCGTTCATTCCGCTTTCGATTTATGAGACGGATCACGATCTCGCCGTTCTGAGGCCTGAAGATCGAGGCCAATGGACCGCCGCATTCCACGCTGAAGTCATGCGTGCCCTCGCCCGAAAAATCCGCAAAGCCACCGGAATCAAAGTCGTTTTAAAAACCATCGACGCCGCTGGCTACCTCCGCTGGCTTGCTCAAAACAATTTGAAAAACGAAGCTGCTAATCGAGCTGCTTACATCTCCCTGCCACCTCAATGAACGGAGAAGAATACAAAGCCGCCCGCAAGACCCTGAATCTGACTCAGGTAGCTCTTGCGGAAAAGCTCAATGTCAGTCTCAGCACCATCAAGGGCCGCGAACGAGACGATCCACGCTATCAAATCAACGAAGAAGCCCGTCTGGCTATCCTCTACCTCCACGAGCACCGTCCACCAGAGGAGTCACCCACCGATTGACAAGCGGTGGATCTACATGATCCCGACGACCGCCCGCTTCGATAACTACTTCAACAAATTCTATTTCCTGCATGAGACCGTTTTCAAAACAGGCCACTACGGCGATCCTAAATTCGCAATTACTGAAAACGTCTCAGGTGATCACGGTGGGCTCACCAAATTCGGCATTGATCAAGCCAGCCATCCTAGCGTTGACATTGCGAGCCTCACTCTCGCTGATGCCGAGTCCATTACTTACCTTAAATACTGGCTGCCCGTCCATGCCGACCACTTACCGCCTGGCTACGGCGAAGTCTTGTGTGACATCAAAGTCAACGGTGGTAACGGCCCCTTGATGCTACAACAGGCCCTCAATGAAGTCCGCCCGCTCACTGCCCAACTCACCGAAGATGGAATCATCGGCGTGCAAACCCTCACCGCCATGCGCGAAGAGGGCAAAGCGGGGCTCCTCGCCCTCCTTGCCGACCGTGAACGCCGCTACCACGATCTAGCCAAGAAACCCCGCCAAGCTCAATTCCTCGACGGATGGATCAACCGGAATAACGATCTTCGGGAATTCGCTCTGGAATGCTGGCATAAAGGCGAAAGTAGCGTGTAAATAGCGTGTCTGATTCGCTAGTTTCACCGGAACTCCCACTGAATCAATAAAGCAAAGCGTTCGATCCTCCCCCCTGCCACCCGCTTGTTTTGGGCTGGGAGCCTTGTAGAATCAAGGGGTGAGGTGCTTAGGGGCTTTTGCCTATCTTGGCCAAAATAAGCCAAAATAGGGCTTTTACGGTCAAAAATAGCGTGTAAAAGCGTGTCATCGCTACGGGGAAAACAACTGCTGAGGTAGTCACTTATGGGACGGCTCGGGCTCGAATCACGCAACGCTCTGATGGGCGGTGGGTGGTGCGGTGGCGTGAGGCGCGGCGGGGTATGGCGACGACGGCTGCAACCTTGGCGCGGGCGCGGGCGTTGGCGAATAAAAAAGTCAGGGAGCTTTCGGCGGTGGCGGGCTCGCGCATGATGACGATCGAGGACGCTCAGATCGTGGAGGCGGTGAAGCGGCTGGCTGGGGGTCGATCCTCATTCGCCTGGTTGCGGGAAATCGAGGACGCGCTGGCTCGGCTGAACGGTCGGGCGACGATCTCGCAGGCGGTGGCGCATCTGGAGGCCACGGGCGTTTTGACCTTGGAGCGGGTGTTATTCAAGACGGCGCTGGATCGGTTTATTGATAGTTATGGGGATGGGCAATGGCACACGACCTCGACGATGCGGAAGGTCTTGGAAGGCTTTGGGCGGGCGTTTCCGGGGCTGATGGTCGCGGACATTAACGAGGAGCTGTTGCTGGGTCATCTGAAGGCTTCTAAGGTGTCTGAGAAGACTTGGAACAACCGCTTGGGGTTCTGGAAAACATTTCTGAATCGGTGTCGGGCGTGGCATTACCTGCCAGCGGGGAAGCACGCGGCGGAGATCATCGCCCGGAAAAAGGAGCCGGATAAGGTGCCTGCGATCTTCTCGCCTGCCGTGGCTTCGGCGGCGGTCGCGTGGCTCACGGAGCACAAGCCTTACCTGGTGCCCACGTTCGTGATTGGTTGCTGGCTGGGCTTGCGGCCGATCTCGGAACTGCGGGTGATTCGATGGGAGCATTTCGACTGGGAGCGGGGCTATCTGCACCTCGTGCCAGCGGTGGCACGCAAGACGATGCGAGAACGGTTCGTGCCCTTATCTGACAAGGTGCGGGCCTTGCTGGAACCGTATCGGAAAACAAGCGGGGCGTGCTCGGCCAGGATGCACCAGCAAGAAATTTCCAAAGCCTTGCGCGGGGCGGGAATCATCCCCGTCTGGCCACCGGATGTGATGCGCCATAGTTACATTTCCTACATGCTCGCCCTGGGGCACGGCATTGGCCAAGTGGCGGAGTGGGCGGGGACTTCGGAGCGGCGGATTAGGAAGAACTATCGCAGGCCGTTGAGGAAAGAAGACGGCTTAGCATGGTTTGGAATTCAGGAGAGCGACGGCGGATAGACACAAGACTAGAAGATGCAAGACACAAGAGATGAGCTGAACCTGAACCCTTGAACCTTAAACCTTTGAAACTGCTTCCCGCTTGGTGCCTCGTTGCCTGTTGCCTGGTTGCCTATGCTTCCCGTAAAGCTCCTGGGGTGGCTTGTGATCCTTATGCGGAGATTTGCCCGGCGTGCGTGACGTGCGATGGCTGCAAGGCGTGTGCGAAGGAGCATAATCGCTGCTCGGTGTGTCGGGATAAGCCAAGGAAAGAACTGCCGTTGCCAGAGCGGAAGATATAAGAGGCAAGACGGGAAGACGGAAGATTTGAGCTGTCAAGGAATCCTTGACAGCTCAACCTTTGAACCCTTGAACTTTGAACCTGACAAATGGGTTGACCATATTCCTGGCGGCGGGAAAATGGTGGGATGAAGAAGCGTTCAATCAATGGAGCTGCGATAGAAGAAGCGATCATCCTGCTTGTGGCCTTGGTTGCAGCGGTCGGTTTGGTTACGTTTTTCAGCACGCCGAAAAAACGAGTGCCTGATGCTGTCGAGACTCCGGCTGCAGCACCAGTCGCACCTGTGGCCGCAATTAGTCCTGAAGCTAAATTCAAAGAAGAGATTGAATCATTTAAAAAGCTGTGGTCAGCGGGGGAGTCTCTGGCGACTTCTCATGCAGGTGAAGTGCAAGAGAAAGTGGATCATTTTACTGGTTCCACAGACATAAGTTTAAAGAATGAGATCATCTGTAGCAGTCTAAATAAAACGACTTACGGCGCTTATGTGATCGTCATTAAGGATTGGAATAAACCCGTGTTCTACTGGCATTGGACGCACGCGGATAGCGATTGGCGATGGTTAAAATACCATCCTGTTCGTCTTCTCGTGGATGGCTCCCTTTGGGAGTTCAATCCGTCCTTAGATCATGAAGTGATGGATGGGCCGACGTGCTATGAGCGTGTAGGCGTTGAGTTGAGCTTGCAGCAAATGAAAACGCTGGCTCTAGCGAGGAAGGTTGAAGTCGAGGTTGGAGTGGATGAACTCCGGTTCACGCAATCGGACCACGAAAAGCTTTTAATCCCTTTTGCGGTGTGGCTGTATCATTCAAAGTAAACAATCGCGGAAAATCAAAAGGCCACGGTGCATGATGCGCCGTGGCCTTTTTGTTTGGAGCAGGTAGTTTTTCCTATTGAATGTAACCTCGTGAAATTGGTATGACGTTAGGGGGCAATGCGGGTAGCAGTTTTAAGGCTTTGAGCCGTATTCAGGGCCGTCTCCTGCGACCTTCATCATAGCAATATTTGAAGTGCTAGGCGCTTTGCTGAGCCGTTTAGAATAGGCTATGATTGCATCACGGAAAAACTCAAACTGATCCACATAGCCCGCGTGTTGCATGGCACGTTTGATCTCTGCCCATTCGCTATGATTGAATCGCAGTTCTAGTGAGTCGGGCGCGCGTTCAGTCTCAATCATCAAAGTGATGATCTGAGTAGCCCATGCTGGAAAGCCTTTGGAAAACCATTGGTCTACACTTCCCTTTTTCGACTTCAGCTTATCTGCCAGCCATGCACGGTCATGGTTTCCGGCATCTAGCCAATCTTGAATTTCGTCTGTCGTCATCTCGCGACATCTCACAAAATTGAATTGAATTCAACTTTTTTAATTGACGATTGAATTAGACTCAATTAAGAATTGAACATGATTCAAACGTTCACATGCACTCTGGCCGCAGATGAAGTGCCCGAAAATGTAAAACAAGAGGCGCTGAGATTAGCGGTCCCTCTCGAATCCCTCATCAAGACGGCACTCCTCGATATGTCGAGAAAGATCAATTCAGCGGCGGCTAAGCCAAAGAAGAGAGCGTCCAGACAGCCTCACATGGCCTGATTTTCAGTGAAACCAAACAATAGAACAAAAAAAACAAATGAATAATACTCTGACCATTTTTGACTTTGAAGACAACGCTGTCCGCGTGATTGACCAAGACGGCTTGCCGTGGTTCGTCGCTAGCGATGTCTGCCGCGTGCTGGATATTAGCAACAGCCGTGATGCAGTGAGTGACTTGGATGACGATGAAAAGACCGTCGCAAGTTCTAATGTCGCTACTACCGACGTTAAGATTCCGAACCGTGGATTGACCATCATCTCCGAATCCGGCCTCTACGCTCTGATCTTCAAGTCCCGCAAAGAGGAAGCGAAGAAGTTCCGCAAGTGGATTACCTCGGAAGTGATTCCGGCGATTCGTAAGACGGGCAAGTATGAGATCGCCCCTGAGTTTGCTGAGCAGCCAGTGGAGAACGAATGGGATGATTTTCGGGATCGCTTGGACCATCAGGCGGCGCACGTCGCAGACATGATGCGGGAGGTGATGGAGCTCTCTCGCGTCGGGAGTTTCCCGCAGGAGCGGAGTCGCGTGATTTGCGCGCTGGGCGGTCGCGCACTGGAAGCGATGCGCTTTCGCTTGGACCTGCACAATGCGGGCAACACGAAGCATCTGCCACCATCGGCCTAAGGATTATTCACCACGGAGAGAAAACCATGAATCTACTACCTGAACATTATAACGCGGCAACCGGGCTCTACGATCTACCTGAGACCGGGACGCAAGACGACGGGGAGCCAGCGAGGCTTGACGTAGTGCTTGAGTCCGCGTGCCAGTGGCAGGCTCGGAGGTTGCCAGCCGTCGATGAAGTAGCTCAAGAGATGGGCGGTCTGAAGCCGGATTTGATGATCTGCAAGAAGGGTGATGAGAGCGGTGCATGCGTCATCGCTCAAACGATCCCACAACACGACGTTGCTGAAGACGGGGTGAACAAGGGAGCCTCTGCCACGGAACCCTTCAATTTCCTGCTCCAGCTCCAAGAAGCTGACGAAATCACGCTTTGTCACAAGCTGGAGGATGGCACCGCGCATTTGATCCATCTGCGCGTTCTAGCCCGGGAAGAGGTGAACCGCAAGCACCGAGATAAAAACTAAGAAATTTCCAGCGGCCTGAGACACCGCTGACTGTGCAAAAAAACACAACGAGCAAACAAAAGGAGCAATATGAAGAGCAACAACGGAGACAGAAGACAGGACGGGGCCACCGAAGATCGCGTAAGGGTTGTGGCTGATAGCAGTGGGGCGATCAGGTCCAAGGATGAAGGAGGAAGTATGAAGGCTGAAATCAGCTTCCAGTTTCCGGCCATCGGAACGAAGCACCGATCAGGGAAAGAGATCCTTTCAGAGGCGGGGCAGATCCTGCGACTCACTGCGAAGGTGGAACAGCTGGAAGCGGAGATCGCTACGCTCAGAGAGCGGGCACGCAGGCGGTTGATCTTGGATGAAAAAACTATCCACGCTGGCGCTCCAGTGCCGGATCAGGCCACACGGGAGCCGATGCTGAGCTTTATCGGGCGGGATCAATTCCGCAACTTCGGAGCAGGTCCAGCGAAGCGCTCATTCTGGAGCCGCTTCCTGAAAATTTAACCACAGAGGAAAACGGAGAAAACTTATGGAGGCAAAAATCATCACGGAGGCTGAGGCCAAGAAAAAAGGCATGAGCGCGATCACGACGCCCATGAGAAGAGATGATCGGGTGTTGCTCGGTGTCATCAAGGATATGGAAAGCGACCCGGAAACGGTGTGGGCCTTGGTGCCTCAGCCTGTGGAGAAGCTGGAGGTCTGGAGAGTGCCAAGCCGTTTGGTGATTCGGACCAATGAAATTGAGAACAGAAAGGACCTTGATTTATGAGACCTGTAATAAAGAACAGACCCGGGCAGGTGATTTGTGTGGCTTGGCCTGCGGTGATGCTGGCTGCACTGACTCCTGAGGAATCTTGGAGGCTGTTGATCTTCCTTTTTGTCTGCGTCATTACGCTGTTGAGTTTTGGGTATGCAATTCGTGTTTTTCTGGACATTGAGGAGGAAGAACAAACGTTACTCACGAAGCTCAGAAGAGAGCAGGCTCTGAGAGAACTGAGAATGCAGATCCTGCAAGGGCAAGCGACAGCCGCGTATCACGCTGCGGTGAAGGATGCGGGCGATGGCGAAGAGGAGCCGGATTCCATCGCCCTCTTTAACGAAGCGCAGAAATGGGGAGGTGAACAGCCATGAGCGGAGGTCTCTACACCATGGCGCATGTCGCCCGTTATTTGAGGAAGCGCCCGCGTGAGATGGATTCGCTCATCAATGATCACGGCCTGCCAGTGGTCGCCATCCCTGCGGAGAAGGGGCCAGTGGCCAAGATCACGTTGCATGGCCTCCACGAGTGGCTTTCCCGAAGTGCTAAAGGCTCGGCTTTCATGCCTGTCGAGCATCTGGCCGCTGAGATGGAGCTATGCGCGGAGGTGAATGAAGAAGCGCCGAATGAAGAGGAGATCAGCTTGCTTCATGAAATGGGGATCTTCGCGGAACAGGCCAAGCTTTGCCTGAAAGTTGGGAACCAGCCTAAGCACTTGCGGGCGGCCTTGAGCGCGGTCGTGGATCGCTGGAAGGAACTGCAAACCAAGGAGGCGGCATGAGCGCTACCAAGCCAAATCCTACTATCGTCCTAGACTGGAATACATCAGCCGAGTGGCGGAAACACTTTCAAGATGCCCGCGAATTTCGCGATCTATGGAAGAATATTGGAGACGGTCAAATCACGCGGGACGCCTGGCGGATGCTGAGTCCTACGGCGCAACTGCTCTGCAAGCTCAGTGCCAGCTTTGAAGCTAATGTGGTCGCCCTGGTCGCGATCCCAGACACTAAACCTGAGGAGGTGGGATGATGAGCACAGCAGTTTATCCTGAGGAGCACGCAACGGCGCGGCTGAACCATTGGCGAGGTTTGGTTTATCCCATCCGTAACCGCAAGACGGGCAAGAAATGCATGGCTGCGGTGGTTAAGTTTCTCGCGGAAGAACGGGGAAAATCCTATCAATATGCGCAAATCGTCAGTCAATTTGCTGGTAAATTCAGCAGTTTTACGGTCGAAAAAGCGTTGTATGAGCTGACCTTAATTAAAGCGATTTGTCACCGCAGAAAACACGGTGGCTATTGGATTCCTGTTTTTAAGTTTGGTGAAACTGTGCCGCATGATGAGCTTCCTTTTTGGGAAGGATGCACCACGGAAGAAGTTACTTTTACGGAGTTCTTCCATAGCGAGGAGGACGAGGAGTAGCATGGCTGCGGTTGTCCACCATACGATTCTCGAAGAGCGCGAGAGCATCGAGAAGGTGCCGAGATTGCTGCTCGTCGGCGAGTGCTTTGAGCTGCTCAAACACGACGAAATCAACGGTTTGATTCAGCTGCGATCCATGGACCGCACGCGGACTTTTTACGCGGAAGTTTCTACCAAGGAGGAACTGCCATGAAGGTGCTTGATCTCCAGTCGGTCGCAGAGTTTCAGGCTCACGTGATGCTGCTGAAGGAGCAGGCGGAGAAGCTGAGGGCTAGTCTTAAGGAGTTTCAGGAACTGCTGTCACCACAAGGAATGATGGCTCGGCAAGTGATGCTCGCCCGGCTGAACTGCGCGGCTGTTCTTGGCGCATTGAATCTCGATGTGATCGAGCCAGAGCCGAAAAAGACCGCGTGTTACGAACTGCCGCTCGACCGCAAAATGCGTGCTGCCAATGACGACACTTTTAGGGATTGAAAAGCCATGGGGAAACACACTCACTATCACGGATTCTCGGCCCAGCGCGCCTCGGCCCAGCCGACGACGAGCAAGAGCAATACAGACTTGGTTGCGGATAGCATCGGTCGCTTGAAGTCGCTGCGGGCACTCGTGCAAGAGCGTCGGTCGCGAGATCGGGCGTGCATGTTGGTGGCGGATGTGTTTGTGGACCTCTCGGAGTTGAGCCAGAGATTTGGCAGGCATGATCATGGGTTCCGTGAAGGTCGCGTGAACATGGAGGAGGAGGAAGGCTTGGAAAAATCCCGTGATGAGGAAGGGGATGAAATCACCTATGTGCCGCTCTCGGAGATCCTCGGAGAGGAAGCTGTGCAGGGTGAGGAAGCGGTAGCGGATGCCTTGGCCATGAGTGTGCGCGGGGTGAGACGGTATCACTACCGGCAGTTCTTGGATTACCTCCTCCACGGCAGCGCTGAGGTGCATGAGATCGAGGAGAAGTTGCTCGCCCTGGCGAGATCCTTGGACATGAACGAGGTGGATGAAAAAGCCGCTGCGGAGATGACGAAAAATATCCTCGCCGAAGGGCGTCGGGTCGCCCCGCTGAGCATGATCGCTTTCGGGAATGGAAAAGTCCCTGGGCAGATCGATGTGAGCCGAAAAATCAAAGCGGGTGGCGAGTGCCGAGCCACCACGCAAGCCCGCGAGAAAAGACGGGTGGAAGAGCCGCTGAAAGCCTCGGGAGCCAAGGGATATAAGGGCCTCGGCGGGCTCAAGACTCAGTCCCATAGCGAGCGCTGCCGTGATGCCCAGAAGGGCAATGGCAACCGAAGAGCAGGGCAGGACAAGAGACGGAAGAATGCTTAGAAAAATCAATCAACACATTATCGCAAAACCATGAACGATCCCGAAATCAGAGTTTATCCGCTACACGAATTAAGCCTCGCTCCGAACCCTCGAAAACGGGTGACAGAG
>Ga0209085_1001904_pt1 | contig 12369 bp, 7 predicted proteins | sample C_131016_EF_Meta_FD_187310 | JGI IMG/M metagenome (GOLD analysis project Ga0209085, IMG submission 187310) | Freshwater microbial communities from Lake Croche, Canada to study carbon cycling - C_131016_EF_MetaG (SPAdes) (version 2) | ecosystem: Environmental > Aquatic > Freshwater > Lake | place...
CTCTCTATGTCATCAACAGGCTGACCGGACGACACTACCGTTTCCTGCTGGAGGAGGTATGATCGCATGCCAGTCATAGTAGGCAACACCACTGTCAATACCACTGTGGCCAGCACCACGCTCACGGCCAATGTGCCGCAGAGTTATCAGGAATACAATCCCACTCGCAACAGCATTATGCCAAGTTTGAGATTGGACTTTGTCAACTCCAATGTTCTTGATCCCAGAATCACTTTCACAAGAGCATCCAATGCGACGTATTTCAACAATGCCGGCGTGCTGACAACTGCTGCAAGCAATGTGCCAAGATTTGATTACAATCCTACGACATTGGCGTGTAATGGTTTGTTGATTGAGCAGGCCAGCACCAATTTGTTGACCTATAGCAGTGCCATTGGTGGCACCAATTGGAGTAATTTTGGTACTGCTCCTACTCTAACTTTGAATGCTGCTGTTGCGCCAGATGGGACAACAACAGCTACCAAATCTGTTCCTGGAACAGCAGCAGGTTTTTATGATACTACTCAATTATTTTCTTACACTGCAGGCAGTTATTACACTTTATCCGTATGGGTCAAACAAAGCGGAACAGGTTATACGATCATACATCTGCAGATGTATGATCCAAATGCCACGTATGGGGGATATCCAAATGCCTGGATACAGATAACTGGCAATGGTTCAGTGCTTTCCACAAGCAATTCAGGCACAGCCTCAAACGCATCTGCCACTGTCACAGCTTATCCCAATGGTTGGTATCGTTGCACATTGTCAGGTATACCCAGTTCAGCTAGTTCCCCAACAACTTCCATTTACGCAGTTATTAGACCTTCACTGGTCAATGGTGACAACAACATGGGTTCTGGAGGTGACGGAACCAGCGGTTATTATTATTGGGGTGCCCAAGTGGAAAAAGTTGCATTTCCGACTTCTTATATTGCAACAGCTTCTTCCACTGCCACCAGAGCTTATGATAGCTTGTCCATGAGTTCAGCCTATACGGGCTCCAGCCTGAACTCATCAGCGCCTGGAACCATTGTGTCAGCCACGTTGTTTGACCCTGTGCCCAGTGCCACCAATCTGGGGCATGTGTTGTGGAAGCTCACTGACGTTGCTGGCAACAATCTAATACAACTCTACAATCAAATTGGACAACAGTTTGCCTTTGTGACTGCTGTCTCGGCTGGAGTTAGCATATTGAATGGCACCCTAGGATACAAAACAATCACCAATGGCCTATCATTCAAACATGCCATCAGTTGGACCACCGGTGGTGTATTCACAGATGCTGCATCAGGTAGCTTGGGAAGCTCAAGTACTCAAACACTGCCCACAGGTTTCAACACGCTGTATCTTGGCAGCACGGGCAATAGCAATCAAATTGCTGGTTGGTTACAGAGTTGGGCCTATTATCCCACCTCACTATCAAACGCCGAACTGATTTCACTCACGAGTTGATCACATGCCAATCACAGTAGGTAACAGCACAACCAATACCACAATAACCAACAGCACAGTCACAGTGCCAAACCCGCAGAGTTGGCAGGTGACCAATGCTGGAAGAAACCTGTCTAGACCAACCCTGCTGTTGCCCTTTGCAGAATCTCTGAACGTGGATCCCAGAATCACATTCATCAGAGCCAGTTCTGCTACCTACTTTAATCAAGCAGGCGTGATGACCACTGCTTCTACAAATGTCCCAAGAATTGACTTCAATCCTGTTACTGGTGTTTGTAACGGATTTTTGATTGAAGAATCTCGAACCAATTATGTTAGAAATGGTTATGGTTCAGGTGGCAGCAGCAGCGCACTCCCAACTTATTGGTCAACTAATGTCAGCAATGGTGTTCCTCGCAATGGTTTGACCGTGACCTTTGGAGGTACAGTGGTCAACCAAGGTGTACAATGTTATAGATTTACAATATCTGGTACTGCAACCGCAAACGGTACTTTTATCATCTACTATGAAAACGGAGGATCAACGCTTGCCGGCATGGCATCAGGCACGACCTTTCAACAGAGCATTTATATGGCGTTGGTGTCTGGATCAACCTTTGGTAGCGTTGTTCACTGGGGACCAATAAAAGATTCTATTGGTAGTACAGTGCAAGACAATCAACTTAACTTTGCTGCATCTTTGACCACTACCATGACTAGGATGGTGGAATCACAAACTACACCTACCTCAGCCAACTCAAACCTCACAGCAACCATAACCAGCGCTACTTGGTCGGGTGGTGTTGTTACTTGTACAGGAACAGGGTTTACTTTTGACAACGTTGGAAACGGCCGCATTGTGCAAATTTCAGGCAGTGGTACTATAGATGGCAACAGGACTGTTACTTCATTAACCGGTTCAACTCAATTTACATTTGCACTGGCATCTGATCCTGGAGCCATTACAGTTCCATGTACAGTGACTTGGAATATTCCGTCATTTAGTTGCCCATATGCTGCTGTATTATTTTATTACAATACTGGCAATACTGCCAATATAACTTTTGACATGGGTTGTGGACAGCAGGAAATTGGTGCATTTCCAACATCGTTCATAACTACAACTGGGGTTTCAGCAACAAGGTCTGCTGATCTAGCCACGATACCGCTGGGTTCTTGGTATAACACAACAGCATCAACAGTTTTGGTGGAAGCACAGAAGAATACTTCTGCTGACAGTGGGTACGGTGGTGTGGTTGAGTTGAATGATGGATCTGTCAACAACAGATTTCAATTTTATGTCAGTATAAATACAACAACATTGAGATTTGGTGATAACTATACCAGTAATTTACTTGATGCGCAAGTACCGGCCGGATCATACTCTTTAGCCACTCCATACAAAGCAGCAGGCGCTATTTCAGGAGCCATAGCCACTAGCGGCACAATAGCTGCCAGTCTAAATGGAGCAACTGCCGTTACCGGAACCACTGGCAATTTCCCAGGAGCAAGACTGACACAAATGCAAATTGGCGGTATTAGTGGTGGTACTGCATATAACATGAATGGATGGATTCAGAGAATAGCTTACTACCCAGTGGCCTTTTCAAACACACAACTTCAAGCAATGTCGAGTTAGTCACATGCCCATGATCACAGGCAATACCACTGTCAACACCACCGTGGCCCTCAGCACTGTTACTGTGAATCAAACACAGAGTTTGGGCTACTATGCATCAAGCCGCAACAGCATCAGACCCAGCTTGTTGTTGGACTTTGCTCGCAGCAAAACAGTTGACAGCCGAATCACATTCACCAGAGCCAGCAGTGCCACGTATTTTAATTCACTTGGTGTATTGACCACTGCAGCAAACAACGTACCCAGAATTGATTTTGATCCCACAACATTGGCATGCAAGGGACTGTTGGTGGAGGGAGCCAGCACCAATCTGTTTACCTATAGCAATTTTGCCGCCAACTGGTCCACAGCAGGATCACCTACTGTGTCGCTGAGTGCTGCAACTTCTCCTGATGGAACCACAAATGCCACCTTGTGGACTCGAACAACCACAGCGTCATCATACATTGGTCAAGGTCTCAGCAAAGCAGCTAGTGCATTGCCATATAGTTTCAGCGTGTTTGTGAAACCATCTGTGGGTAATTATGTTGCATTAAGAATGCAGGGAAACTATCCAGCCAGAGCAGACGTAGTTTTTAATCTCAGCAGCGGCACTATTTCCACTGCGGCAGCAGCAACATCAACATTTACCGGTGCCTCTGCTGCTATTCAGGCAATATCAAATGGTTGGTATAGAGTGGTATTGACTGCAACTTCTGATACCAATACCAACATACAAGGATATATTTCCTTCAATTCCAACGGTGTTGTGATTGATGGCACAGATTCTGTGTCAAACTCAGCAGGATACATTTACGGTGCTCAGTTGGAACAGCAGTCCTGGGTGTCTTCTCTGATAGCAACCACCACTGCTTCTGCATCAAGGGCTGTGGACAGCGCGCAATTGAGTGTGGGATCATGGTACAATGCCAACACTGGCACACTATTAGCGGCATTCTACAACAATCAATTGAACAGCAATTTTACTGCTTTCAATTGGGCCATTGCTGGATTTTATGGCAGTGCTTCTGACACCTACAACTGCATAGATTTGTTTGCTGGATCAGGATATGGTTCTGTGTTTAGAGTTCAGTATAATAACGTTAATCAGACTTATGTTACAGTCAGTGCCCGCCCATATCAGTATCAATCCAACAACAAAGTGGCAGCCAGTTGGGGAACCAATGGGTTTTATGAAATGGTCAATGGCAATGCTGCATATTTAGGGTCTGGGTCTGTTGGCACTATACCCACTGTGTCGTATCTGGACATAGGCACACGAAACACCGGAGGTGTTGTTCCTGGTGTGACATGGATACGAACTGTGTCCTATTACCCACAGCAGCTGAGCAACACTGAAATGCAAACTCTCACAACTGACTACTGATCAAGGAGCACAACAGATGTATCAAGACTATTGGATAAGAACCACAGATGAAACAACTTGGCTGGCTCAAGCACAAGCCGCTGGTGTGCTGGTTCCCAGCAAGGACCTCAACGGCCAACCCATGTTGATTCCTGCACCAGGAATCACAGTGGATGTGATTGGCACCATTTTCACCCAGGGTGAATACACCATGAATTCTGATGGCACTGTGACAGTGACAGTGGCTCCGGTGCCTATTTCTGGTTGGCATGTCAATTTGCGCAGCAGCGTATCTATAAATACCAATGAATTATCTATGATTGACAAACCAACCAACCCTGCCAGGGTTTGGTTTTAAGGAGCTTCGTATCAAATGACCAACGTGCTGATTGGAACTGCATCATATCAAGTGCCAACTAATGGTGATCTTGGAACCATGGCATTCCAAGATGCCAGTGCCATCTCAGTGGGCATCATCATATCCACAGGCAATGTGGGCATAGGCACTGTGTCCACAGTGGGCACCAGCAATGTGATGTCTGTGTATGGATCTGAATCACTATATGGCAACTTGGCAATCAGCAACACTGCTACAGGATCTGCTGGAATATTCTTCCCAGACGGATCATATCTTACAACTGCTCGTGGCAACAGCGGGTTCAGTGGCTACAGCGGATTCAGTGGCTACAGCGGATTCAGTGGTTATAGCGGCATCTCAGGATTCAGTGGATATAGTGGATATAGTGGTATCTCAGGTTACAGTGGTATCTCAGGTTACAGTGGTATCTCAGGATATAGCGGCATCTCAGGATTCAGCGGATATAGCGGATTCAGTGGTTATAGCGGCATCTCAGGATTCAGTGGATACAGCGGATATAGCGGATTCAGTGGTTATAGCGGCATCTCAGGATTCAGTGGATACAGCGGATTGGCCAATCCAAATGCTGCCAATACCAGCAATGTCAACATCACCACTGTATCCTCCAATGCGTATTTTTATCCCACACTGGTATCAGCCACGTCGGGTAATCTACAGTTGTTGGTCAATACTGGTTTGAGTTTTAATCCCAGCAACAGCACAGTGGCCATTAGTGGCAACGTCTATGTAGGCGGCAACTTGGTAATAACAAATGCCACTGCTGCAACATCTAACACAACTGGCGCACTGGTATTAACTCAAGGCGGTTTAGGTGTAACTGGTAACAGCTATATCAACAACAGCGAATGGGTTGGCAACTCAACTGTGATGAACATCACGGTTAGCACATCCACAGCTACAGGAGCATTGGTAGTTAGAGGTGGTGCAGGTATAGCTGGTAACGTATATGTTGGTGGCAACATCAACATTACCAACACCACAGCCAGCAACAGCACTGCCACAGGTGCGTTGGTAGTAGCAGGCGGTGCTGGCGTCGGTGGCAATATAATCGCCGGTGGTAATCTGGTTGTAGCAAACGCAGCACAGATGAGTTTTGTGATTGCCAGCAACAGCATAATAGGCACTGCATTGATACCCACTGGTTCCACAGCACCAACCAATGGTCTGTTTCTGCCCGCCACCAATACCATTGGTTTTGCTACTAATAGCAGTGAGAGCATGCGTATTACACCCAAGGGCAATGTGCTGATTGGCACCACTACAGATTTGAATTTTGCTCTGCAGGTGTCTGGCCCAACCCTAGGCACTACGGGCAATTCTCAGACACTCAAACAGGTTTGGTGGAATTTTGATGGTAATGGCAGTTATCTGCAACTAACGGAAACGCGCATACCAGCTGGTGGCAGTGATTGGACCACAGGCGGCATGAGACTGCAGCAGGTCATAGACAGCACCTATATGGGCTACATACAGTTCAACAACGGCAGTGGCAATACAACTAACAACAATGGCATAAGCTTTGGTACAGGTGGCAGCTCAGTTGGCCCCAACAGTGTGCCTGAAACCATGCGCATCAACAGCAGTGGTCAGGTTGGTATTGGCACTACCTTGCCCAGTTATAGATTGTCAGTTGCAGGCAACACCAACGGAAATGATGGCATCACCATTACCAATACAAATACTGGCGGAGCTGCACAGGCAGTATTAAGCGTCGCTGCGCAGGGTTATACTGGTATACAAATACTACAAAACTATAGCAGTGGCAACTATTTTATTTGGGGCGGCGATGCTAGAGATATGGCATTTTCTACCAGTGCCACTGAAAGAATGAGGCTCAGCAGCCTTGGTAAACTGCTGCTTGGCACCACCAGCAGCCCCGCAGGCACCGCTGTCACACAGGTGATCGACAATGCATCAGGCGGTGGTATTGAACTAGTTAATAACAACTCGGGTGGTGGCAACGTGTCAGCCCTGAGTGGTGGTGGCCTGTCGTTCAGTACTTTCACAGGTGCTGTGGGCAGCGAAGTCTATACACAGCGCATGGTGATCAGCAGCACAGGCAACGTCACTGTGGGTGGCAACCTAACTGTCAACAGCACCAATTCTGCTACTTCAACTACCACAGGTGCGCTGGTTGTGGCAGGCGGTATTGGTGTAGCAGGCAATGTCTACGTTGGCGGTAACATCAACGTCACAAATACAACGCAAGCAACTAGCGCTACAACTGGTGCGTTGGTTATATCAGGTGGCATGGGTGTTACCGGCAATGCATTCATCAGCAATGCCATGTGGGCCGGTAATCTATCCGTTACCAATACCACGCAGAGCACATCAACCATTACTGGCGCATTCATTAATCTTGGTGGTGCCGGTATGATTGGCAATCTGTTCGTTGGCGGAAGCATCAACAGTGCCAACATCAATGTTACAGGTGCTTCAGCACCGCCAAATGGAATCTGGTTGCCCAGTACCAATATCCTTGGATTTGCCACCAACAGCAGCGAACGGATGCGAATCGACGCCAACGGTAACATTGCCATCGGCGGCACCAGCACATCAAATGGGCCGATGGCAATAACGGGCAATGCACAGGCAACCACATCGTCGACGATGCAGTTGCTTCCACCAAGCGGTACCGGCAGCATCGTTAGCTTGCTCACCAAACTGCGATTCCATTCAACGTTTGATGCTTTCCCGTCTGATCAGGGACCAAGGACAGCGTCCCAGATTATAACGGGATTCAATGGAGGAACCTGGGGAACTGAATACATGGCATTTGGCGTTGGTTACCTGTCAGGGTCACCCAACGATGCCGCCGTCAATCCAACCGAGAGGATGAGGATAACCATCGCTGGCGTTGGCATAGGAACCACATCAGTGTCATCGGGCAATTCGTTGTCCGTATACGGCGGTAATGTGTTCGTCGCTGGCAATCTACGAGTAGGAAATACAGCAACCACAATCGGTGGCATTCAATTCTCAGATGGCACGTTCCAGACCACGGCTGCGGTTCCTCCTGGCACAGCGACCACGATGTCTATCACCAGCCAAACGGCTAGCACCACCTACTATCCAACATTTGTATCTGGTACAGGCACACAAGCTCTGTACATCAATACCACTAGCTTGCAAGTGATACCAAATAGCGGCAACATTACAACGATAGGTAGTGTGTTGGCCGGTAACCTAGCTATAACAAATACAACTGTTTCTACCTCAACCATAACTGGTGCACTAACAGTTGCTGGTGGTGTTGGTATACAGGGCAACTTGTTTACAGCTAGTAGTGCATGGCATGGCAATCTAGCTGTCACTAACTCGACTACATCAACTTCAACCACAACTGGTGCACTAACAGTTGCTGGTGGTGTTGGTATACAGGGCAACTTGTATGTAGGTGCAGCTGGTGTTATCAACAACTTACTTGTTACTTCAAGCAATACTTCCACCTCTACCACAACTGGTGCTGCTGTTGTAGTTGGTGGTGTTGGTATACAGGGCAACTTGTTTACAGCTAGTAGTGCATGGCATGGCAATCTAGCTATAACAAACACCACCGTGAGCACATCCACAGCTACGGGAGCTTTGATCGTGGTCGGCGGGGCTGGCATAGCTGGCAATGTCTACGTTGGCGGTAACTTAACTGTTAGCAACAGCGTTGGTAAACTGCTGCTGGGAACCTCCACCGCTCCAGCAGGTACCGCTGTCACTGAAGTAGTTAACGGCACTGCAGGCGGTGGTACAGAATGGGTCTGGAACAACTCAGGTGGTGGCAACGTGTCAGCACTGAGTGGTGGTGGATTATCATTCTCTACTTTCACAGGTGCTGTGGGCAGCGAAGTCTATACACAGCGCATGGTGATCAGCAGCACAGGCAACGTGGGCATTGGCAGCAGTGCTCCAGCATATGCATTGGATATCAACGGCAACCTGCGACTCAGCGGCTCAAACCCCGGTATTACCTTTACTGAAACCACTTCGGGTCGCACGGCGTATCTGGCATCTACTGACGGATTCAATATGTACCTTAACCAAGGTAATTCTGGGGCTCTCACGCTCAGTGGCACTGCCGTGTATTTGTCTGCACCCAGCGGCATCGGTACCTCGGTCATCAGCATTCCAACCGGCAATGCTCTGGCTATCTGGGGTGGCAATGTGTTTGTCAACAACGGTATCACAGCCCTGGGCACTGGGGTGTTTCCGGGCACGGTGTCGACTCCGGCCATGTTGCTGACCAACATCACTGAACAGGTACAGGTCAATGCTGCAGCTACCTGGGGTGGCAACATCACTGTTAATCTCAGCAATGCCAGCGTGGTCTACTACACGGCGCCAGCCACTGCCAACTGGAATGTCAACATCACTCACAGCAGCACCAGCACACTGGGTTCGGTGCTGGGTGTGGGGCAGGCTGTGAGCTTGGCATTCGTAGCCACCATGGGCACCACAGCCTACTGGAATGGCAACATCACCGTGGATGGCAGCAACAGCGGTGTAACCGTGGGATGGCAGGGCAATGCTGCTCCAACATCGGGCCATGTCAGCAGCATAGACGTCTACAACTATACAGTTATCAAAACCGCGGCCACACCAACCTACACAGTGTTGGCTGGTCAAACACAGTATTGAGGAGAATCAACCATGCCAACAATTGCCAGTCGGGGAGCAGGTTCACTGGGTTCATTTGGTTGGGGTCGCACCAATGTTTCTGGTTATGCCATATCATATCTTGTGGTAGCAGGAGGGGGAGGGGGAGGCAGTTGGCTGGGAGGCGGCGGCGGCGGAGGTGGTGTGATCTCAGCATCAGGTGTGACAATTCAAAGCGGTGCTGTCTTGACCATAACTGTGGGTCCGGGTGGTGCAGGCGGAGTAGGCACTACCGCAGCCGGCAGCGGCAGCAACAGTTGTATCACCGGTGGTGGTTTGAGCGGTGTATTGGCCTATGGAGGCGGCGGGGGCGGCTACTACAACGGCTGCAGTTCTACCAATGGTCTCAATGGCGGCAGCGGTGGTGGAGCCCCGGGCGCTGGCACCGGTCAGAACAGAAGTCCTGGTGCTGGAGTTTACCCTGGTTCCACATATATCAGTGCAGCGCGGCAGGGCTATAATGGGGGCGCGGGATATTATGTAGATGGCCAGGGTGCAGGCGCAGGTGGTGGTGGCGCCGGAGCAGTAGGTGGAAGTGCTGCCAGCAACACAGGCGGCAACGGCGGTGCTGGAATTTCGTCATCAATAACTGGTTCAGCTGTGCTGTATGGTGGCGGCGGAGGCGGCGGTGCTTTCACCACTGCTGGCACGGCCACAGGAGGTGGTGGCAACGGATCTACTTCTACACCAGGTTCACCGGGTACTCCCAATCGTGGAGGTGGTGGTGGTGGCGCTGCTGCTGCCGTTGGAGGAGCTACAGGCGGGACAGGCGGACTGGGCGGCTACGGGGTGGTGATTCTCAGCATTCCCACTACTGCATTTTCAAATAATTTTACCAATGCTGCTAAAACCATCAGTGGTACCAACACTATTTTAACATTCAACAGCAGTGGCACCTACACCGCGTGACAGCCGTCATCCAGTAGATTCAAACTCAGCCTAACCTCTTATTAGACAATGTTCCATATGTTGCAGCATGACAGGCACTCCCTGTTTGGCCAGGCTTGCCGTCAGGAAGTTCTCCGGGCAGTAGTCTACCCCTTCTTGTGAGTAGAGATATGGTATTTCTTCCAGGGTTCTGACATATTTGTCCATGTGATGCGGCGGTCCATAGGCAAAATGATCATTGAAACCATGCATTTCTATACCGCGATATTGGAACTTCAATTTTACCTTGTCCCAGTCATAGGGCATCACTACACCATCAAAATCTATCAAATTCAATTTATGGATATGTAAATCCATGCGACCACGCATGACAATGTCATAGTCATTGCCACTGCGGTTGATCATACTGTGTGCAGCGGCAATACTGTGCCACATGCTGAGACTGCGATCAACATTGATCTGAGGCCAATGCCTATTGGGATATAAACTGATGTCTATGTTGGGTGGTGGTTCTAGTTCGACAGCAGTTGGTTTAAAAACCCAATTAATTTGATCACAAATATAGTCTTTCAGGTCAGGTTCGCACCAGTTGTGGACATAGACGTTTGGATTATACTGACCTATTATGCGACCCCAACTGGCAGCAGATATGGTGTAGATTCTGGTAAGACCGCTAAGAGCCAGAGCTATTTTCACGCTGTTTTCCTAAACAGTAGATTGATAAATGTGTAGTCCATGCCCAACCAATTGACCACACGTTGATCGCAGCTGAGATCAACATTGCTGGTAATCTCTAGACCCTGTGTCTTGGCCATGTTGATGAGTTCAGCAATTTCTGGTGCTGTGAAAACCTTGACCGGTGCCCCAAATGCCATCTGCTGCTGTGTATCAACGGGGTCTTGCCAATAATCCGTGCTGATCAAAAGATATCCATTGGGTGCCAGTATGCGTGATGATTCTGCTAGGAACGCTGCTACATCAACCCCATGTTCGATCACACTGAGACAAGAGATAAATCCAAAATACCCGTCAGCAAACCCCGTCTTGGTACAGTCGCCGCACTGGTAATCAATACCTCCAACCCTGCCAGGGTTTGGCTGGTCTATGTTGATGCTGATCAGTGTTTCGTAACCAAATCTCCGCAGTGTGGGTAGAAATGCACTGCCTTGGGTAGCAGCAACATCCATGACTGGTAGGCTATGATCGCTGGTCATGGTAGCATGCCATACTGCTATGAGATTGTCCCAGTTTTTCACAGCGTCCTCATGGCTTTTGATACCACAACGCATGGCAATCCATGTGGCCTTGTCAACGGCAGTTTGATCTTTCAGGCTACAATTGGTCTGAGACAGCAACCAAGCAGTGTCGTCAGTATCGCCAAGAATAGACATGACTTCTCCGGCAGGTTTTAGGGATCGTTTGATTTCGTTTTCATCAAAAATGGCCAGCCAACTCTGCACATCAACAAGGCCAAAACTCACTATCACTTGGCCTGTGTCGTCATTGTGTGCAAGACCAGCGGCAAATTCTATACCCAGGGTATGAAAATAAAAGGCCTCGCTGTATTTGCTGAGCCGACCAACTGAGTCGTACCACACGAATCTGTGCAGGTAGCGGCGTCGATTATCAGGCATGATATGGCTTTCATGTATACAGCCCAACCAGCCACCATTGAATGACAGCAGTGGTCCGCCACCTCTGAAACTGTCTGCAGCCATATGAGCAGCCTTGAGCGATATACAATTGCCTTGATCATCTATTATGCGAGTGGGGTCACTGCTGTAGAGAAAATAAAGATTATCTCCCACCACCATAGGCATCCAGTTTTTTTGATGCTCGCGACTGCCAAACTTTGGATGTATCACACGATAGTTGTCAAAATGCAGCAGTCCGTCATCTTTGCGAACTATCTGCGACAGCACGATCTCGCAGTAGCCGTCGGCATTCAATTCTCGGACAGTACTGGTACACCAAAAACTGTCTCGCCACCAAAACAGTCTGCAGTCTTCAAAACCCACCACAAGGCTGTACAAT
>Ga0209085_1001906_pt1 | contig 12358 bp, 16 predicted proteins | sample C_131016_EF_Meta_FD_187310 | JGI IMG/M metagenome (GOLD analysis project Ga0209085, IMG submission 187310) | Freshwater microbial communities from Lake Croche, Canada to study carbon cycling - C_131016_EF_MetaG (SPAdes) (version 2) | ecosystem: Environmental > Aquatic > Freshwater > Lake...
CAAAAGGGTTTACGCGGTATTGCATAACCCGGGCGCTTACCTGCGGTGGGGCCTGTCTAAACCTTACGCAAGTCTCTCACCCGCTTTTCCAATCATATTCCCACATCTCAACATAATTGTATCCCATCTCTATTAATGTTTGCTTCCTCTTCTCATGAAAAAAATCCGGATTGAATTTCATTTGCAAATATATATGGAAAAAGTCTCTCTATGGTCCATGGGGATATATAGTTTTCGTTAAATACCTCATTATCAGTTCCCTCCGAATCTATAATCATTTGTCTTAGTTTTTCATAAAATTCTTTTGGTTTTTTTCTGATCAAGTCACGTTTTACCACCCATTGACACCCAGACGAAAAATTTAAATGAGGTGGCACCGGATCTCCAAACAATGATTTATAATGCTTCATATGAACTGTATCTGGTTCGAATTTTTCATAAATAATATCAGTTTCAAATTGACGTAAATTACCATTAAATGATCTGAACATTCCAACTATAACGGGAAGAATATTTTGAAGCATTGTAGTTGAATGATCGAATGGATTACCTTGCAAAAAGAGTGTATACGGTGTCAAGTTTTCATAATTTTCAACTATGTGCCTAAAATACGTTTCACTTTCTCTTCCAACATTTGGTACCTCTTTACACGGATAATCGACGGGGTCGCCTTTATTATAAATAATAAATTTATAGTTTCCGCCCATACTTTTATCATCAATTATCCATTTTATATTTTCATTGTACCTAGCTATAACAACGTCCATTTAATTCCAATTTGTCTTGTTTATTTAATTAGGGATTTCTCACTCAAAGTCCTGAAGTTGTTCTTCCACAATATCGGCCAAATATTCCGACATTTTTGTTAGGGTCTCCTTCGAGCAGTCTGGTTTCTTAGTTTTCAAGTAAGTTTTTAGGGCATCTATCAAATTAACATCTTTTGGCGTATTTTGAGTAGGGCATGACCATGGGCATTTAGGATGAGGACAAGACCATGGACACTTCGTATTCAATATTTTGTATGGCTCATTGGACTCCATAGCAATATCTGGTACAGAGTCCCCATATGATATGTAAAATTTAAGAGTCTTCTTCTCCGTATCATGGGATACACCTTCGTAGTAAACGCCTTGGTAATTCACTTCATGATAAATAATCTGCGGGCCATTGTGCTCAATCTCAACATAGTCAAAAAGGTTTCCGAACTTGGGCATTTTGGTCTTCTCGGCTGCGCCTCCTTGGACCCGTTCACAAAACTTTTTGTTTACTCACCGAAGTCGCTCGTGAATGTAAATAGCCGCAAGCTGTTTCTTGGCCTTCAAAAGGCTTATTGGGCCCTTTGAAAAGTATTTAAAGCGGCCATTGGAATCTTTGGCTTGTTTTCGGACTCTCCACCCAGTCACTGAACCTTTTTTAGATTTCACGATTACATATGGCATTTTGTAATAGGCCTAGATTTTACTGGTCAAGTAACCCGTCATCGGCGTGCCGGCGCATAAACTCATCGACCTGGACACTATCAGTTCTACGCAGCAGAGGTGGCAGATCCGTCTCCATCTTCCTAAGAGGTCCGTGGTACCAAGCAGACTGAACACTGTCCTCCTCGGTGATCGGCATAGTAGAATGGTCTAGACCAATAACAGACATATCCAAAGAGATTTCAACATCTGGACCTGGCGCCGATCCGAGCTCATCGGTCCTTTTGGCCCCATCGTCGTGATTGAGCTTGAATGAAACAGTTCCCTTTCCGGGCTTTGTTTGCGACTTTTCGCACATCTTGTAGAGAGTCGAGTCGATCGGACCCTCTTTGTTGAAGATGCGGCGGTACATGGCAATGGCGTGGACCTGGGAGTAAAGGTTGAATGGTTGCATTTTGATGTTGGTTGGTACTTTTATTTAGACCGTATTCACAAAACTTTTATTTACAGTCTTACGAGTTTCGGTCGGTAGGTTCTCTAGTTTATTTATTATACCTGGTTCAAGTCGTTTGTCTCTTGTCTTTTTATCAAAGTCGAGGGACATTTCAAGTACTGGGTCGTCTAATTCTTGTTGGATTGGAGGTACATCATTCTCAAATAGTGAATCGGCAATCATACGAGCCCCTTCCTTTTTGGTTGTGGTCAGAACCTCATCGCCAATCTTTACTTTCATCTGGTTTTTATTCAGGTTTGGTATAACTGCTTGAATGTTCTGGGGGTTCTTGGGGTCACATCGTAGCCTAGAAAAGAGAAAGAGACCCATATCAGCCCCACCTTCGTCAAGTCGTAGATTCACTTCTGCCAAAAACTCTGGGGTCATCAATTTCAAGATATCATCTGGTTTCATGTTGGCAAAGATGAGGTTGGTGTTAATCGCACAGTTTGAATATAGATTAGCTAGGTTCTCTATATTAAATGTAAAACCGGAATCAGGGTGCATAGTTTCCATATGGCGTTTTAGATGATAATATCGATTTTTTCCATTTTCTTCGAAGTTTGTTTTACACAAAGGACAAATTGCCGGAGTATCGATTTTTTTTCTTCCCATTTTATCTTCTCCTGATATTTTTATTTTGGGGACTTATTTTTTAAACACGTGTATTTTTTATCTTTTTATAAAAATAAGTCCCCGTATTAATGACGATTAAAAAATCCCCTTTGAGTCCCCTTTCGGTATTTTTAGTCCCCATGACTATAGTAAGTGTTACGAAAATATATCCCCGAATAAGTCCCCCAGAGGGGGGAGTGACCTTTTTAAAAATTATAAGTAGAAAATATCTTCTTACTTATAGTGACAAAGTAACAAACTTGAAGTGAAAATTTTTTTTTCAAAACGGCAACTTGTTCATCTCATTTATTATGATGGATACATCATCTACCTTAAAAAACTCCCTCTCTACGCGATAATCACTGAGCCACGCAAAGAGGATCTTCTCGCTCATTGGTGCGTTCGACACTGGTACCATGTGATATATGCGCGGGTTGCGAATATCGGTACGAAGTCTCTCAAAGAGTTTTTGCTCAGCCTCTTGTCTGGTTTTTCCTTGTTTGGTAAACCCACACTTATATTCTCCATCACACTTGCCATCGCTGCGGCAATATATCCATCCAGCGTCTTTAAGAGCAAAATCGCAGTTTGCTGAAAGTTTAATGTACATGTCTACTGCTTTTGCCCTCTGAACACTGATCTTACGATTTTCAGTGCCAGTGGTAACATTCTTGAAACTAGTTTCTGCCTTCTTCTTGGCAATTATCTGCGAAGTGGTAAGATGGTCTCCGTATGAATGCCTCTTCACACTCTGAGTCATCTTGGTACGGACCATTTTTTGAGATGCTAAATCAGTCACTATCACCCAAGAACCTATTCACAAAACTCCATCGATTGACCTCTAACACTTGAATTGGGATTTCAATCGAAGAGTCTGAGTCCGGAACGGCGATCCAACGTCCCTCTTTGCGTTTCTTCACTGTGAAGTAAGCACGGCGACCATTCCTAAAGACGGTTCCGTCTGAGTGTACCTTGTACTTTGTGTCAACAACCGGATACTGAACGTAGCTCAAAAGATTCTTTGGAGGGGTCCCGAGACACCACATATTCACAAGAGTCATTTTCTCGAAAGCACATTCTAAAATCTAAAAAGAATAAAACTTGAGGTCCCGTTCACAAAAGTCTTGTGACCGGGTTCTTTTTGGACCCCTAGTAAAAATCAAGTCATGTCTCGCACCTGGGGGGCTCTCTTTGAATACAGTCACAATATCTTGGACCGTTATGAGGGATGTAAAATGCTTGCACCTGGTTACCATCACAACACCAATTTGCGTGTAGACGTCAATCCACGTAAAGGAACTGTGTACGTTTGGTACCTAGATGGTAACGACCGGATCGATTTCGAACCAATCAAACTTGGTCAGTCCATGGAACTTATTGGTGAGCGCAAATATAAAAGACGTGACATGGAACGTTCTATGCCATGGGACTATGAGTGGTGAATAAAATCCCTGTGAATGCTAAAGCATGCCGCGTCAATTAATACAAGAAGGGGGAACCTGTTGGTTCTATTCAGTGCTAAACTGTATGTTGCTCAGTAGACTTGGGCGCCGCGTTTTACTCAAGCGCTTAAACTCATTTTATCGTGGATTGTCCCCTGACCAGAAGGCCCTTTTTGATAACAAGTACCTGTGTCTCAAAGCGACCCCTCAGAATCGTGGTTTTGTTTTCCTCAAATTTGTTGCAAACTTTTGGAAAGGGAAAGTATACCGCGGTAAGGCTGAAAAACTTATAGGAAATGTTGGAATCACGAATGCAGAAAATAAGGTTGTGTTTGGTTCATATGCAAATATGGAACGTGAAAAGATGCTCAGGACTCTTAAAATTCCATTTTCGGTCATGTATGCAGATAAACCTGAAAGATTCAAGGGACCTGGTGCCCGAAGTGAAATGGTCATAGTAACTGATTCGAGCCTCAAGAACCCTATGGGAATGTATGAAGTAAAGGACAAAGTTCCAGAGGACCTCAAGGATATTCCCCTGAGCCTTCCTGGTTACCCAAATTATGAGCTCGACCATGTTACAATTAGCCTTAAAGGAACTACAAATGGAGGAACTCGGCCATTGGGTCACGCTGTAAGCTGCGTTCGTTTGCCAAACGGAGAATACAGAATTATAGAGCCAAACGGCAATCAGGATCCATGTAAGTGGACAAGCCCCAAGGCTCTTCGCCTTTATTTCAAGAGTGGATGGTACAAGGAGGCGTATGATTGGGACGTTACAACTTGGGGCTATAATTCTATAGTCTACGTGAAGAATGATTCAAAATTGCCCAAGTTTGAGACAAATAAAACGCCCAAGAGTATCGGAGTAAACAAGGAGGGCCAAAAGATTCTTGTGGGGCCTCGTGGGGGTCGGTACGTCCAGCTTGCTGTCGGAAAGGCTGCCAGGCCCGAAAAGAAAGCCTTCGTGACCCCCAAGAAGATTGAGAAGAATGGTACAAACTCAAAGGGTCGCGTTATTTACAAGGGGCCTGAAGGGGGTCGTTTCGTTATTTACCAGGGACCAGATGGTAAAAGATACAAGAGATACCTGAAATCGGATTCAGCAGCTCCGATAAAGACCCCGACAAAGAAGCCAGTCGGAACAAACTCAAAAGGCCGCGCAATTTACAAGGGGTCAGGTGGTGGACGGTATGTTATCGTGACTGGCAAGGATGGCAAGAGGTACAAGAAGTACATGCCTAAAGAAAAATAAGGGCCTACTATAAATGACCGGATACAGAAATATTATGACGCACCTTAATTATATAGAAAACTTGGCCCGCAATTCAAATAACCACGCAAATCTCCAGAGGCTCGCAAAACACTCTTCAAATATCGCTACACTTGCGTCGAACATTCTAAACAACTCGACACAAGTGACCGCGATTCGTAAAAAGGCTGCTATTATCAGGCGCCATGAAGTAAATCATCGTCTTGGTCGCAGACGTCGTGAAGGTAGATTTCTGATTAGCAACTAGTTTTTTTGTGCGTTCAGTATAAATGAGAAGATCTCCCAAAAAGGCGGCTGATTTACCCAAGTATATTATACGAGGTCACGGAGGTACAAATAAAACACTCCCATTTTTTAGATTAAAACCCAATCAATATGTTATTTTCCCTTCAAAGTGCGGAATGCCAGCATCTATGGGTACAATGTATAATAACCCAAGAGCACGCAAATTATTACAGGAACCCAAAAGGATTATAAATTATAATGAAGGACGTAGTGTGAATGTACCGGCCGAATTGAAAAATATAAGTATTCAGGGTCCAGGTACCAGAATTACAAATTCCATTATAGAAATGAAAAATACTACAAGGTTTCCATTTAATCCAGAGAGAAGTAAAATGCATAAACTATACCATAATACTACGGGAATTTACAAACTTAATGTGAGTGGACATCCCGTATATATAGAGGGAAGAGGACAAACTGTAAAAATAAGTAGAGTCATTGGAAAAAAATCTGGATTTTTCTGGATAGATGCATGCAGAGTAGCACCCGGAACCACTCAGAATGAAGCGAATAGAGCGTTGCGTACCTTGTTGGCCGGTGAAAGAGTGAATGTGATGAATACAAATTTAAGAAGAATAGCAAATGCCGAACGCGCGTCACGATTATCAAAAAGTGTAACGAGTAGGGGCGTTTTTGGTACGAAGCGTTTTAGGGAAAGCAATTCTATTCGACGTAATCTCAATGTGCCTGCAGCAAAAAGACGCAAGATTGCTTCAGGTCCAACATCTATGAATGCCAACCGAAGATCCCCAGCTAAGAAATCGTCGTAGTGTATTCCTTCGTAAAACAGTTTAGGTAAATGGCGGGAACCAAGTCCCAGGCATTGTATCCAGCCAGGACTCCATCACGCCTAAGAACACAATGGTTGTACTGGACATGACCACTAGGAAGCATAATGAAATCGGCCACGAAAAAATCAGGGTGTTTGAGGTGCTTGATACAATATGCAACCGAAAACAGAATATCATACATCTCATCAATGTTTCCAGTGACGTTGACTTTCTTCGCCATGAACTTGATGAGATTTATTTGGGTCTGGGTCCACTGCCCCTTGTGAGGCAAAAGGTCCCGTAGTATTTTACGTGCATTTGTATCATTGAGAGTGATTTCGTAGCCGTTCATGAAAAGGGAATCATCGCGAATTTCGAGGATGTTCATTTTGAGTTGACCCGGGCCTTTTTTAGTTCTTTGAACCTGTTTACACGACTCTTTTTTTTATGGGTTCATATCAGATATGGAAGCAGTTATAATCAGCGTAGTTGCTGTAACTGTCTGTATTTGTGTAGCTTTGGTACTATATTACTACCGATGCAATCTATTCAAGACCGGATGTGACAGTGTAAATGGAATATTTTTTGGACTGCAGCGTGTCCAGCATCCCCGAGCCCGAGTCCCAGTCCAAGTCCGAGTCCGAGTCCGAGTCCCAGTCCAAGTCCGAGCCCGAGTCCCAGTCCGAGTGTATTACCATCTTGGTTTAAAAATACTGGTTATTATACAGATACAGGCAGTGTAATTGACGCATATTATGACAGCACAAAAAACGTCATTTATATAGGAAACCTTCTTAACCAAGTAGGTGCCGGGATACAAGGCCCTAATTATACACTTGTATCCCCAAATGTATTGAGTATTACTGGTTCTTTTTGCGAAGGTACGTATACATTGACTTATGATGGCACAAATATAACAGCTACAAATCAAATAATCACTCCCCGGCAATTAATTTGGTCTTCGACGATGCCTCTTAATTATATGACGAGTGGCGCGTGCTAACTGGTTATACGCCGGCGGGCTTTATGCTCTTGTAATATTGTTGTTGAGTCCTTGCGTAATTTCCCATACGGGCAAGACGACCAAAAAACCCGCTTCCTGCTTTCCTTGGAGCATTCGCGACATAGTTCCTGGCCTTTAAAGCTGCCCTTCTGACATTATTAGCCCGAGCCGAGGCATAGTTACTGGCATTCTTAGCCCGAGCCGCGGCATAGTTCCTCGCACCTGTTGTAGCTTTCCAGCTGTTTAATCTGGAAAGTCGGTTATTCAGAGAACGTATTTCTCTGTTTATTTTATTAAGTCTTTCGTTCAGATTCCCTCTGTTCATTTTAAAATAACGCATATATATTTGTTTATACCTTTAGACTTTTCACATACTCATCCAGAGACTTTTGAAAATTAACCCCTCTATTAAAAGCATCAGGTTTACGGGACCTCAAGTACTCGACTGATTTTTGGACCGGAATTCCTTTGCTCGCAAAGTAAGCCGCTATGACTGCACAAGACCGCTGTTGACCCGCGAAACAATGAACAAGGACCCTTTCACGGGACCTTACACACTCATCTATAAACGCGACAGCCCCTGGAAGTTCCTGAGTCATTTCTTTGAATGAATATTCTTGTAAATCATCATTCACTGGAACTCTGTAGAACTTCTTGGAAGAATGATTGTACCTTGGAAGATCCTTTGTGCAATTTACTTGGGCTATAGCTATATTTTCTTCAGCGTCTTGATGATTCCCCAAAAATATGAAAGGAGTAATCTCGTACATATTACTTATACGTGAGAATAATTTGTCTCGAAGGGAACGTATCTTCCCCGAGCTCGTAGAAATCAATGTGACCATTTGAATACATTTTTGCTTGAAAAAATTTTCTGTTTTCGAATTCGACTCCAAAAAATCTCATTTTATCGTATTTAGATATTGTCTGGTACCTAAATATTTCACCGAACGATCTCATCACTTACTTTGTATTCGTTTCAATTTCTTAAAAAGACCTTTTTTCTGGGTCCAGAACCAAGAGACTGTGAAGTATCAAGGACTTTTCTGGTCCAAAAGTGTCCGAGTATTTATCAAGAATCTCCTGGGACTTGGTGCATCTACGTGGAACATTTTTACCTATTATGACGCATCCGAGGCACCAGAGGTCGCTCTTGAAAAGAATCGGTACATCTTCTGGTAAATTATAACGAGTATTGGGTGGTTCACTCGTGGAGAATGTCCCTGGGTCATTAATCTTTGTAGTCCCTTCGGCCGAAATCCCATAGGTTATATCCATGACAGAAATTCCAACGCTATGAAGTTCCTTGAGACCTTGAATAAGTTCAGAAATATTCGGTTCGCCTGAGTGAAGCTCCTCATAGTGACCCTCAGAAAAGACAGTGACTACATGAGGGAGATTATTACGAATAAGTATTTGATCCATTCTTAGTACCTGCAGAGGAATTTTTGATGTTTTTTTTCCACGCCGATACCAAGATGAAGAGGTGGGTCGTATTTCTATTGGCCTTTCTCGTTTTGATATTGTTACTAGCATACACAAAGACCCGTAGTTGCTATCCAATGAAACAAGGTCAAGAAATTCCAAAAATACTTTGGTCATTTTGGGACTCTGATGAGATTCCCCCGTTTGTACAAAAGTGTATAGATTCTTGGAAAAAGTTCAATCCGGACTATACCGTGAACTTTATGACTAAAAGTACACTTGGGAAGTACCTAGGAGAAGAAGAGGCCCAGAACATCATAAATTGGAAATTCAACGATAGTCCTCAGAGACTCTCAGATCTCGTGAGACTTTCTGCAGTGTCCAAATTTGGAGGTGTATGGCTTGATGCTTCGGTTGTCTGTTTCAAGTCTTTCAATTGGCTCCAAGAGGAAGGGTCCGATTGTATACTTTTTTCAATCAAGGAACTCTCAAAAGACCCTACAATAGAGTCTTGGTTCATAGCAGCTATTCCAGAGCACCCATATGTAATAGCATGGAACAAGGAGTTCCGTGGGATTGACCAGTATTCGAGTGTTGACGAGTACATTAAAATTTCTGGAACGAATCAGGATGCGATTGCTTACAATGTGAATTATTTGGTTGTGTACTTGTGTGCCCGCAAGGTTTTCCATGATTATGGTGAAGAATCCGTAAAAATACTCAGTGCCTCAGATGGTCCATATGAGTATATGGTAAAGGGTGGTATAAAATCCCTTTGTGATTCCCGGAACTCGTTTGCGAAATTCAGAAAGGATGAGAGGGCCGAGATGACACCGGAAGTTGAATCCTGTATTTTTAATCCTGGTGAAAAGCAAGATGCACCAAACAATAATTGAGTTGTCTCTCGGGGCTATAGCATTCTTTTTGGTGGATAGGGTCATACGTTTTTTTGGGAGCATGACCTCAAAAAAGTTCACAGAAGAGCACTATAGAATACGAGTCGAACTCTCTATTCTTGGGATTCTGGTCGGGTTTATTCTCTTGCACTTGTTCAGAAAGGGAATAAAATTACCAAAGTTTGCTTAGGGGCTTAAAGAAATGGTCCCAGTACTAACCGAGGGGGAATTCCTCCTCACCTCTTCTCTCGTAGCTCAGTTGGTTAGAGCGTCCGGCTGTTAGAAACTGGTTTCTAAGGCAAGAACCGGAAGGTCACAGGTTCGATCCCTGTCGAGAGAGTTTTTATATTTGGTATTTATAATATGAGTGGTCTAACTACCAAATATACAAAGGCGGGTAATACAGGGAATAATGGTAGCTATGAAATATATCCGGGTCAGTTTATAAAAGAACCTAACCAAGGTGGAAATCCGGCAAATATGCCTGATATAGCAAGGATATCGTGTAATTCGGACCCAACGTGTAAGAATTTTGCTCTTCATCATAGTAATTCACATGCATGGATTAGTGATAAAGTTGGGTCCCATGCAGATAATGGATATGATATGTACACAAACACTGGCAAAATAGCACCAAAATATAAAACCTTGCCGCAAAAACCCATAATCGAGACTATTGGGGGTACTCACACGTGTACAGGGGACCACTGGGACGACACAGGAGCTGTACAGGTTGAAAATTTAGGCCGCGATAGATATTGCGTAGAATCTAGTATACCCAATCCAACGAGATGTCCAGCCGAACTCGGAACTCTCAAAGATATTGTAACTTCTGAATGGGTAGACAGTACTGGGTCGCATGAGGCTTACCTGACAAAGAATGCTTTTCCTCAGTTTGCCATAGGTAAAGATAATGTATATCTGGCATGTGGATACAACTCGGTACCAGATGCAATCCGATTCAACGACTCTGCCATGAATAAATACTTTAATAGGGATACAATACGCGGAATAAGGAACGATTTTTGTACCAAATTTGAAAATACCCAATCAACTGATTGTAAAAATTGGCTCGCAAATCCAGAGTCCCATTTAACGTATAATGGAGTTATTCTGGAACAATGCAGGGGTCTTGATTGGGCCGATGATCCTGTATGCATAACAAATATAAATAATACTTTGAAATCTACAAATTCGATTGATATTCCATATAAACAAACTGCAACCGATATGGTTAAAGAATTTTGTAATGCTAATCGCGAACATAACACGTGTTCATGCTTTAACGTGACTAAATACGGCGACGCGTGTCAAGATAAAGATCATTCCCATTTACCAGGCTGTTCTACCATTGTAAGAGGGATAGAATCTGCAAATCTACCAGCTGGGACTCTCGTCAAGATTGGACAGGACCCATTTTGCTTATCACAAGATTGTGCATCTGCTCAACATGGAGACAGTAATGATATTGTTTTGCCCGGAGCATCTTCCTCGGTGTGTAGCTTAAATATAGCGGCCTGCATTAACAATTTTGAAAACGCAAAATTTGATAATACTAAAGTGAATTTGTACTGTGAGAATAATTTGACTGTTACAAAACCAGACGGATCAACTATCGGAAAAGCAACCAGTAGCGCATCAAGCACAGGAGGGACGGGCCAGTCTACGTCTGCTTCGCCGTCTGCTTCGCCGTCTCCGTCTGCTTCAACATTTACAATCGGTATTATAATTTTCATAATTCTGTTTGTTATTTCTTCCGGATTTGCAGGTCTCGCAATTTTATAATCTTTATAAATATAAAATGGGAGGAAACTCATCAAAGAGCTCGGTTGAACAGACAAGAGAGTTTATTACAAACGTTACTAACGATGTTCTTATTTCTAATACCACCAAGGTATCGGCATCGAATATTAACACGAATATATTGGATTTTGCAGGGGCCACTTTTAAATATTGTAATGACATGAATTTTACTCAAAAAATAAACGCGGCAACAGCGTCGTCCGGTGAATTAACAACCACGGTTACTAACGAATTAACAAAGCAATTAACTGATAAACTATCGGCCGAAATAGACAATCAAGCCAGCCAAAAAACTGGATTTCTTTCAGCGGCCATGGCTAATAGTTCAGAAGCTCGAAGCAGTCTCAAAGAGAAGGTCGTAAAAAATATAGAGAGTACTTTCAAGTCTGAAAATTATACAGAAATCGTGAGTAAGTCCCAGAACAGTAACATATTCAAGGGAGGTAAAATGAATATAGAGTGTGGCCCGAGTGGGGGAAAACTCGTATTCGATCAAAATATATTATCAAATGTAACTGCATCACTAGTTGCCGATTTAGTTACTAAAAATCTCGAATCATTAATAAGCGAAAATACATCTGATACAAAGGTTACACAAAAGTCAGATCAGCAAAATCAGGGCCTGAATGATCTCGTGGATTCAGTCTTTAACGGGATTGCAAAGATATTCTCGGGTTGGGTTGGTATAGTTATTGTAGCAATTCTTTTGTGTGTATCTTTGGCTTCTTCTTCCTTTGCGGCTATGAAGATGAAAGGCGGAGGAGACGCAGCCTCAGCCTCTTTTCCCTATCAAATGCCCAGCAAGGTCTAATAAATATATTCTATAATATCAGATGAGTTCCAAGAGGTCTACGATTATAAGTGCGGGTATTGGTGTTTTCTGTTGTATAGTAATGTTAGTAACGGCTATACTAATATATATGTATACTCGTCCC
>Ga0209085_1001907_pt1 | contig 12357 bp, 10 predicted proteins | sample C_131016_EF_Meta_FD_187310 | JGI IMG/M metagenome (GOLD analysis project Ga0209085, IMG submission 187310) | Freshwater microbial communities from Lake Croche, Canada to study carbon cycling - C_131016_EF_MetaG (SPAdes) (version 2) | ecosystem: Environmental > Aquatic > Freshwater > Lake...
GCGTTGCTTCCCAGTCTACTGCTAAAACTTTTATTCCACCTAAGTCTATTTCTTCACTCATACTCTCTAATTTATCTCATCAAGACCCCTACAATCCTAAAGTTTCGTAACTCCCTTGGACGGTTACTAAAAGACTTATTTCTGCCTGAGTCCTTAACTTGTGAAGAATGGATTTCAATTAACAATTTTGGTATGATTTTGACGTGCAATTTTGGTGTGATTAAGGAGTGATTCATGCGTCGGAACTTGTGGAAATTAACTTTTGCAGTTCCTGCCTTACTGGGGTTCTCCCTTCTGGGTGCCAATGTCACTCAGGCAAATGACTCAGTATTGCATCAGGTAAGTGAATATAGCGGGGATGGGGGAGCGATCGCGCCAACCAATTCCACCAGCGACGTGATGAGCCAGCTTAACTCCGTATCTCAATTGACGGATGTAAAGCCAACCGATTGGGCTTACCAGGCATTGAAATCCCTAGTAGAACGGTATGGTTGTATGGTTGGCTATCCTGATAGGACCTATAGTGGTAACCGTGCCCTGACCCGCTGGGAGTTTGCGGCTGGATTGAATGCCTGCCTTGATAAGATTCAGGAATTAATTGCCGCTGCCACTACAGATTCTTCCGTCAAAAAAGAAGACTTGGAAACCGTAAAACGGCTGCAAAAAGAATTTGCGACACAACTGGCTGTGCTGAGAGGACGGGTGGATACCCTAGAAGTCCAGACAGCAACTCTGAACAAACAGCAGTTTTCCCCAAACACTAAACTGTTTGGCAATGCCATCTTTGCGGAAGTTGGGGCGTTTGGAAACAGCGTCAGCAAAGACCAAATTGCTTTGCAGTACCGAGTTAGTTTGAATCTGGCCACCAGCTTTACAGGGCATGATGTTCTGCTTCTGGGACTAGGAACCGGAAATGCACCCCTGAACCCTTATGGATTAGCTGGAACAAATGTAAATATTACTCCTCTGGGTATTCCGAAAACCGTCAATATTTCCTCAGCAGAAGGGACTTTATCCTCCCAATTTGCCGGAAATCTGGACAATAAACTTCAGTTGCTGGTGGCGGACTACACCTTTCCCATTGGCAAGGAATTACGGGTGCATATCCTCAGTTCTCTGTCTCCTTTTCAACTCTTTGCCCCCACCCTCAATCCTTACCTGGATGATCATGAAAGCGGTCGTGGGGCGATCACAGTCTTTGGCAGTTACAACCCGATTTATACCCTAGTAGGTGGGGGTACTGGAGTTGGTTTTAACTATGAGATTGGGCACACACTAGAACTCTCGGCAGGCTATCTGGCCGAGGGTTTGAGTGCTGGTAATCCAAGTCCAGTCCATTCAGAAGGAGCGGGTGGTGGACTGTTCAATGGGGGATATGGAGCACTAGCTCAGTTGACCTGGAAACCTAGCAAAACGTTTTCGATCGCAGGCCTGTATATCAACCAATACTCGGTAGGGGGGCGGTTTGGGTTTAACTACAATGCTTTGGGGGTGACAGGAACTGCCGTTGCCAATAGCCTTGCGGGACAGGATATTCTTCTGGGAAATGTGTTAGGCGTGCCCCAGAACGCGGTAATCACCAACGGCTATGCGGAGCAATTCTCTTGGGCGGTGAGTCCCAAGTTTGTAGTCAGTGGCTGGTTCAGTACGATTTATCCGCGTCTGATTGGAAAAGGGGACGGCAACATCCTGACCTATGCACTGACCTTTGCCTTACCCGATTTTGGTAAGGAGGGAAATTTATTGGGACTAGTGGTGGGAGCAGAGCCTTATTTGACCCGTATAGGCGGTAATCCCGTACCGTTCAAGACCGATGTGCCGCTGCATATTGAAGCATTTTATCGCTATCAGGTGAACGACAACATTGCCATCACGCCTGGTGTGATCTGGCTGCTGGCTCCCAATCAGGACAATAGCAATCCTGGAACGATAATTGCCACTCTGAGAACCACCTTCTCATTCTAAGCTAAAACGCATTTTAAATGCGTTTTAGCTCTCTTGTAGGGGGTAGGGAGCATTGAAGAGTGGGTAACTTAAATGCTAACTAGCTTATATGTTCTCACTGAATTAACCTAAAATGGTCAAAGTCATGCGCCTGATTTTCTGTTTCGCAGTTAGCAAACATTTGCTGCAGGTCTTCACCATTTAACCCACCTGCCAAACCAATCACCACTAATTGTGTCATTGGTGGTACTGCTCCCCAAGGTTTTCCTAGTTCCCATGTCCAGCGTTTTCCTACTAACTGGAGAATTGTCCGATGAGAGGGAGCATCGGGACAAATTAAAATTCCCTTAAGGCGTAGAATTGAAGATGGTAAGGTCTTCAACACTTCCTCTAGGCGCTTTCTCTCTAGTGCGGCATGGCTAGTATAACTCCAAGTGCTGAACGGCTGATTAGGGTCGTCTTCAGGGGGTTCAAGATAGTCGCCTGAAGGACTGTAATCATGGTCTGACTGCAAATGCTGTGACGCACCAGATCCTAACAGCACATTGAGCGGCACTTGTCCATAGGACGCTTCAACTATTTTGGCTTGAGGAATTAGATCACGTAGCCATTGTCGTACTTCTTCCTGTTGGGTCACACCAAGCAAATCCAATTTACTTAGTACGATAAAGTCAGCAGCTTGTAGTTGTCTGACTACTAAATCCCCCACATACTTATCACGTGAGCGTTTGCGGCTAGTTTCAGCGTCAGCAACGACAATAATACCATCTAAGTAAGAACTGCGTCCCCAAGCATATTGCGCCACTTTCTGAGGCTCAGATACCCCACTAGATTCAATCAGAATGTGGTCAAGGGGTTTAGGGCTATCCACCAGTCGCTTTAGCGTGGTTGCTAGATTACCCACAATACTACAGCAAATGCAGCCATTAGTCAGATTTATCGTTTCTCCATCCTTGTGTTGAATCAGTTCAGCATCAATGTTAATGCTGCCAAAATCATTCACTACAACAGCAATACGAAGCCCATGATTACTTTGCAGCAGGTAGTTAAGCAAAGTTGTTTTTCCTGCCCCAAGGTACCCCCCGATAATACTAACGGGAATTTTTGGCGCTAGTGTGATGGTGGAATTACCTGAACCAAGATTGTACATTTTTTATTCTTTAGCCGCTTCATATTTTACGCCACTGACCACAGTACCCCAGACGGGAATATCTCGGATCTTAAGCGGGTCAACGTCTAGAGGACTCTCATCGAGTACGGTAAAGTCTGCCAGCTTACCACATTCAATGCTGCCCATTTCGTGATCTAAATGTTGTTGATATGCTGCATCCACAGTAACAGCATATAGAGCATCATAAGGCGAAATTTTCTCATATTCGCCCAAAACTCGCCCTTTAGGAGTCAAGCGGTTGACTGCACACCACATAGTATGTAGTTGCCCTAAGGGGGTTACATTGGCGTCAGAGTGAATGGAAAAGTGAACTCCTTCACGCTTGGCAGTAGCACAGGCTTCCATACGGTTAGCCCGTTCTGGTCCAACTGTAATTTCATAGTGCTGGTCACCCCAATACCAAATATGATTGGAGAAGATATTCGCGCAAATACCTAGGTTCTTCATACGGCGAAACTGAGCCGATGTAGTCAGTTGACTATGCTGGACTGTATGACGATGATTTAACCAAGCGCACTCTTTTAATAGTTCCTCAACCGCATCTAAAAAGATATCTATTGTCTTATCCCCATTGCAATGGGCATGAATATTTATCCCTGCCTTGTGGAAAGGTCTCATCCAATCTTTTAATTGTTCGGGAACTGTCAAAAGTAGCCCCTGATCTTTTCCTTTATAGTAACTTGGCCAGTTGAGAACAGCAGTAAAACCCTGAATCGAACCATCCAGGACAAATTTAACTCCAGGGAAATGGAACTTCTCACTTGAAACATTCTCCTGTAATTCCTTGAGTTTCAGTGCGGCAGCGTCCCAGTCTGTGCTACTACCTGGTGCAGCAGGTACATTGTAAACATGAACCCTAGCGGGGAAAGCAGGATCATTGACAATTGATTTCCAAATATCTACTAATTTTGGTTGCCCTAGAAATTGCCCTCCTAAATCTGTAACCGTTGTTACTCCAACATTTCTGGCCAGATAGCCCAGATTCCAGATTCCTTGTACATTTTCGGCAGATTGGAGAATGATAGTCATAGCTGATTCTGCTAAGAACATAGCAGGTATTTCCTGAAGTTCCCCATTTGGTTCCCCATTTTCAAATTTGCTCACTCCATCTGGGTTGACAGTATCTCTAGTAATATTATGTTTTTGCAACATCGCTGTATTAACTGTTGCTAGATGGGCACTGGCATGAAAAATAAAGATCGGTCGGGTTGTGGAAACTTCATCTAAATGTTTGCAGGTCAATCGCTCGTCAAAATAGATAGGATCAAAACCCTGAGCAATTAAAGGGGTATTAGGATCAGACAGTTTGGCTTCTTCTGCTTTGAGAATACGGATGAGTTCGTCGTAACTTTTCACACCAGGGGAAATACCCCCCTTAGCACTCGGGCGCTCAAAATACCCGATATAAGGGAACAAGGTCATAGCACCTTCTAGGAAATGTGCGTGAGCCTCAATTAACCCTGGAATTAACACTTTGTCCTTAAATGTCTCATCCAGTTCATAATCGCCCCAGCCGCTCAAGTCTGCCAGAGAACCCACCCCCAAAATGCGCCCTTCTCGCACCGCAACATGAGTCCCTTCAGGGTTACTAGGGTTCATGGTGATGATTTTCTTAGCTTGAAAAATAGTAATAGGTGATGAAGACATGAGTTGATTTTAATTGATAACTATTTAGATTTTATTGCCTAAATGACCTCTTGATTATACGGAAATGACTGAAGGGGTGACAAGAGGGCTGGAAATATTGCCACATAAGGATTATAATAGTATGCGCTTAAAAAAATAGATCTTAGTTCGTTCTAAAGATTTATCTAGTTAAAAAAATAATAAAATTATGACTCAATTATACCTGACTGCCTGAGAGAAGTAGATGAAGGAAGCGTAATATATTAACATTATATTTAGTAAATTGTACTGATACTTTCAGGGTAGACAATACAATCTTTCAGGGCAGACAATACAATAATATATTGCCATTTTTCTCCCCATTCTTTGTTGACATGATAATTCGATTTAGTTGACGTATCGTTGTTATATTTATTTCTGGTACTAAGCATTTTAAAAGTGTTAAGATGTCAGACATGGACTTTATGCACGTTTAAAAATTGTTTGTGTTGAAACTTCAACTTTACTACACAAGTTCTATTTTTGGCACTCTTTTTTTTGGCAAAGGTATTGTAAAAAATTTGAACATATTTGCCAAATAATGGCTGAATTCTACCATCTGACCACTAAGACAAAGTAAACAGTAATTATTATTACAAAAATATAAAGAAAATTCGCTTAAGATTAAAACTCAAACTTCTTTAACAAGATCAAACACAGAACGAAGTCTCAATCTGATGATTTTAGTACTAAATTAAAACCAACTCTTGGTTTAATTGGTGTCACCATAAATGCCATGGCCTTGATAGCGCCTGGGGCTTTAATGTGGACTACTTTTCAATTGCAAGCACCTGCTTCTTCTGCAATGAATATGTGGGCTTCTGTCGCTTTAGCAACGGTCATAACACTTTTAACTGCTAGTTGTTTTGCTACACTTGCTAGAGCCTATCCTCAAGGAGGAGCCGGCAGTTCTTACTTCTTTTCTGAGATAGCTATCATCAACAAAGAAGAGCATAAACACTACAGATTGGCCCGTATAGCTAAATTTTTAACTGGGTGGTCAGCACTTTTATATTATTGGGTATATACAGGAGTAGCAGTCGGTTTCATGGGAACCCTGCTGGTTTATATTGGACAATTGTTCAATCCTAACTTTGCTAAAGATTCTTTTACACAAATCCTCATCTGTGCAGTGTTTACAATAATTGTTGCGTCAATTGCTTTTATGGGTGTGACTGGCTCAACATTTGTCAACATTATCATTAATATTTTGCAAATCAGTTCGCTAGTTGTAGTTAGTTTGATGATGATTGCTTACCGTTTTGGTCATCCTAACTTAAAATATTCTCATGAGAGTGCAATCAGTGTATTGCTCCCACATGACTTATCAGGGCTTGTTTTTCAAAGTACTATAGCAATAGTATTGCTTGTGGGATTTGAATCAGCTACTGCCTTTGCAGCAGAAGCAATAAACCCTAGAAGAGATATACCTAAAGCTGTTATTCTCTCACTATTTATACAAGCTTGTATCTGCTATTTCTTTGAGTATTTTGCCACTAACTTTTTTATCAGTGATGTCTATAGAGGGATTATCAATAAAGCTGGAGACTCAGCTTCCTTTGTTCCAATTGATGGAAAAATTAACGATTTTGCTGAAGCAATTAAGGCAGCAGGAGTAAAAGGTAGTGATTATGTAGGCGGTAAAATTGTTACAGGTTTTGATGCAGCAGCAGCATCAGGTGCGCCTATTGGTGATATGGTAAAAATTCTGGGTGATTCAATACATAACGGTTTAGGCTTTTGGTTTGTTTTTCTCTTATCTTTAACTGTATTATTGGCTCTACTAGGCAGTACTTTATCAGCACTTTCTACAGGTGTACGTCTTAGCTATGCGATGGGAGAAGACCGTGAATTACCAGGTATCTTTGGAAAAATACATGAAACTACCAGAACCCCTTATATTGGCATCATCATCTTAACAATTGTGGCTGCAGCACTTGGAGGATATGGAGTACTTAACGTTAATAATCTAACTCAGATCACTCTAATTTCTAACATTGGAACTTTTATGTTCTACGGCATAACCTGTCTTGTTACCTTAGTTGCTAGATTAGATCACCTCTTAGATAGTGAAGCAGAGTCTCATCCCATCAGAACTATATTCATCCCAATAATAGGTGCTCTTATGAATTTCCTGATGATGGTAGGACTATTTTATTTTGGTTTTACCTCAGGTGGTGATTCTGCGAAAAATGCTCAAATAGCGATCATAGCCTCAGTCGCTTTTTATATTGCAGGTTTTGCCTATTTCATTGGAAATAGTCTCTCTCGTGGTCGGGTTATCTTTTTACCACAAGACATTGATCATCCTCTACGAAATGATTCTCCAGAAACTAGACGCTAACAAGATTTAACTGATTTAACTAAGGAAATAATAATTATGAACTTAATTTTGGCAATCATTCAGCCGGGTAAACTAGAGGATGTAAAAAATGCTCTCGTTAGTATTGGTATTCAAGGGATAACAGTTATAGGTGCTAAAGGTTTTGGGCGTCAAAAGGGTAAACCTTTGGCTTTTCTGGGACTATATTCAGTAGATGGTAAGGCTTTTACCGTTGACTTCTTACCGAAAATTCAGTTAGAAATGGTAGTTCCCGATGAAATGACTGACCTCGTTGTAGATACTATTGTAAAGGCCGCTCATTCGGGTAAGATAGGAGATGGTAAAGTGTTTGTTTTACCAGTCCTCAAAGCAATCCGTATTCGCACTGGAGAAGTTAACGAAGAAGCTCTTACTCCTGCTGAAGCGGAAAAAGTTTAGGTTGTTTGTTCATTTGTTCTTTTATCCCAGTCAATCTGGGATTTTTTTTTACCTACTGCTTGAGATAAATGAGAATAACCCGCCATATCTAGATATTTTAAAAGACCAGTGAGAACCTCAGGAATTAACCAAGGTCCTTGATAGACCCAACCAGTATAGACTTGAAGGATAGAAGCGCCTGCTTGAATCTTTTCCCAAGCATCCTCGGCGCTAAAAATGCCCCCTACACCCACGATAGGGAGTTTCCCGTCTGTCTGTTCGTAAATGAAGCGAATGACCTCTGTAGAGCGTTTAGAGAGGGGTTTACCACTAATTCCTCCGGCTTCTTCGGTGATGGGTCGGCCTGTTTCAGGTAGGATAGTGGTTTTGAGTCCTGTTCGATTAATAGTAGTATTAGTGGCAACTATACCAGAAATTTGATAGGTCTGAGCTAATTGTAGAATGGTCTCTATCGCCAGAAAGTCCAGATCAGGGGATATTTTAATTAAAATAGGTTGTTGGTTGGTATTAGCAGTTTGTAGGGCTTCTAGGATGGGTTCTAACTGCTCTCCCCCCTGGAGTGAGCGCAGTCCTGGAGTATTAGGAGAACTGACATTGACGACAAAATAATCAGCCCAATTTCGTAACTTAGTAAAACTGAAGAGATAATCTTGATAAGCTTCTTCTAGGGGGGTAATTTTGGACTTACAAAGATTGATCCCAATAGGAATAGAACGAGGTTTTCTTTGCCAAGTTTCGGCTAAACGTTCTGACATGGCAACAGCACCTAAATTATTTGCCCCTAGGCGGTTAAGGGCAGCTTTATCTTGAGGTAATCTAAAAAGACGAGGAGTAGGATTACCTGCTTGTGGATGTTGAGTCACAGCGCCAAGCGAAGCGAAACCAAACCCGAAACTTGACCAAATTCCTGCAGCTTGAGCATCTTTATCGAATCCTGCAGCTAGTCCTATAGGGTTACTAAAAGTTAAATTCCAGATTTTTTGTTCTAGGCGGGGATCTTGCACACAAAAAGACCTTTCTAGAGTCCTTATTATTTTCTCACCCCATTGAGAATGGCGAGACTCTTCTAGATGGCTTAAACGTTGCAATAACTGCCTATGTGCCCATTCTGTTTGGTACTTGACGGAAAAGAGTGCTAAAGGGTAGAGGGGTTTAACTAGATTAAAGAACATTAGAAGATCCGAGAGATGAGTAAGTAGATTAATCTAAAAATAGCGGTTATAGCCACAAAGAAAGCTGCTGTTACTATAGATCCCATGATCAGGTTGAGAGGAATTCCGTGGTTGAGTGCAGGAATAAACATTAAACCAAGAGAAATAGCTGCAAAAATGAGTAAATCTTTTCCTTCAATGGTTCTTGTATATTGAAGAAAAAACAGGATAGCTACTACTACTGCAGATATTATTAACAGAAGAGGTGAGACTAGTAGATGAAGGAAATTCATCACTCCTAGAGCCACAAAACCTGTTTCAAAGCCTGTAAAAGCCGCTCCTGCTAAGATTTGTAGTAAGGAGAAACGAGGTGGGGGTGGTGGGGGTGGTAGGGGAGTTTGTATATTAGTAGGCTGGAATGTGACAGGGTTGTTTGGTTGTGGAAGTGTGGGATTTTGTATATTAGTAGGCTGGAATGTGACAGGGTTGTTTGGTTGTGGAAGTATAGGATTTTGTATATTAGTAGGCTGGACTGTGACAGGAGAGATATTTTGCTTAAGTTTTTGCAGTACTGCTTCGGCTGATTGTGGGCGATCTTTAGGAGATGCTTGCAACATCTGATTTAGTACTTGAGTTAACTGGGAAGAAGTAGATGGAGCAAAGGCTTGCCAGTTCCAACTACTATTAAAATTATCATAGAGTTCTTCGGGGGGTTTCCCCGTTAAGAGATAGAGACAGGTAGCAGCTAGGGCATATAAATCACTACATGGATAGACTTGAGAGCCTTGCATTTGTTCGTGTGGAGCATAGCCAGGAGTATAAATTCCTGTAGAACGTCCTGGGTCAACTCCAGGGACTCCTCCTGCAGCAATCTGTTTAACTGCGCCAAAGTCTAGGAGATAGAGCCGATTGTTCTTATCTCGCATGATATTAGAGGGTTTAATATCTCGATGGATGGAGCCATTTTCATGGACAAATTTCAGTACTTTTAGCATTTCTTCTAGCACATAACGGACTTTAGCCTCACTAAAACGTCCTTGGACATTTAGTTCCTCTTCTAAATTTTCCCCTTCTATAAATTGCTGGACGAGATAGAAGAATTCATCTTCTTTTCCTGTTTTAGGGTTATTGACAGGCAGGGAAAAGAAAGCAAAGAGATTGGGTATTTGCTCATGTTTATCCCCTAGTTGTTCTAAAACTTCTGCTTCTCTTTCAAAGAGTCCTCTGGCTATGTTTAAGGCTTTAGGACTGAGATCATTAGAAGGCATGAACTGCTTAACTACACAGGGTCTCATCCCTGGCGTATCGCGATCGCGTGCTAAAAATGCTGCCCCAAAGCCGCCTTGTCCTAAAAGTCGTATGGGTAAATAACGTCCTCTCAGAATTAGGGGCATTCCACAGCAGGTACAGAATTTTTGTTGTACTGTTTTTATTTTAGTAGTATCGTCTAAATCGCTATAGTTGTTGTTTGGACTGGGGCAGCCTGGGCGAGTACAAAGTATTTCCATGAGAAAGAAGTTCTTAAACCTACCTTCATGTTATCGGTTAACTGAAATTATGATTGTAGCCATGAGAATCAGTATAGATTTTTTCTATTTCTAAATAGTTCCAGTCGGAAGAAAATTGCGGTAAGATTTCCTTGGCGAAAGCTTCTGCAGCTTTGGAACGATAACGATTAGGGTTAAATAAAACCGCGAGAGTTCTGCGAACCTCCACATCCTTGATCCGGACTATTTGTAAAACTTTCATCTGAAGTTCTTTTTCAATGGCTGTTATGGAGACGAAAGCCGCACCTAACCCTGCTTGAACAGCATTTTTAATCGCTTCAATTGAATTGAGTTCCATCTCGACTTTCAGTCTTTTCACGTCAATATCATACTGAGTGAGGACTTTATCAATGACTTTGCGAATAGTAGACTGTGAGTCTAGGGTAATAAATTTGAGTTTATAAAGGTCTTCTTTTTGGATCAGTTCTGTTTTAGCTAGAGGGTGATTAACAGGTAAAATGAGGGCTAATTCATCTTCAGCATAGGGGAGTATTGTTAAAATTTCTTGTAGTTCAGCAGGAACTTCTCCCCCAATAATGGCTAGATCTACCTGTCCATTGGCCACACTCCAAGAGGTTCTTCTGGTTGAGTGAACTTGAAGTTGAACGCTGACTTGGGGATATTTTTGACGGAATATTCCGATCATTCTCGGGAGAAGATAGGTTCCTGTGGTCTGAGAAGCGCCTACAATCAAAGTTCCACCTTGAAGGTTCTGGAGGTCTTCAATAGCTCTACAGGTTTCTTGACAGAGGCTAATGATCTTTTCTCCATAGTTTAGCAGTAGATGTCCTGCCTCTGTTAGTTGAGCTTTGCGTCCTCCTCGATCAAATAGGTGGACATTGAGTTGTTTTTCGAGGTTTTGTACCTGTAAACTCACCGCAGGCTGTGATACATAAAGTGTGTCGGCTGCTTTTTTAAAACTGCCTTCTATCGCTATGGCCTTGAGTATGCGGAGTTGATCTAGCGTGAAGGGAATATTGGACATAAGCTAGTAGGTATCTAAATGACAAGTTGGGAGAGGCAAGAGGCAGTGAGTAGCCTGACGGAGGGTCAAGGCAAAGGACAGGGATTTTTTATAGATGCAATTCAAGTGCGTTTTAGCTTAATACCTGACAGTAACACAATTAAGGGGCTAAATTCCTTTACAATTAGTAACAATGTCTATTGTTTTTTCTTGCATGAGTGATCTTCCCCATAGTCTGGATTTTACTAGTCATATTACTATGATTATATTATTATTAGCCTTTGCGTTTATTCATAGTGGTTTAGCGGCATTACGTCCCTGGGGTGAGTCGAAAATTGGACCCCGGCTTTATCGTATTTTCTTTGCTCTCTGTAGTTTGCCTACTGCTTTAATTTTAATTGTGTATTTTTTTAATCATCGTTACGAAGGATTAATTCTCTGGCAGGTACAAGATTTAATGGGCATAAAACAAATGGTCTGGTCTCTCTCTGCTCTCTCTTTTATCTTCCTCTATCCAGCTACTTTTAATCTCCTAGAAATTGCTGCTATTAATAAGCCACAGGTTCATCTCTATGAAACTGGTATTATTCGTATTTCTCGTCATCCTCAAATGGTTGGACAGGTGCTCTGGTGTATTGCCCATACTCTCTGGATTGGCAGTACTTTCACTCTAGTAACTTCAGTAGGTCTCATTCTTCATCATCTTTTTGCTGTATGGCATGGAGATTATCGCCTGCAGAAACGCTATGGAGAGGCTTTTACTTTAGTTAAGGCTCGCACATCGGTAATTCCTTTTTTGGCTATCCTAGAGGGTCGTCAAAAGCTCATCTTAGGAGAATTCCTGCGCCCTGCTTATCTGGGGGTAGTTGCCTTTATTGGCTTATTATGGTGGGGGCATCCTTGGTTAATGCAGGTTACTACCGCTTGGGCGTGGTAAGCAATGCATCTAAGCTAAAACGCATTTTAAATGCGTTTTAGCAGGGGTTAGGTGTTAGGGTGCTTGTTAGAAAGATCTGATTACACCCAATAGACATCTCCATAATAAGATAAAAAAGGTAAAAAAATGATAAAATCAGAAAATCAACAACCTATTCTAATCTCTAGAACTATCAATGAACGGTTACACTTGGGAATATATTCGCACACATCAAAAA
>Ga0209085_1001911_pt1 | contig 12342 bp, 11 predicted proteins | sample C_131016_EF_Meta_FD_187310 | JGI IMG/M metagenome (GOLD analysis project Ga0209085, IMG submission 187310) | Freshwater microbial communities from Lake Croche, Canada to study carbon cycling - C_131016_EF_MetaG (SPAdes) (version 2) | ecosystem: Environmental > Aquatic > Freshwater > Lake...
TATAATTTTTTTAGCAACATCGATATTTAATTTACCTTTGTATTCATCCATCAACTCACCCAATCTTACTTTTCTTGCTCCTTGATGTCTACGAACGTCATAAAAACCAGAGTTTACGCACTCAAGATTTCTTATTTCTGGACTATAGGTTGCATTAAAACCAATAAAATAACCATTTTTTGTCCTATCTACACTATGATAATTTAATCCTAATTCCAATCTCATAATTTCATTAGCATGGGTATCACCAAATAACCATGAATTCGCATAGTCGCCAGAATTACCATCTAATAATATATCAACATAGTCATCCAAAGTATTACCATATTGCATGGCTTTGCGAATACGATAACCAATCGGATATTTTTTTACATAAGGTAAAAATCCACCAATCGTAGTTTCAGTACCAATTATGCCTTTTGAAGTAACAAAGAAGTCAGTTCCACTCCATATCCAACAAGGGCTTGTTTGCATAATCATTCGATGTCCCTTATCTGGTTTTACATCAAGGACAATGTAAGAATATTGTCCATCAATAAAATCACAAAAAGAATTGTGTGCAACTACGATATTACCGTCTTCTGTCCAGTCTTTACCAACAGCAATGAACGCACTACAGTGATCTTTTGCTCCACCACCTTCGCGTGGTCCCATCGAACTTTTGTGAGAACCACTTGAGCCATTTTCACCCGAACTTGTTTCAACCCAATAAGGATACCAATAAGGAATAGATAAATAGAAATTCCACGCTAGTATTTCATCAACCGATGTTTTACAACCATTTGCATTACAACCTTCTGCAATGCCTTTCATTTCTTCATAAAACTCGTGAAATGTAGTTTGCGTCATTTCCTTGAATTCATCATTGATCGTTTTTATAAAAAAATCCCAATGTTTACCATACGATTCAAATATAAAAAACTGTAACATTCTCTGAACATCAATAAAATCTTTTGCGCAAGCATATCCATATGCGTAACCTCTTTCTCTCGGTGTACCTTTAACAGAAACATATTTCCATCCATTTTTTTCATAGACTAGTGCTTTATTATTTGATTTCATTGACAAATATAACCTTATATACTGTGTATATTTTATAATAGTAATTAAATTATAAAATAATAAAACTTTTAAAAAGACTAAATAATGATAATAATACAGTAGTATATAGTAAAAATTACACTACATTATATTTTGAAACGTAGCGAAAAAGAAAAATATCATAAAAAACCAAACAAAAGGTAAGAAAACGAGTAACCATGATAATTCAGGATATCCATCTTTACATATCAGGTTCAAAACGTAAGTCCAGAAGAAAACATAAATTATTTTAACAATAAATAACATTGTAGTATTTGTTACAGAACAAGACATATTACCAACTCGATACTTAGTTTTATTACCTAAATTTTGCATTAAAAGTACAAAAATAACAATCATAGATAAAACAAAATATACCATCGCTGGTGCACACATTCGACCCATATTTTTTGAAAGAACCATTTATATAATAAATAGAAAAAAAATAAAATCATAACTAAGAAAATTTATATATTCTAATGGGTTAAACAATTCTAAATGTACCTTGTATTTGCAGCCTGTGTAAGCTGTCCTTTCCATGGCAAAGGATTTACTGGACCAGGAGTACCATTTAAAGTATTGAATGCACTTCCTAAACCATATGTAAATTGTCTACCTAAATTTATAATATCTTGGCCTATGAAATTAGAAAAGTCACCACCTCGTTGTCTTCTTGTTTTCTTTACAGGTCTTGGCGATCTTTTTCCGCCTTTTACACCATAATACCCTAAAAATGGTTTATTTGCACCAACGTCAATCATTTGTCTTGATACGTCATTAATATATTTATTCAACGAATAATAATTAGCATCTCCTCCAATACCTTTTGCACCTGGTAAATTGGTAGGATCAACAAATGGTTTACCTACTAAACCATTAGGGTATGGAATACCATTGTTGCTTGTACTACAACCACCGCCACCGCGCATATTTTTTTTACACGTAGAACATTTACAACCAGAACGATGCTTACTATTTTTTCCACCACCATTCATAAATGGAAACGCACCGCAACCACAATTACCTCCTTTTTGTTGTTGAAGTGGATTTAAAAAGTTGAACCCATTTGGTGGTGGACCAGTATTTGGATAAAGTGGGTTAATCCCGTTTTCATTGGAAGTTTTTACTGTTAAATAAGATGGTTTTTCTAATAAAGGAAAAAAATTGCTTTTTCCGCCTTTGCCAGTATAAGCTAAAGCTGGGTTTGGAGGAAACGGTCCCTTGTATGGATAAGCTAAATTAAAATCAGCTCCTAGCGAAGGAACCTGAGTGGCTAAATTCATTGTTCCCTTTCCACCATATCTATTTTTACGAGTAGAAGAACAACCCTTCATTTTATATAATTTTTGTTTACTGCTCTTTGACTTATATTGATTTTTCATTTATATACTATCTTATAATATATATATAAAAATATTTTTTATTTTCATTCAAATATGTTTTAATCAATATCAACATGTGTCAGAAAATGTCTACGACAACACATTTTGTTCATATTTAACTCATCTAAAACTTCGCCTTCAGGTGTTTTATCATGAAATTCTTTTGTTAAATATACCACTTTATCAACGTCCATTGACTTTGCTAATTTTCTTTTACGTACTTCTTCTGTGTAAAATCGGTACTTATCAGCAAGAACCATACCGCAAGTAAAACATTTAACAGGAATAATCATTTTATATTGTATTTATTATACTATTCTTATATTTTTTAAGAATGAAATCATTTTTTTTAATTATGTATAAATACAAAAATATCTAAGAATAATTATAATAAGCCCAGTTCTTTATGAAGGACACTTATTACCATAACATTTATTTTGATAATAATAATAATCTACATTGCGTTTTGTGCCGCTTGTTTCCATTCTAAATGTCGGACCACTTGCGCCTCCTGCAACACACTTCTCTCCATTCAATAAAACACAACAAGAAACTGACTTACAATTTTCATTTGTCAACCCACTACAAGAGGTTTCGAGTTTGTTTGCAGAAGGTAAATGGTGGTGACTTTTGCAAAAAGCACTACCACCATCCATTTCTAATTCCATTTTAGATTTGTTGTGTGTTTTCATTGTCTCAATTGTAACAACTTCTTTTAGTTGACTTGGTGCATTTTTAACATTGTTATCATAAACACTAAAATATAATATCATACTAAAAAGTATAACTATAGCAATAAAAATTTTTCCAATATATTTTATAGTTTCCTCATTCATCTTGTTTTTATTGTTTGTATTATTTTATATAAATAATAAAATATTTGTCTTTTGTATAATATAATATATTATTATAAAAATGGCAAAATCAAAATCACGTAGAAATCGCACTAAAAGTAACATTTTTAATAAAATTAAAAGTACTAGCCAAAAAACACTTCCTGTTGTAGCTTCAGGGTTAAAAAAAATTGGCAGCGACGTTAAAAATATAACCATTAAGTCAAAACCAGGGATTGAGAAAGGTTTAGGTGTTGTTTATAAGTCCTTTTTAACAGGCGTTGATTATGGGGTTAAGGGAATTCAAAAAGGTATTCATATTATTAAAAGTAAATCGAAAACTATGCGAAAATCACGTCGCAGGCGTAGACACTAAAAATAGTTATTTATAGCCGTTTATAGCTGTTACTATACGTTAGGCCCATTGTTATTTGTCTTGTAAAACTAATTAAAGATTACACGATAAGTAAAATTATAAATATGATGAAGTTAACATATTTTAATGGTCGCGGTTTAGCCGAAACAAGTCGTCTGGTTTTTGCAGCAGCTTGTGTAGACTTTGAAGACAACAGATATCCTTTAACCGTGCTTGACTGGGCTACTTTTAAAATGGAGCGCAAAGAATTTGATGAAGATAAAGCCACTGGTAAACTCTGGCAATCTATGGATAAACTTCCATTTTTAGAAGTAGAAGGTGAAGTTATTAGTCAGTCAAAAGCAATTGAACGATTTCTAGCTAGTAAATTTGATATGATGGGTTCAACTCCTTTAGAAGCAGCCAAGATTGATAGTTTATGTGAATGGGTGCGTGACTTTAAAGATATGTATCAAAAGGTTCGCAATGCATCTGCGGATGAGAAAGAAGAAGCAAAATCTAAATTTTTCGGTGAAACTCTGCCAGAGCGTTTAGTTGCTTTCAACAAGATCGTTGCTGTCACTGTCACATCTTCTCAATGTAGTGAAGAAAATGTTTTCAATTTTACTGGAAGCGAACAACTCTATGCAGTTGGAAATAAGTTGTCGTTGGCCGACATTGTAATTTATGCATTTTTGGTTGAATTCTTTGATGATAAAGAGTTGGCACAAAAAGCTTACGAAACATGTGATAAACTTAAGGCAGTTGTCAACACAGTAAGCAACGTAGAAGGTATTAAAAAATGGCTAGAAACAAGACCACAAACACCGTTTTAAATAATAACTATTTTCTTATATATTCATATCTTATAAATTCAAATTGAGTAAAAACCCAGTTATAACGTAATGGGTCTTCTATAAGATAGATTTGTTTTTTACCAAATTCAGAACTAATGGCCTTTGGATATTGTCTTCCAATCCAAACAGAATATTTAACACTATCTTCATATTCAGTTAGTTTTATGTGAATAAGGTCAGAATTATTAATTTGTCTACCATCATAGTTGTACAAATTTTTAAAAAAATACTTATAATCATATATGTTGCCATTTTTTTCAACATATTCAGGACTACATGTAATACAGTCTAGTAATTTATATCTATCATCTGTTTTTGGAATAATAGATATAAGCTCTCCTTTTCTCATAATAAAATGTTCATCATACAAAAGTATATTATTTATTATATCCTTTGGCAAGTAACTAAATATAAATTCCATATTATTCATATTATAACTAGTAAAAACAATACTATAGTTATAGCATTGTTTTTACACCCCTTTTATATTTATTATTTTATTTAGTAATAATATACTTAAAGAAATGTTTTATAGTTGGTTCTCTCTTGATGTATACTTACCAGATAAAAACGCTCCGATTTTTACAGGAGTTTTTAGCGTAAATTTTGAATACTTAATAAACGAAGTTTATGAAACAATTAATGGAAAAACCGACTTTAGTAAAAATATTTTGGTTACAACTGGTATACCAAGCGGAATAAGTTATGAAAGTTTTCAAGTATTTATTAAAAATGATATACAATACGATAACGCTTATAAAAAAAGTTGGAAACAATTTGATTACTTTGGGATGTTAATATCAAAAATGTCTTATTATCCAAACTATGAGTTTTTAAGTTTATGTTCTAATAATCTAGGTGATCAACTAATAACCAATAATGGAGATATTGTTACAGGAAATAATGACATTTTTATATCAGCAACTTTTAAAATAAATCCTATTAAAGATCCTACACCGTATACAGTATCTTGGTATAGTATTAGTATATCTTCTCCACCTAGTAGCGAACCAGTTTTTAACGGTTACTTTAGTGTAATAGACAACAATAAAAATTTAGTAAACGGATTTTATGAAACAATTAATGGTAAAACCAATTTTAATGAAAATTTAGTAGTTACAAATAATATACCAAGTGGAATAAGATATAATGATTACGAAGTATATGTTAAAAATGATATACAATATGATAATATTTATGAAAATAATTGGAAACAATTTGATTACTTTGGTGTGTTAATATCAAAAATGTCTTATTATCCAAACTATGAGTTTTTAAATTTATGTTCTAATAATTTAGGTGATGAAAAAATAACCAACAATGGAGATATTGTTACAGGAAATAATGACATTTTTATATCAGCAATTTTTAATATAGTTCCAATTTCAGACCCAACATGTTTTAACGAAGGTACCAAAATACTATGTTTAAATAAAAATCTACAAGAAGAATACATTCCTATTGAAAATCTTAAGAAAGGAGACTTAGTGAAATCCTATAAACACGGTTATAGAAAGATTGATTTAATATGTAAAAATACACTTGTGAATAATCCTAATAAATTTAATGAATGTATGTACAAAATGGAAAAAACAGAAGAAAATAACTTGTTGGAAGATTTGATTGTAACAGGCGGCCATGCTATTTTGGTAGATGAATTAGGTGAATACGAACATGAAAACAATTCAATTTTTGGAGAAACACCGAAAATAGATGGAAAGTACTTACTATTATCATGCGTATCAAAAGATTTTAAAAAATTAGAATATACAAAATTATACACATACTATCACTTGACTTTAGAAAACAATGATGACGACGAAGAACGTTTTGGAATTTGGGCAAATGGCATTTTAACTGAAACACCGAGTAAGAAACTTTTTACCGCCAAACAATTTGTTGTGTGAAAAAAAAACATCATTAAATTTCTTGTATTTGAATACCTATTGTAGTTTTTACTTTTTTATGTTGTTTTTTAACCTTCACAGTTGTTAATCTATTTTGACTACTTTGACTACTACTTTGGCTGCTATGAAAATCATGGTGACAAGTTTCACACAATGTTATTAAATTCGCTTCATTATTCTTGTGAATTTTATATCCGTTTTTATTTATGTAACCTTCACTATCTGCCTCAGATTGATGTTGCAAGTGATGCACTTCTGTTCCCATATTTTTCCCACATTGTTCGCACATTCCCATCAATTTTTTGGAATTAAAATGCGAACCTTTGAGAGAAAGTATACTACCACTTTCTTTATTATATTTCATTCTAATACTGTACGCATTTTCCATAAAGTCACACGGTAAATTCAATGACTTGCAGACTTCCAGACCATACATACAATTTCCAGGACCGTCTTTTAATTTTCGATCATAAACTAGACAATCTTTTTCTTTATCATAGATTACTTCCAAATGTTTTAATCTCAGCGTGTCTATGCATGTGATTTCTTCGTACTCGACAATTTCATGTAAATGCGTGGCAAAAATATAACTACTCCTCAAACTCTGTAACTTTTGAATTCCTGCTACAAAAATACTTATTGCGGACGTAATTTCTGTGCCAGAACACAATTCATCTCCCAATATCAAACTATTTTCATTTGCACATCGTAAAATCGTACGTAATTCAGACATCTCTACAGCAAACGTAGAGAGACCTTTGAAAATATTATCGTTCCCCAAAATACGAGTGAAAATATATTTGTATGGAATATAACTAAACTCACTACAAGGTACAAACATTCCAGATTGTGCCATAATAACTGCTATACCTAGTGCACGAATTAAAGAAGTTTTACCAACAGCATTGGTTCCATATAATAAAATTCCATCTACATTACCATCTCCTAAGGTAATATCATTTGTCACATACAACTCATTTGTTTGAAGATGTTCTATTAAACAATGTCGAATATTTTTTGCGTTTACAAAAGACTTGTTGCCTTTAGAATTTGAAACAATATTTGGCTTGCAATAGTTGTACGTCTTACTTACACTACTTTTTGCATATAATATATCGACAATTGTAACAAATTCTATAACCAACTCTAGTTGCTTTTGAAATTGTTCTCCGAAATTCTCTACAAATTTGCAAAATGCGAGAGAAATAAATTGTTTAATTGCGGACTTGCTAACGGATATTTTTTTACATAATTCATTGATTTGACTGCTGGTTATAAAACAATTGGATGCACTTTGTTTAATATAGTCAAACCCTTTCTTTTTGATGTTAAAATTAAAATTACATGCCAGTTGAACGCATTTATCATCATTTGATAAACATTCATCTAGCAATTTACATCGTCGATTTGTTGTTATTAGACTAAAGACGTTTTTTTCTGTTTCGTGAATTTTAACATATTCGGTACTGGATTTCTTTGCAGTTTTACTAGGCGTTTTTTCTTTACTTTGAATTAACTCATTCAAGTATGTACGAATACTTTCCAACTGTTGTTCAGATTTTTTGATAAACTGTGTTTTTTCATCCAAAACTATATCAACTCCTTCATTAAAAAAATTCATATAAAAATTATCATATTGATCACACTCTTTTGCATAATCCAAAACCAAGTTTTCCTCAATATAATTAGAAATTTGTAAACAATAATGCTCTATTTCATAAAAATGACTGTTACGACTTTGTAAATATTTGAATATCACATTATCGCAGTGAATAAAGTTGAAAATATCTACTATGTTTTTAATATTTTTATGTAATACATAAAATGTTTTGGGAGTAATTTTTTTTATGAAAACTTGACGCTCCCATTTAGAAAAATCTTTGATTTCCGCCAACTTTTGTTTCAAAAACCCATTGTATTTATCATAATTATCTTTTTTTAACATATACTCGATAACATCATATTCTTGTTGTAAATAACGTGAATTTGTAGTTGGATTTAAAAAATTATGTGTAAACGTTCTCTTTCCCATTGGTGTCAAACAAACATTCAGTACTTTTAAAACAGATGAGTATTTACCATTGTAACTATTGTCGTCAATGATATTCAATTGTTTCAAAGAATGATTCGCCAAAATAAGTCTATCCGAAAAATTATCGAAAAACGGTTCTGTAATTTTATGTAATAGGTATGGATTATGTTGAAAAACAAAATCTAATAAATAACAAAATGACTGTGCAGCAATCGGATTATTATAAAAATTTTCAAAAAATACTTCAAAATCATTTATCTTGAAAAATTTTTCAAGAATTTCTCTCTGGTATTTCTGTTTCTCACAATTTTTAACTCGTTTTATCATCAATGTTTCACTGTTATCGTCAGTGAGAGTATTTATTAAATGAATAGAGTTTGTTTTAATATTAACATAATTAATAATATCTTTGTTTTCATCATAAGATAAGTTGGAAATAAAAATAACTTCAGATGGATTATAAATCGAAATAAATCTTTCTAATTCATCGAATGTTGTTGGGTTTCGAATATAACATTCTTTGTATTCAAATATATGCGTTTTACCAGTAAATATATCGACATTGGACATTCCAACCATTACTTGTTTACCATTTGAAAATTTATTGTTAATAAATTCAATCCATATGCATGTCAAGTTGTTAGTTAAGTTTGTTGTGTCATTTGAAAAATAAGTACCAGGAGAATAAATACCTTCAAGTGACCGCGTTGTATTTTTTGCAGCTTCATCTTGTTTATAAACAACACATGTATAACCAGATTCCTGGACTTTACGTAAATATTTTTCAATAAATTCTACTTTAAATCCAGCCATGACAACATTATCTTCACCAACACAAGTATTTTTATTTACCACATTCAATTCACAAATACGCGAAAAATCCATTATTTTACTTGTTTTTGTATTAACGTCTTTTTCAAGACCGCTTTCAAAATTATTTTCTTGACTGTGATTTTTTAATCCATAACATTCATAAAAACTACCAACTTGCATTAATAATATTGTTTTATCTCCATATTCATTTTGATATTTATTACACAAATCAAAATACTCTTTAACTAGTGCCATATCACTTCTAAACCAAGTATATTATATTGAAGTATAACTTTAATATAATATAATAAATACTTTATTATACACCATCGATTACTACAAAATGGTCATCTTTTTTAAACAACATTCTACTTAATACAAATTTTTTACTTTTAACATACCAATTAGAGGGTATAATATGTAATGTATAGTATAGAAACTTTAAAATAATCAGCAAAACCGTTGCATATAATGGAATGTCTTTCTTATCATTGTGTTCATAAAGAATTTTATGCTTGTATTTTTCATTGTAAATAGAGAATTCTACGGAAAACTTATTTTCTTTACTTTTGTACATAATTTTATAACCGTATGCGAGTTCATTATTAAAATTATTTAATTTCCATACACACCTTTTGAATTTGTTTCTCTCTACGTTTAAAAAATTCATTAACTTGGTAATAGTACTATTTTCATTTTCTGTAAAAATATCAACATCAATATCACTAGAATTCGGTAAATAATCACCTCTTTGTATACTCCCAAAAAAATATAATTTTGTTTCTAGATAATTACTTAATTTATTAAAAAATATTTGTTCTTGAGGTGTTAATTTATTTCTTGTAGTTTCCATGTTATAATAGCACTGGAAAAGAAAAATTAAAAATATTAGTTCATTAAATTTCTAAATCATTATCTTTTGTGAAATTGTGAAACATAATATCTTTATTATTATTTGTCAATTCGCCTGTCAATACGGCTGACTCATACAATTTTCGCAAAATATCATTGGGTGCATTACTGCCAATTTTTATTAAATTGTGATCTCTTAAATATTTTTTTACATCATTGATTGATTTCTCTTTCAAATCTTTTTGTGCTAAAATAACCTTTTTTCTAGTATTTCTATCTTTTAATAGAACCGCAACAGTTTTTTTTATTTTTGATTTTCCTAGAGTATATTTTCTACGTATTGTTTTTTTGCATATTTGTTTCACAATAGTTTCAGTATTTTTGTCATTATTGTTGTGATGATGGTTGTCATTACTATTTTCAAAACTCATATTTTGCAATGGTTCGTTTATGCGACTATTATCACTAGTTTGGTTATTTACAGTTTCTTGTATTTGTTGTGTCATTAACATTGGTGTTAAAGATTGCATTGGTAGAGCAGAACTTGCTGCTTGTGATAGTACTTTTTCTCTTTGTTCCCGTTTTTCTTTTATTTTGTTTTTTAAAGCATTCAATTTTTGCTCTCTATCATTTAAAACTGAATTTGATGGTGTTAATGAAGTATTATTTAAGTCCAAAATATTTTTATTTCTTTGAGTTTTATTCCATTCACGCATAGTTGGTTTAAACCCGCCTTTTAATACACCATAAGGTACCGTACTGTCAACCTTGTATTTTATATTCATAGGTAGTTGGTTTGAAATATCTAACTGTTCAGGATTTACACGAATTAACGGTTCTTTCAGATCATCTGGTAATTCGTTATAAACAAAAGTTCCATTTGTTAAAACCGAATTACCACTACTACTAGTGTTACCATAACCATAACCATGTTGATTTTTCAATGTTGAGTTATGTAATTCTAATATTCTTCTCTCTTTTTGTTTTTCATAAATAGCTTTTTCGTCATTTATTTTTTTTTCCTTAGATAAATTCTGTAAGTAGCTAATTGAGTCATTGAATTCATCCGTGTAAGTTGCAATGTCATTTGCAATATTTTTATTGACGTTACTATCAATTGAATTTGTTTTAGAAATATTCGTTTCTAAAACACTATCGCGGTTGTTAATATTATTACTATTATTATCATTATGCGAATATGAAACTTGTTCATTATTTTTGTGTTCTTTAATTCTTTTAAGTAGTTTATTTTTTAATACATTTGGAGAAATTAAAGGGGCAATTGGTTTTATAGATTTTGCTCTATTTTTTTTTGTTTTCGAACCACCGCTTAATGAAAATAATGCTGGATTTATATCTATTTTTTTGAATGACATTTTTATTATAAAAATAATATAATAAAAATATAGTGTATCAAACTAGTGTAAAGTATCAATTATACATAGAATATTGAAGTTGTTTTTTTACATAATATGTTTCTTTATTAGTTTTTGTATCATTATTATTTAAGTACATAGTAAGACCGTTTTCTAAATCTTCTAATTTTATTTTCTTTTTTTCTATTATATTTTTACAAAAAACTCGTTTGCTATGGGCTATTTTTGTTTTTGCTAAAAGATTTTCTATATCTCTTCCAAAAAATTTGAAATGTTCAATGTGTTTATCAAACCATAATGGTGTAACATCATCTGTAACATCCCAACTATAATGCTTGACTTTTTTAACAAATATTTTATACAAGTCTTCACCTGAGTAATCCTCCATTTTAAATCGCCAAGCAAATCTTGAATTCAATCCTTGATTATAATTAAAAAAACATTCATTTAATTCATTTTCATATCCAGCTATAATGACCATTAAGTTCTCTTTATAGTCGCTTAACGCCTCACAAATTGTATCAATACATTCTTTTGAGAACGAATCTTTTTTTTCATTATTTCCAAGGGCATACGCTTCGTCAATAAAAAGTACACCGCCCAATGACTCTTTGATTACTTCTTTTGTTTTTAAGGCTGTTTGTCCAACATAACCAGCAATTAAATCGCTCCTAGTAACCTTTTTAAACGTTCCTTTACTTAACAAACCCAGTTTCGAAAATATATTACCAACTATTTTTGCAACTTCTGTTTTACCAGTGCCCGGATTTCCATAAATTACAGTGTGCATGTATTCATTTGAAATTTTATTTACATCATTAGACGTTTCAAATGTGGAAATATGTAAGTCTTGAA
>Ga0209085_1001918_pt1 | contig 12308 bp, 9 predicted proteins | sample C_131016_EF_Meta_FD_187310 | JGI IMG/M metagenome (GOLD analysis project Ga0209085, IMG submission 187310) | Freshwater microbial communities from Lake Croche, Canada to study carbon cycling - C_131016_EF_MetaG (SPAdes) (version 2) | ecosystem: Environmental > Aquatic > Freshwater > Lake | place...
ATCACCGCCATCGGATGGGCGTCGCGACGGAAACCCTGGAAGAAACGCATCATCTGCTCATGCACCATCGTGTGGCGGGTGACATGATAGACGAAATCCTGTTTCTGGGCTGTGGTGGGCAATTCGCCGTAGAGCAGCAGATAGCAGGTTTCCAGAAAATCGCCGTGTTCGGCGAGTTGCTCGATCGGATAGCCGCGATGCAGCAAAATGCCTTCGTCACCGTCAATATAGGTGATTTTGGACTCGCAGCTTGCGGTTGATGTGAAGCCGGGGTCAAACGTAAACATGCCGGTCTGAACGTACAACTTGCCGATATCGACCACGCTCGGGCCGATCGTTCCTTCTTTAATCGGCATATCAACCTTTTGTGCGTTGAAATCGAAATGCGCGGATTCGCTCATGCTGGTACCCCCAACTTCGTGTTAAAGTCTCACTCAAATCCATTTGGGATTGCTGATCTATCACTGTGATGACACTTTCGTGACAGCACGGAGAAACAGCCCGCTGGAACCAAGCAAGGTGCCCTGTTTAGTAAATCATTTCCCCAAACCGATCAACCAGACCAAAGGCATAGGCCGCGCTTTAAAATAAAGCAGTTCCCTTTGATTTGATTGGGAAAATTCCGTTCTTTTCAAAGCTGGTCGTCAATTCTGCCGAGGCAGGCCTGTTTTCCCAGCACAACCATGACATCAAACAGGCCGGGCGAGGTCGCGCGACCGGTCAAAGTGGCCCGCAAGGGCTGTGCGACCTGACCGAGTTTGAGGCCTGATTTCTCTGCTTGTGCGCGCACCACCGCTTCCACGGAGGCGAGCGACCACTCCTCAAGCGCTTCCAATTCGGGCCTGATCGCGGCCAGAACTTCTTTGCCGTCTTTGATCAGGGCTTCGGCTTTGGCTTCCAGCGTCAGCGGGCGTTGCGCATAGAGATAATAGGCCTGATCCATCAGCTCGACCAAAGTGCGGGCCCGCTCCTTGAGGCCCGGCATGGCGGTCATGAAGCGGCCCTTCAAATCCGCATCCAATATGGTTGGCCAGTGTTTATCGGCAGCTAAAATAGGAAGCAGGCCTTCAATTGCTGTGACCAAATCCGCATCGGCGGTCGCGCGCATCGTATGGCCGTTCACATGTTCGAGCTTGGTGAAGTCAAAACGGGCGGCGGACCGACCAATGGCGCCGAGATCGAAGAAGTCGATCATTTCATCCATCGAGAAAAATTCCTGATCGCCATGGCTCCAGCCCAGCCGCACCAGATAATTGCGCAAAGCTTGCGGCAGATAGCCCATGGCCTGATAGGCCTCGACCCCCAAAGCGCCGTGGCGCTTGGATAATTTCGCGCCATCGGGTCCGTGAATCAGCGGAATATGCGCCATCTCCGGCACTTCCCAGCCGCAGGCCTGATAAATCTGTGTCTGTCGCGCGGCATTGGTCAGATGGTCGTCGCCGCGAATGATATGGGTCACTCCCATGTCGTGGTCATCCACCACCACCGCCAGCATATAAGTGGGGCCACCGTCAGAGCGCAGCAAAACCAAATCATCGAGATCCTTGTTCTGCCAGCTGACACGCCCTTGCACACGGTCTTCGACGACCGTTTCCCCTTCAAGCGGAGCTTTCAGCCGGATCACCGGTTTCACGCCCGCAGGCGCATCCGAGGCGGGTCTGTCGCGCCAACGCCCGTCATAGCGCATGGGCTTGCCCTCGGCGCGGGCTTTCTCACGCATTTCGGTGAGTTCTTCAGGGGAGGCGTAGCAATAATAGGCCTTGCCTTCGGCCAGCATCTGCAAAGCCACCTCGCGATGTCGCTCTGCGCGGGAATATTGATACACGACCTCGTCGTCCCAGGTGATGCCCAGCCATTTCAACCCGCTCAAAATCGCGTCGATGGCAGCATCGGTCGAGCGTTCCCGATCCGTATCCTCGATCCGCAACAGCATTTTGCCCCCCGTATGGCGGGCATAGAGCCAGTTAAACAGCGCGGTCCGTGCGCCGCCAATATGCAGAAAACCGGTCGGGGAGGGAGCAAAACGGGTGACAACAGGACGGGTCATCTCTTGCGGCAGCCTTTTCAATTGTTGGTTGTGAGCGACTGATTGCGCACTTTTGGGTGCGTGGCCCTTGAATGGCTAGTGCTCTAGCATCTTGTGTGCCGAAGGTTAAGGGGCTTGCGATGTCGGCTGACAAAATTCCTGAACCCAGCCGCCCAACGGGTCCGCCCGTGCAAAGCCATATTCTTGGCCGCCTTCTTGCCAAACCCACCTTCCAGCCCATGGGCGCGCAGGGCGTCTTGCTGGCCGATGGCTGGTCCGCCTTTCGAAACAAGATGCAGCAATGGGCTTTGCTGGAACAGGATATGCGACGGCCGTTTTTGTTTGTGCCGGTTGCGATGATGGCGGGGGTTTTGCTCTATGTGAAAGCGGATCAGGAGCCGCATTGGCTGGCCCCTTTTGCTCTCCTTCTGATCGCGGCTTGGCTGGCTTGGTTGAACCGTGATCAGCGGCGCGGCGTCATGGCGGGGCTTGTGCTTGTCTGTGCCGTGGCGGCAGGTTTTCTGGCGGCGTGTTTGCAAACGCTGCGCGTTTCCGCCCCCGTTTTGCAGGCCCCTTGGATGGGCTATGGCAGCGGCTTGATCGAACAGATTGACTGGGGGCAGGATGGGGCGGGTGAAGACAATGCGCATGTGATCCTGCGCGTTTATAAATTGGGAACGCTTGAGGCCCATCAACGTCCCCTGAAACTCAAATTATCGTTGAAAGGCCGGCCTGCCATTCAGGCGGGCGATGTGATCTATGCGCCGATGCGCGTCCAACCGCTGCCCGGCCCTTCTTATGCGGGGGGCTATGATTTCCGCTTTGATTATTTTTTCAAACAAGTGGGCGGGGTCGGTTCGATTGTCGGTCCCATCAAACAAGGTTATGGGCGGCCACCCACCATGTGGCAACAAGTCTGGGCGGGCATTGACCGCTATCGTTGCCTTGTGACGGAACGCATTGTCCATGTCATCGGGGGCCAGAACGGGGCTGTCGCTGCGGCCCTGATTACCGGCAAACGCGGCTATATCAATGATCACAGCAATGATGTGTTACGCAGTGCGGGCATCTATCATGTTGTCTCTATTTCCGGTCTTCATATGGCGATTGCCGCGGGCTTTGCCTTTACCTGTGCGCGGTTGTTTTTTTTATTGATACCGGGCCTGTCGCTGCGCCATGACACGCGCCAATGGGCTGCATGGACTGGCATGGCGGGCGCCGTTGTCTATGATATTTTTGCAGGCTCCGATATTGCCACCGAACGCTCCATGCTGATGACCTTGGTCTTGTTCGGGGCGATTGCCTTTGGCCGCCGTTTGTTGTCGATGCGCAATTGCGCTTTGGCGGCCATACTGCTGGTGATTGTTGAGCCCAATGGCGTTCTCAATCCGGGCTTTCAAATGTCCTTTGCAGCGGTTGCCGGATTGATTGCGCTTTATGAACGAAAGCCCGTCAATCGCAATGCCACCATGCAAAGCGTGCAAGCGCTGCCAGGCTTTGCTGATCATCAAGGCAAATCGATACCGACGCCTTTTTACAAGCATCCCAAGCTCAAGGGTCTTTTGCATGAGGTTGTGTTCACAACGCTTGTGGCAGAAGCGGCAACCGCGCCCTTTGGCCTTTATCATTTTCACATGATTCAAAGTTATGGTTTGGTTGGCAATGCTATCACCTTGCCTTTTGTGTCATTCATTGTCATGCCAGCGGCTGGCATCGGTTTGCTGGCCATGCCCTTTGGATGGGACGCGCCGGTCTGGACGCTGATGGGAATGGGCATTGATGCCATCATGCGTTGCTGTGAATGGATTGCCGCATGGCCTGTCGCCACCCGTTATATGGCAGGCTTTTCTGTGTTTGCTCTTTTGTGGATGGTTTTGGGGTTTACGATTTTATGTCTTCTCATGTCCCCCTTACGCTTTGCGGCCGTGCCGTTTTTATGCGTGGGCCTCATACTCGCGCTTCAAACAGACAGGCCTGAATTTTATGTCAGTCGGGACGGGCGCTCTGTGGCTGTCCGCATGGAGGATGGGCGCTTGAAATTTGCCGGTTTGGGGTTGAACAATTTTACCCTGTCCCAGATTGCGCGCCAAGACGGGGATGATCGTCTCGCAAGCGATCCGACATTGATTGCCGCCGAGGCTTGCGAGAAAAAAGACTGTCGTTTGACAAGTGCGTCTGGATTAAAAATAGCCCTTGTCTGGAACGAGGCGCTTTTGCCGCAAGCCTGTCTGCAAGCGGATGTGGTGGTGACGCGGCTCAACGCTCAACACGCCTGTCGCGCCGTCTTCATCGATGCTTTGTTTTTGCAACAACGGGGTGCCGTGCAAGGAGTGATCAAATCCGGACAGCTTCAGGTTGTCACAGATCATACACCTTTGCGTCAACGTCCTTGGGCCCCTCTGGCCGACATCAAAGAAAAAGACATCAAGACAAAGTAACGGGCCCGTTTAAGGGCCCGCATGGAAACACGCAAGAGACCGTGACGGCGTGATCAATAGCGCCGGAACAGGCTGACAAGGCGGCCTTGAATGCGCACGCGGTCAGGGCCGAGTACGCGCGTTTCATAGGCGGGATTGGCGGCTTCAAGGGCGATGGAGGAGCCGCGTTTGCGCAAGCGCTTGAGTGTGGCCTCCTCGTCATCGATCAGCGCCACAATGATCTCGCCGTTATTGGCACTGTCTTGCTTGCGGATGATGACGGTATCGCCGTCATTGATCCCCGCCTCGATCATCGAGTCGCCGTGCACTTCAAGCGCGAAATGTTCCCCGCTGCCCAGCATGTCGGGGGGCAGGCGGATGGTGGAACTGCGGTTTTGAATGGCGCTGATGGGCGTGCCTGCGGCAATCCGCCCCATCACGGGAATGGAGACGATTTCAGAGGCTGGCTCGTCATTGGCGGCGGGTTGATGATTGGTCACCGGACGCACCCGCCCCAGCGAGCCTTCAATCACATTGGGGTTGAAGCGGCCACGCGGCACGCCATTGGGAACCGCTTGTTCCGGCAATTTCAGAATTTCCAGCGCGCGGGCGCGATTGGGCATGCGGCGGATAAAGCCGCGCTCCTCAAGCGCTGTGATCAAGCGATGAATGCCGGATTTCGAGCGCAGATCGAGCGCCTCCTTCATTTCGTCGAAAGAGGGCGGCACACCGTCCTCTTGCAGGCGCTGCTGGATAAAACGGAGAAGCTCGTGTTGTTTGCGGGTGAGCACGGGGCAATCGCTCCAAATTGGGGCCGATGAGAATCGGAAAAAACAAAAGGCGAACAATCTATAGCTGTTCGTGCTCTGTTCTACAAGAGAGAAGTCAGAAAAATGCTCAACAAAAGATAAACAGACCGATTTACAAAGGCAGGACGCGGCAAACATCGCCTTGGCTTGTTTTGGGCGCAAAGGGTTTGCGCAGGATCAGGCCTTGTGCCTGCGAAACCACGCGTAACATCGAGGAATCTTGCTGGGTAAAGGGGGTCGCGACCCATTGTTCGGTTGTGGGGTCGCGGGTCAATCGCGCCCGCAGATAATCCTGCCGCAGATCGTTTTCGGGAAGATCGGCCCCTAAAATGGCGGGTTCGGTGCCGTCCCCGTCGGGGGCGGGCAGGCCCAGCATCTGTTTGATTAGCGGCACCATGAATAATTGGGCGCAGATGATGGAGGAGACGGGATTGCCCGGCAGTCCCAAGACCAGCATGGAGCCAAGCGATCCGAAAATCAGCGGTTTGCCGGGCCGCATGGCGATTTTCCAAAAGCCCAGCGTCATGCCTTGCTGTTCCAGCACCTGCCGGATCAGATCCCGATCCCCCACCGATGCGCCGCCGAGCGTAATCAACAAATCCGCTTTTTGATTGATGGCTGATTGAACGGACGCCGACAATTTTTCTAAATCATCGGGCGCAATGCCGAGCGGTAAAGGCTCGCCCCCCGCCTGCAAGGTCATGCCCGCAATCGCCAATTGATTGGAGGCAATGATCTGGTCGGGTCCGCAGGGCTCACCGGGAGCCACCAATTCATCCCCATTGGCGAGAATGGCCACTTTGGGCCGACAGGCCACGGGGATTGTGACATGGCCCATGGCGGCGGCAAGGGCGATCTGTGCGGGCGACAGCACGCTGCCTTGGCTGATCAAGGGATCGCCGGTCGTGAAATCAAGCCCCGCTTTTCGGATGTGGCGCAGAAGGTCTTTGTCGGTTGTCGGGATGATCTGGTTATCCGATCGCGTGACATGTTCTTGCAGCACGATGGTATCCGCGCCTTCGGGCACGGGCGCGCCGGTAAAAATGCGGACGGCCTGTTTGGCGTTGAGCGTGCCGGTGAAGGCCTGACCGGCCACAGCTTCCCCGATCACCTCTAAAGGCTCGCCGGTGTGAAGGTCTTGCGCACGCATGGCATAGCCATCCATGGCCGAGGCGGCGAAGGGCGGCTGTGTGCGCAAGGCGCTGAGCGGGGAGGCCGTCACCCGCCCCAAAGCGCCCATCAGATCAACGCGTTCGGACGGCATGGGCCGTGCTGAAGCCAGAACCATGGAGAGCGCTTCTTCGACCGCCAGCAACGCCATCAGCTCATCCCCTTGACCACTTGTCAGCGCTTGAAATGACCGGAGCGCCCGCCTTGTTTTTCCTGCAACACAATCGCACCGATTTCCATCGACCGATCCACCGCCTTCACCATATCATAAATGGTCAGACAGCAGACAGAGACGGCGGTCAGCGCTTCCATTTCAACACCCGTTTGTCCCGAGACGGCAACAACCGCCTTGACCTGCAATCCCGGCAGGGCCTCGTCTTCGCTGATCTCCACCGCAATATGCGTCAGCAACAGGGGATGACACAGCGGGATCAATTCATGCGTGCGCTTGGCCGCCATGATACCGGCCAGCCGCGCCGTGCCCAAGACATCGCCTTTTTTGGCATCGCCATTGCGGATGATAGCGAGTGTCTCAGGCGCCATGCGCACATGCCCTGTGGCCACCGCCTCGCGTTTGGTCAAGGGCTTGTCGCCGACATCCACCATATGCGCCGCGCCTGTCTCGTCGAGATGACTTAATCGGCTCATCGGCTGTTCCCCCTCAGGCGGTCTGTGGACCAAAAATCAAATCATGCGTTGCCTGCGTCACATCCGTTTGCCGCATCAGGCTTTCCCCGACCAGAAACGTATGAATGCCGGAATGTTGCAACCGCTTGACATCATCATGGTTTGCAATGCCGCTCTCGCCGACCAAAAGCTTGGAGGGCGGGATCATCGGCGCCAAGCGTTCGGAAACCGCGAGATCCGTGACAAAGCTGCGCAGGTCACGATTGTTGATCCCGATCATTTCGGCATCGAGTTTTAACGCGCGTTCCAACTCCGCTTGGTCATGCACCTCGATCAACGCATCCATGCCCAGATCGCGCGCACAGGCATAAAGGTCTTGCGCGAGAGGATCATCAACCGACGCCATGATGATCAAGATGCAATCGGCCTCCCACAAACGCGCTTCATAGACTTGATAAATATCGTAGAGAAAATCCTTGCGCAAAGCAGGCAAAGTGCAGGCTCGCCGCGCGGCAGTCAGAAATTCGGGTGCCCCTTGAAAGGAGGGCGTGTCGGTCAAAACCGACAGAGTGGATGCCCCCCCTTGCTCATAGGCTTGTGCCAAAGTGGCGGGATCAAAATCAGACCGGATCAGGCCTTTGGAGGGGCTTGCCTTTTTGATCTCGGCAATCAACGCCGCGCGTCCTTCGCTTTGGTGTTGACGCAAGGCTTTGATGAAGGGGCGCACGGGTCCGGCATCTTTCACCCGCCGTTTGATTTCATCAAAAGACAGACGGGCTTTGGCGGCAGCAATTTCCTCGCGCTTGTAGTGTTCTATCTGTTTGAGAATGTCACTCATGCGCTGTGGCCCTTTGAGGCTTTGATCAAGGCATCCAGCCCATGTCTGACACGTCCGTCATCAATCGCTGCTTCGGCGATGTCGGCGGCTTCTTTCATGGATTTGGTTTTTTGGGCGACAATCAAACCGGCTGCGGCATTCATCACGGCAATATCACGATAGGCATTGCGCTTGCCCTCAAGCACGTCTTGCAGGGCTTTCGCATTATAGGCCGCATCATGGCCTTTGATGTCTTCGGCCTTGCCTTTTTTCAACCCGAAATCTTCCGGCGTGACGCTGAATGTGGAGATCACACCATCTTGCAAAGCGGCCACAAAGGTCGGGCCTGTATTGGTGATTTCATCAAGCCCGTCAGAGCCATGCACAACCCACACATGGTCCGACCCCAAAGATTTCATCACATGCGCCAAGGGCTCGACCCATGATTGGGAAAACACACCCAATACCTGCCGTTTGACACCGGCAGGATTACTCAAGGGACCCAGCAAATTGAAAATCGTGCGGGTGCCCAATTCAACCCGCACAGGGGCGACATGGCGCATCGAGGCGTGATGGCTTGGCGCGAACATGAAGCAGACATTGGCGGCATCCAGACAATGCTCTAGCCCTTTGACATCAAGCCCGACTGTCACACCAAGCGCTGTGAGTACATCGGCGGATCCGGATTTCGATGAGGCGGCGCGGTTGCCATGTTTGGCCACGGGCACACCGCAGGCCGCCGTAATCAAGGCAGCCAGCGTTGAAATATTCAAAGAGCCCGAATTGTCGCCACCGGTGCCGACAATATCAATGGCATCGTGGGGGGCTTTGACGGTCAGCATGCGTTGCCGCATGGCGTTTGCCGCGCCGGTGATTTCATCCACTGTTTCACCGCGTACCCGCAGCGCCATTAAAAAGGCACCGGTTTGCGCAAGTGTTGATTCACCCGACAGGATGACGCCAAAGGCATGTTCGGCTTCGCTCCGGTTCAGCGGACTGCCGGTCGCGATCTTGGCAATGATGGGTTTGAATTGATCCATAAGAGTCTCGATCCGAAATAAGCGTTAGCTGCGGGTGAAAGGGTTGGGTTGATTTAAACGGGGGCCCTTGTTCCAGTCATCGGCCAGATTAAGAAAATTTTTCATCATGTGAAGTCCGTGTTCCGAACTGATGCTTTCGGGATGAAATTGCACGGCATGCATGGGGTGAAGCCTGTGTGACAGGCCCATAATCAATCCGTCATCGGTTTCCGCCGTAATGTCCAAAACGGCTGGCAACGTCTCACGCGCAACAATCAAAGAATGGTAGCGGGTCGCTTTGAATGGGCCATTGATGCCACGGAAAATCGTTTGTCCTTGATGATGGATTACCCCCAATTTTCCATGCACGGGCAGCGGTGCGCGGATCACCCCACCGCCATGCGCCTGCCCGATGGCTTGCAAGCCGAGGCAGACACCAAAAATCGGTATCACGGACCCCAGTTGCGTGATCACATCAAGACAAATGCCGGCCTCTGTCGGCGTGCACGGACCGGGCGACAGAATGATCGCATCGGGTTGGCGTTGGGCAATCTCTTTTACGCTGATGCCGTCATTACGCACCACATCAATCTCTGCCCCGAGCTTGCCGAGGTCATGATAGAGATTGAATGTAAAACTGTCGTAATTATCGATCAGCAAAAGTTTCATGGTTCGTCTCGTCAGTCACTCGTCTCTCAAGTCGATTTTTCGTTCTGTCTTCCTTATTGTCCGCGGCGGGCATGGCTTGCAAAGCGCACCGCTTCTTCGGCAGCCCGAAACAAAGCTTTGGCCTTGTTGATGCATTCTTGCTGCTCGTTTTCAGGCACAGAGTCATAAACGATGCCTGCACCCGCTTGCACCCGCATCACTCCATCTTTGACAATGGCTGTGCGCAAGACAATGCATGTATCCATATCGCCATCGCCGCCGAAATACCCAATGCAGCCCGCATAAATGCCGCGCTTGTCTTTTTCCAATTCGTCGATGATTTGCATGGCCCGAATTTTTGGCGCACCCGAGACGGTGCCTGCCGGAAAACCGGCGGCCAATGCCTGCAAGGCGTCATAGTCATGATGCAACCGTCCCTCGACATTGGAGACAATATGCATGACTTGCGAATAACGTTCGAGGAAAAAACTGTCGGTGACGTCAACCGTGCCGATTTCCGACACGCGGCCCACATCATTGCGGCCAAGATCCAACAGCATCAAATGTTCGGCCCGTTCTTTTTCATCGGCCAATAATTCTTGCGCCAAAGCCTCGTCTTGCTCAGGTGTCGCACCGCGCGGCCTTGTGCCAGCAATCGGTCTGATCGTCACTTTGCCGTCACGGACTTTGACGAGAATTTCAGGCGAGGAGCACACAACCTGAAACGCTTCAAAATCAAGATAGCACAAATAAGGCGCGGGATTGACGCGGCGCAAAGCGCGGTACAAAGCAAGCGCGGGCAGATCAAATTTGGCCTCGAAGCGCTGCGACAGCACCACCTGAAAAATATCACCCGCCCGAATATAATCCTTGGCGCGTGCGACCATGGCTTGATACTCGGCCTCGCTGGTATTGGAGACCGGATTGATCATGGCCAAGGCGCTGACATCGCTGCGGCGTTGATGGGGCAGGGGCAATTCAAGCGCCAGCGTCACCTGTTCGATCAAATCAACAGATTTTTCATAGGCAGAACGGGCATTTTCATTTGCGTGCACACGCGCGGGCACAATCACCGAGATCGTGTCTTTCACCGCATCGAAAATCACCATCGCGGTCGGGCGGATCATGATGGCATCGGGCAAATCAAGCGGATCTGTTTTGGCCTTGGCCAACTGTTCCATCTCGCGGACCATGTCATAGCCCAGATAGCCGAACAGACCCGCAGACATCGGCGGCATGTCATCACGCATCGGCAAAGCGGACTCTTTCAGCAAGGCACGCAAAGAGTCCAAGGGGGGACGTTCATCCGCCTCGAAATGCTTTGCGTTATGCAGGGCCGTGCAATTGAGGCTGGCTATTCCGTTTTGGCAGCGCCAGATCACATCGGGGCGCAGGCCGATCATGGAATAACGGCCGCGCACAGCACCGCCTTCCACCGATTCCATCAAAAAGCTCGGACCGGAAAAGGCACTGCGCAATTTGATAAAAGCTGAAACCGGCGTTTCAAGATCGCCGACAAGCGTTGTCATCACGAGTTGCGCATAGCCTTTCGCATGGTGCTTGGCGAACTCTTCAAAATCTGGCTGTAAAGCCTGCGCATTCATCAATTGGTCTTTCCGGTCGCAGCTTGCAATGCGGGTTCATTGATGGTGACGCCAATGCGTGTGCGGGTATCGCTGATCAATTGCGCAATCACATCATCGCTGAGCGAGAGGGCGATTTCATTGGCCAATGTTTTGCCGCTGGTCTCTTCCATTTTGGGAAGGTTTGCTGTGTCCACGACAAAAATCACACGCTCGTCATTGTTTTCTCCCAAGGCGGAGGCGGCTTGGCCGACAGGGGTCAAAAACACTTGCGAGACAACCGTTGACGCCAAGTCCTGTGCCGGTGTCTGGCGGGTCAGATTGGCAAGCCCTTTGACCGGCAGCGTGAGTTCGCTGGCCACAGTATTGATTTTTTTGCCGCCATTGATCGCACGCACCACATCACTGGCTTTTTGCGACAGCAGCCGCGCACGCTCGTCATCAATCCAAGCGACTTTCACGCTGTCTTTTGCCTCGTCAAAACTGCGGTCGCGGGAAGGGGTCATGCTCTCAACCGTAAACCAGATGAGGCTGCCATCGCGGATCGTCAGTACATCCGTATCCGCATTCACCTCATTGCTGAACACAGCAGGCAACAGCACTTGCGGTTCGGCAATATTGTCAAGAAGCGCGCCTTTGCCGTCGCGCCCCGTGGCATCGCTTTCGGCAATTTTAATGGCCTTCAAACCTAGCTCGGTCGCAATGCTGGCCAGCGGTTTGGCTGAAGCCCGCTGGTCTTCGATCTGTTCGCGGATCTCGCGGATTTTCTCGCGGGCCTTTTGCAAGGACAATTCCTGACGCAAGGAGGCGGCAACGGTTGCAAAGGCTGTCTCGACGCTTGGATTGATGACATAGACTTCGGCCAGCACTTTGCCGAAGCGTCCGTCAATCGGACCGATCAGGCCTGTCGCAGCGGCTTTGAACACGGCGTCGCGCACGGCGGGGTCGGCAATACCGTCCTGATCAATGATACCCAGATTGGTTTCGGCTTCATTGATGGCCAAGAGCGCCAGAATCTCTTGAAAGGATTTGCCCTCTTTCAAGGCCGCGCTGGCTTTGGCGCTTTTGTCGGCATCAGTGAGAACAAGCTGGCGAATGCCGCGCGTTTCTTTGGTCTGGAACCGCGTGGTTTTGGTTTTTTCATAGACGGCTTTTGCCTCGTCTTCACTGGCGGGGAGGCTTGCCGCAAGCT
>Ga0209085_1001920_pt1 | contig 12301 bp, 8 predicted proteins | sample C_131016_EF_Meta_FD_187310 | JGI IMG/M metagenome (GOLD analysis project Ga0209085, IMG submission 187310) | Freshwater microbial communities from Lake Croche, Canada to study carbon cycling - C_131016_EF_MetaG (SPAdes) (version 2) | ecosystem: Environmental > Aquatic > Freshwater > Lake | place...
GCCGGAGGGTGAGCTGGCCTTGGCGGAATGCGCGGTCTATCTTGCCACCGCCCCCAAATCCAATGCCGTCTATGTCGGCTGGAAAAAGGCGCTGGCGCAGGCCAAAGCCAGTGGGTCTCTGATGCCGCCCAAGGTGATTTTAAACGCCCCAACGGCCTTTATGAAGCAAGAGGGCTATGGGGCGGGCTATGATTATGACCATGATGCCCCCGATGCCTTTTCCGGCCAGAATTACTTCCCCGAAAAGCTGGGCCGTCAGATCTTTTACGAGCCGGTGGAACGCGGATTTGAGCGCGAGATCCGCAAGCGGCTTGATTACTGGTCGCGCTTGCGGGCCGAGCGCAACCGCTCCTAAAACGGGCTGGAAAGCAGGGCTTTTTGCCACTGAAAACCCGTTGCGCTCATGCGGGTTTGGGTGCTTTTTAACTCCCCGCTGTGGCGATTGTCTCAGCTTTGCGCTTCTTTATTATTAAGATATTGAATTTTCTTCTGAATTTGGCAGTTGATAGTGCCGGTTTCCGTTTCCCCCACCGGCAGGAATCGGCTAGAAGAACGTGTTAGTTCTTTTCAAGAAATGGACTTGGTATTTTGGCCGATAATAAAGATAAGCCGGTTTCCGGCGGTGACCAGCAAGATATTCGCCCTGTCTCCATCACGGATGAGATGAAGCGCTCTTATCTCGATTACGCCATGAGCGTGATCGTATCGCGTGCTTTGCCTGATGTGCGCGACGGTTTGAAACCGGTCCATCGCCGTATTCTCTACTCGATGAGCGAGAACGGCTATACGCCCGACAAGCCCTATCGCAAATCCGCGCGTATCGTCGGTGACGTGATCGGTAAATACCATCCCCATGGCGACCAATCCATCTATGACGCCTTGGTGCGTATGGCGCAGGACTTCTCGATGCGCTTGCCTCTGGTCGATGGTCAGGGCAATTTCGGTTCGGTGGACGGCGATCCGGCCGCCGCCATGCGTTACACCGAAGTGCGGCTCGCCAAACCCGCGATGGCTTTGCTCGAGGATCTCGACAAGGACACGGTCAATTTCCAGCCCAATTACGACGGCTCCGAACACGAGCCGCAAGTGCTGCCCGCCCGCTATCCCAATCTCTTGGTGAACGGGGCCGGCGGCATTGCTGTCGGCATGGCAACCAATATCCCCCCGCATAATCTGGGCGAGATCATTGACGCCTGCACCGCCTATATCGCCGATCCGGCTTTGTCGATCGAGGACATAAACGCGATTGTGCCCGGTCCCGATTTCCCGACCGGCGGCAAAATCTTGGGTCGTGCGGGCATACGCTCAGCCTATCATACCGGCCGTGGGTCGGTGATCATGCGCGCGCGCGCGACAATTGAGGAGATCCGCAAGGATCGTGAAGCCATCATCGTCACCGAAATTCCCTATCAGGTGAACAAGTCCAGCCTCATCGAGAAAATGGCCGATCTCGTGCGTGAAAAGCGCATCGAGGGCATCGCCGATTTGCGCGATGAATCGGACCGCGACGGCATGCGCATCGTCATCGAGTTGAAGCGCGATGCGGTGGGCGAGGTCGTGTTGAACCAGCTCTGGAAATTCACGCCCATGCAATCGACCTTCGGTTGCAATATGGTCGCGTTGACGGGCGGTCGTCCTGAGCTCATGAACATTCTCGACATGATCCGCGCCTTTGTGGATTTCCGCGAGGAGGTTGTCAGCCGCCGCACCAAATTCCTGTTGGGCAAAGCGCGTGATCGCGCCCATGTCTTGGTGGGTCTGGCGATTGCCGTTGCCAATATCGACGAGATGATCCGTATCATCCGCACGTCGCCCGATCCGCAAACAGCGCGTGAAGCGCTGATGGGGCGTGAATGGCCCGCGCGTGACATGGCCTCCCTTGTCGCTTTGATCGATGATCCCCGTCATAAATTGACGGCGGATGGCATGGTGCGCCTGTCTGAAACACAGGCCCGCGCCATTCTTGATCTGCGTCTGCAGCGTTTGACCGCTTTGGGTCGGGACGAGATTTCCGAAGAGCTCAATGCACTGGCCACCCAGATTGCCGATTATCTCGATATTCTGGCCTCGCGTGCGCGCATCATGGGCATTGTCGCGGATGAGCTTGCAGCGGTGAAGGCCGAACATGCCACCCCGCGCAAATCGGAAATTGTTGATTTTGATTCCGATGTCGATGACGAGGATCTGATCCAGCGCGAGGATATGGTCGTCACCGTCTCGCATGCCGGTTATATCAAGCGCGTGCCGCTCTCGACCTATCGCGCCCAGCGGCGCGGCGGCAAAGGCCGTTCGGGCATGGCCACGCGGGATGAGGATTTCGTCGCCCGCTTGTTTGTCGCCTCGACCCATACGCCGGTTCTGTTCTTCTCCTCGCGCGGTCGTGTCTACAAGGAAAAGGTCTGGCGCTTGCCGCTGGCCGCTCCGCAGGCGCGTGGCAAAGCCTTGGTCAATATGCTGCCGATTGAATCGGATGAGCGCATCACCACCATCATGCCCTTGCCCGAAAACGAGGCGGATTGGGATAAGTTGGATGTGATGTTTGCGACGCGTGACGGTTCGGTCCGCCGCAATAAATTGTCGGATTTCGTCAATGTGAATCGCGCCGGTAAAATCGCGATGAAGCTCGATGACGGTGATGCGATTGTCGATGTGCAGATTTGTACCGACCGTGATGATGTGTTGCTGACAACCTCTGTGGGGCAGGCGATCCGCTTTATGGTGGATGATGTGCGCGTCTTCAAAGGCCGTGACTCAACAGGTGTGCGCGGGATCAATCTCGCGGCCTCAGACCATGTCATTGCCATGGCGATTTTGCGCCATGTCGATGTCACGGCGGAGGAGCGCGCTGCCTATGTCAAATTGCGCCGTGCGGTGAGTGGCGAGGGTCTTCCCGAGGAGGGTGAAACCGTTGATGCGGAAGACGCGCATTTGCCAGAAACCAGCCTGTCGCCCGAACGCTATGCAGAACTGTCGGCGCAAGAGCAGGTTGTTTTGACCTTGTCGCAAAACGGCTATGGCAAACGCACGCTGGCCTATGAAATCCGCACCACGGGTCGCGGCGGCAAGGGCATCGTGGCCATGATCGTCAATGACCGCAACGGGCCTCTGGTGGCCTCATTCCCGATTGAGGAAATGGATCAGATCATGCTGGTAACGGATGGCGGCCAGTTGATCCGTTGTCCGGTCAAGGACATCCGTATTGCAGGCCGCAATACGCAAGGGGTCACTGTGTTCAACACCGCTGCCGATGAAAAGGTTGTTAGTGTCGAGCGTCTGACCGACACCGGTGAAGACACAGAGACGGATGCGGATGACGCAGATGAAACGGCTGTTGCCTCGCCTGAATAAGCGGGGCAGAACGGGATGGGGTTTATGATGCGCAGTGCCTTTTATGCAGGCTCGTTTGATCCCGTCACCAACGGCCATGTCGATGTGCTCAGACAGTGTTTCTCATTGGCGGACCGCGTGGTGGTCGGCATTGGCATTCATCCGGGCAAAGCGCCGTTGTTTCCTTTTGAGGAGCGCGCCGACATGATCCGTGAAGCGGTTGCTGATCTTGTCAAAAAAGTCGGCGTCACTCTTGAGGTTGTCACATTTGACGGCTTGGTGATCGATGCCGTGCGTCAGGCAGGGGCCAAGATTTTGGTGCGCGGTTTGCGCGACGGCACCGATCTTGATTACGAAATGCAGATGGCGGGCATGAATGGCCAGATGGCGCCCGATATCACCACCGTGTTTTTGCCGGCCTCTTCGCTTGTGCGCCCCATTACCGCCACTTTGGTGCGCCAGATAGCCAAGATGGGCGGCGATGTGACGGGCTTTGTGCCTCCTGCCGTTGCAGCCCGCCTGCATGCGCTTTATGCCGGTCGCACTTGAAGATTGTCAGCTTTATTCCATCTTGCGACTGATTGATTGAGGTCAACATTTTTGAACGGAGAGACGTGATGTTGCGACGGACTGTTTTAACGCTTCTGGCCCTCTTGGCTTTCGGGGCGGCCCATGAAGTGCAGGCACAACCTGCTGCAAAATCGGACAAGGCCAATCTGGTGTATCTGGAGACAAAAGACGGGCGTATCACCATTTTGCTGCGTCCCGATCTCGCCCCCAAACATGTGGCGCGGATCAAGGAGCTGACCAAGCGCAAATTCTATGACAATATCGTTTTCCATCGCGTGATTGACGGCTTCATGGCGCAAACCGGTGATCCCACAGGCACCGGCATGGGCGGTTCAGACCTGCCTAATTTGCCTGCTGAATTTTCAGCCGAGCCCTTCAAACGCGGCATTTTGGGAATGGCGCGAGCGCAAGATCCCAATTCCGCCAATTCGCAATTCTTCATCATGTTCGGTGAAGCGCCTTCGCTGAACCGTCAATATACGGTGTTTGGTGAAGTGGTCGATGGTTTGGCTGTGGTTGATAAAATCAAGCGCGGTGATCCCACCAATAACGGCAAGGTCTATCAGCCGGATCGGATCCTTTCGATGCGCATGGCCTCGGACGTTCAGTAAGTTTTTTTCAAGATCAAGGGTTTTTACATGAGCACGCCAATACATGATATTATGGTCCTCGAGACGACACAGGGTCCCGTTAAAATTGAAATGCGTCCCGACCTTGCACCCCAGCATGTGGCACGCATCAAAGAGCTGGTTCAATCAGGCTTTTATGACGGCATTGTCTTTCATCGGGTAATCGAGGGCTTTATGGCCCAGACCGGCTGTCCGCATGGCACCGGCACCGGTGGGTCCGGTGTGAAGTTGAAGGCTGAATTCAACACCGCACCGCATGTGCGTGGCACGGCCTCCATGGCGCGTGCGCAAAATCCCGATTCAGGCGACAGCCAGTTTTTCATCTGCTTTGATGATGCGCGTTTTCTTGATCGCCAATACACCGTTTGGGGTCAGGTGATCAGCGGCATGGACAATGTCGACAAGATCAAGCGCGGCGAGCCCGTGCGTGATCCCGACAAAATCGTCAAGGCCTATATCGAGGCCTCGGCATCAGCCGCAGAGCCTGTGGCTGATCATGCAGCAAGTGATGAGGCACCTGTCGAGGAAAAGAAAAAGCCAGCCGCCAAAAAGGCTCCGGCCAAAGCAAAAACGGCTACTAAAAAATCAGCCGCCAGCAAAAAGAAATCCTGAAATAAGGGGCCGCCTGTATCCAGACAATACAGGCGGCTTTTAAATATAGATTTTGATTTCTAAAAATGGAATCAACCATTCCAATATTTCAATGGCGATGCGCCATTTAGATTTTTTTAACCTGATTTGTAAAGAAGAAATGTCCTGTTTTTTGAGATTGCTTGGGGACGTTTGGCTTGGGTGTTTTCAACAAGACCGGTTTTTGCTTTTTCATCAGCATTTTACGCTTCAAAATCCTGTCATGGCTGCGCTATCAGTGAAGCCTGAGCGGGGATGCAAGGCATAGACATGAAACTGGACGCCTTCGATTTTGTCATACCGGACGATTTGATCGCCTTGCGGCCTGTGTTCCCGCGTGAACAGGCCCGCATGCTGGTCATCGCACAGGACGGGTCTTTGTCGCTGAGTGATCATCATGTGGGTGATTTGCCCGATTTCTTGAGGGCGGGGGATTGTCTGGTTGTCAATGATACGCGGGTGATACCGGCGCGCTTGGCTGCGGTGCGGCGCAATCGGGGGCAGGGCGGTCGCATCGATGTGACTTTGCACAAGCGTGAAGGCGCCGATCTGTGGCTGGCTTTCGTGCGTCCGGCAAAAAAACTCATCCATGGCGATCATCTTGATTTTTTCACAGTCTCCGGCGAGGCGATAACACAGCAAGATCATCCTTTGTCGGCCTGTGTTCTTGAAAAACGCGATGCGGGTGAAGTGCTCTTGCAATTTTCTCGTCAAGGGACTGATCTCGATCACGCTTTGTTGCAGTTTGGCACAATGCCGCTGCCTCCCTATATCGCCGCCCGCCGCAGCGAGGATCAGGAGGATGAACGCGATTATCAGACACTCTTTGCCAAACGGCAGGGGGCTGTCGCTGCTCCCACGGCGGGTTTGCATTTTACGCCCGATTTGCTGGCGCGGTTGAAAGAAAAAGGCGTGAGCATCGCAACCGTCACCTTGCATGTGGGGGCGGGCACGTTTTTGCCGGTCAAGGTCGAGGATATCACCGAGCATAAAATGCATGCGGAATGGGGCGAGATCGACCAAGACACGGCCGATCAGCTCAATCATTGTCGGCAGACGGGCGGGCGCATCGTGGCGGTGGGCACCACAAGCCTCAGGGTCATGGAATCAGCCGTGCAAGAGGATGGCACCTTCGTGCCCTTTGCGCAGGACACCTCCATTTTCATCACCCCCGGTTACCGTTTCAAGGCCGTTGATGTCTTGTTTTCCAATTTCCATTTGCCGCGCTCGACGCTGTTCATGCTGGTCAGCGCCTTTGCGGGGCTTGGCACGATGCACAGGGCCTATCAGCACGCGATGGCGTCCAATTACCGTTTTTATTCTTATGGCGATGCATGCCTCTTGTTCCGCGCGCCTGATAATGGCATGAGCGGGGAATGAGCGAACACAGCACACAAGGCGCACAACCGGCCTCGGACTTCGGCTTCGAGGTTTTGGCGCGCGATGGCGCGGCACGGCGCGGGGTCATCAGGATGCCGCGCGGGGAAATCCGCACGCCTGCTTTCATGCCGGTGGGGACGGCTGCCACCGTCAAGGCGATGTATGCGCAACAGGTGCGGGATACGGGCGCGGATATTGTCTTGGGCAATGTCTATCATCTGATGCTGCGTCCGGGCGCTGAGCGCGTGGCGCGGCTTGGCGGCTTGCACCAGTTCATGCAATGGCCGCATCCGATCCTGACGGACTCGGGCGGCTTTCAGGTGATGTCCTTATCCAAATTGCGCAAGATCAACGAGCGCGGCGTGGTGTTCCAGTCCCATATCGACGGCTCCAAGCATGAATTGACGCCCGAGCGCTCCATCGAAATTCAAGGCTTACTGGGGTCCGACATCCAGATGCAGCTGGATGAATGTGTGAAATTGCCCTGCTCCGATGCTGAGGCGGAACGGGCGATGGAGCTCTCTTTGCGCTGGGCCGAGCGCTGCAAGACGGCCTTTGGCACGCAGCCCGCCCGCGCCCTGTTTGGCATTGTGCAAGGCGGAGCCAATCCGCGCTTGCGCGAGCGCAGCACCAAGGCTTTGACGGCCATGGATTTGAAAGGCTATGCCATCGGCGGATTGGCGGTCGGGGAGCCGCAAGCCGTGATGCTCGATATGATCGATGTGGTGGCGCCTTTGCTGCCCGCCGACAAACCCCGCTATCTGATGGGCGTGGGCACGCCTGATGATCTGGTCGAGGCCATTCTGCGCGGGGTGGATATGTTTGATTGCGTGATGCCGACACGCGCCGGACGCCATGGTCTGGTCTTCACCCGTTACGGCAAGGTCAATTTGCGCAATGCGCGCCATGCCGATGATCCGCGCCCGCTTGATGCCCTGTCCGATTGTCCGGCGGCATCGCACTATTCGCGTGCTTATTTGCATCATCTCGTGAAAGCCGGTGAGATCCTCGGCATGATGTTACTGACATGGGTCAATCTGAGCTATTATCAATATTTGATGGCGGGGATGCGGCAGGCGATCAGCGATGGACGCTTGCAGGATTTTGTGCTGGAAACCAAACGCGATTGGGCTGCGGGTGATCCTGTCTGATCGTTACGCTTAATCTTCGATGAGGAACGGACATGTCTGGAACAACATTGACAACGGCTGAACTCGATCCCGAACGCCGCCGCGTTTTGTTTCGGGCTTGGCATCGCGGCACGCGTGAAATGGATTTGATCATGGGTGGGTTTGCCGATGCGCATCTGATCGGGTTTACCGAACAAGAGCTGCTTGATTTCGTGCATATTTCTGATGCCACCGATCAGGATCTGATGTCATGGATTGTCGGCTCGGTGCCGGTCAAACCTGATTTCGATACGCCGATGTTTTATCGCATCAAGGCGTTTCACAACCATCATACCCCGATCCATCGGGAATAGGTCTGCTTCTCTCACACGCGCATCCGGATTGCATCATGTCCTCCATTCTTAACCGCCTTGTCGAACACATCGGCAGGCAGGATCAGCTGACGCTTTCGTCAAGTCCCGAAGGGCTTGATATGCTGGTTCTGGCCGATCTCGTGCGCGCCTTGGCACGCAAGGCGCCCGAACGCGCTGCGACCCTTGTGATGGTGGCCCGCGATGGACAGCGGCAGGCGCAGATCGAAGCGGGCATGGCCTTCGTCGCCCCCGATCTTGAAGTACTGAGCTTTCCCAATTGGGATTGCCAGCCCTATGACCGTGTCTCCCCGCATGCGGGCATTGTCGCACGCCGCATGCTGGTTTTGTCGCGTCTGGCCCGCACCAAAGCGGGGTCTGAGCGTCCGCGTTTGTTGATTGTCACCGCCAACGGACTTTTGCAAAAAGTGCCGCGCCGCGACAAAGTGTTTACCGAGAGTTTTTCCTGCGCGCCGGGTCATATGGTGGATGTGCAGGATCTTGCGCTGTGGCTTGAGCATCACGGCTTCTTGCGCGGCACGACCGTGCGTGAAACGGGTGATTATGCGGTGCGCGGCGGCATTGTCGATTTGTACCCGCCGGGGCTTCCCCAACCTGTGCGGCTTGATTTTTTCGGCGACACCTTGGAATCCATCCGCAGCTTTGATCCGGAAACCCAGCGCTCGACAGGCCAAATGAAGGCGCTTGATCTCGTGCCGATGAGCGAGGTGCAGCTCACCACCGAAACCATCAAGCGGTTTCGCCAAAGCTATCTCGCGCAATTTGGTGCCGCCGGTCCGGAGGATTTGTTTTACGAGGCGATCAGCGAAGGCCGCCGCCATGCAGGTTTGGAACATTGGCTGCCTTTGTTTCATGAGGGACTGGATGATTTATTCGCCTATTTCGGCGATGCGCCTTTGGTGCTGGATCCTTTGGTGCTCGATGCGGGCCTTGAGCGCCTGAAAACCATCCGCGACCATTACGAGGCCCGCCGTCAGGCTTTGCAAAATGCCGCCAAAGGCACGGTGCCCTATAAGCCCATGCCGCCCGAAACTCTGTTTCTCGATGAGGCCGCATGGCGCAAAGCCTTGCAGCAAGGCGCCATTGTCAAACTTGAACCCTTTGCCCAACCTGAAAGCCAAGAGCGGATCGTCTTGGATGCGGGCGGGCAGCAGGGCCGCTCTTTCGCACCCGAGCGCAAGCGGGCCGAGGCAGGCGAGGAGGTCAATCTGTTTGATCTCGTGGCCGCCTACATCAAAGAACAAGCCGCCCTCAAGCCCGTATTGCTGACCAGCTGGTCGGAGGGTGCGCGCGATCGGTTGATGCATGTTCTCTCCGATCACGGCGTGAAATCCATCAAGCCCGTCACCCGCTTTTCCGAAGCCTTGGCTTTGAAAAAGAACGATGTCGGCATGGCCGTGTGGGGCTTGGAAAGCGGCTTTGTCACCGATGATATTCTGGTGGTAAGCGAACAAGATATTTTGGGCGATCGTTTGGTGCGCCGCGCCCGCCGCCAACGCCGTGCCCAAGACATTATTTCGGAAGTGGCAGCTCTGTCCCCCGGTGATTTGATCGTCCATGTCGAGCACGGCATCGGGCGGTTTGTCGGCTTGAAAAATATCGAGGCCGGCGGGGCACCCCATGACTGTCTCGAATTGCATTATGCGGGTGGTGACAGGCTATTCTTGCCGGTTGAAAATCTTGAATTGCTGTCGCGTTACGGATCGGAAGATTCAGAGGCAGCCCTTGATCGTCTAGGCGGCGGCGCATGGCAGGCGCGCAAAGCAAAGATGAAGCAGCGCATCCGCGAAATGGCGCATGCCCTCATCAAAATTGCCGCGGCGCGTGCCTTGCACGAGGCCCCCAAACATATCCCGCCCGAAGGGCTTTACGACGAGTTTTGCGCGCGCTTCCTGTATGATGAAACAGAAGACCAGCAGCGCGCCATTGATGCGGTGCTGGATGATCTGGCCTCGGGTCACCCGATGGATCGTTTGGTCTGTGGCGATGTCGGTTTTGGTAAAACCGAAGTCGCTTTGCGCGCTGCTTTTGCCGTGGCGATTTCCGGTTTTCAGGTGGCGGTTGTCGTGCCCACCACTTTGCTGGCCCGCCAGCATTTCAAGAATTTTTCCGAACGCTTTAAAGGCCTGCCGCTTGTGGTCAGACAGGCCTCGCGCTTTGTGCCTGCCAAAGAGCTGACCGAAACCAAAAAAGGTCTGGCGGATGGCACGGTTGATATTGTGGTGGGCACGCATGCACTGCTCGGCAAAAGCGTGTCGATCAAAAATCTAGCGCTGGTCATTGTCGATGAAGAGCAGCATTTTGGGGTTGCCCATAAAGAGCGGTTGAAAGAAATGCGCGCCGCCGTGCATGTCTTGACGCTGTCGGCCACCCCCATTCCACGCACACTGCAACTGGCTTTGACCGGCGTGCGGGAATTGTCCTTGATTGCCACACCGCCTGTAGATCGTTTGGCCGTGCGCAGTTTCGTGACGCCCTTTGATCCCCTGATCATTCGTGAAGCCTTGTTGCGCGAACGCTATCGCGGCGGGCAGTCTTTTTATGTGTGCCCGCGCATCGAGGATATTGCCGAGGCGCGTGATTTTCTGGCGCGCGAAGTGCCGGAAGCCAAAGTGGCGGTCGCGCATGGACAAATGCCTGCCAGTGAGCTTGAAAATGTCATGACGGCTTTTTACGAGGGCCAATATGATGTCTTGCTGTCAACGGCCATTGTGGAATCGGGCCTTGATATTCCCACCGCCAATACCTTGATTGTGCATCGGGCTGATATGTTTGGTCTGGCGCAACTTTATCAATTGCGCGGGCGCGTGGGCCGTTCGAAATTGCGCGCTTATGCCTTGTTTACAGTGCCTGCGGAAAAGCCTGTCACCGATCAGGCCGAAAAGCGGTTGAAAGTGTTGCAATCGCTCGAAGGCTTGGGGGCAGGCTTCATGCTCGCCTCCCATGATCTTGATTTGCGCGGCGCAGGCAATTTGCTGGGCGATGAGCAATCGGGCCATATCAAAGAAGTGGGCTATGAGCTTTATCAGAAAATGCTGGAAGAGGCGGTTGCTGCCTTGAAAGCGGGCATTGCCGATGATGAAGAAATTTCCGATACGCAATGGTCGCCCACCATCACCATCGGCACGCCGGTGGTGATCCCCGAACATTATGTGCCGGATCTGAGTTTGCGCTTGAGCCTTTACAAGCGTCTGTCCACCATGGACGAGGATGCGGAGATCGAAGCCTTTGCGGCGGAATTGGTGGATCGCTTCGGATCCATGCCCGACGAGGTCGAGCAATTGCTGGCGCTGGTGCGTGTCAAGGCGCTGTGTCGCCGCGCCAATGTCGATCGTTTGGAGGCCGGACCGCGCGGCATCATTGTGTCTTTCCGCGACAATGCTTTTGCGCAACCCGAGGTCTTGATGCGCTTTTTGCAAAAGCAAGGCTCGCTTGCCAAAGTAAGGCCGGATATGAAAATCGTCTTCATGGATGATTTGCCCAAACCCGCCGCGCGCCTGAAAGCCTCAAGCCGCCTGCTCAAGCAACTTGTGAAGCTGGCCGAAGAGCCGCAGGGGTAATATTTTCAATGAGAGCCGCAGGGATTTTTTGGTGTAACGCGGTAGTGATATTTTTTTCAGTTTGAGTAAGCATGGATTGCCGCGCCGTCTTCGACGGCTCGCAATGACGGGTGGTTGGGTGTAAAGGCCTAATAGCCTAATAGCCTAATAGCCTAAAAGCCCCCAATGAAAAGGCGGGCAATTCGTCTCACATCTTGTCGTCTTCATCCTGATGTAACACGGCCAGGGCTTCATCAAGCGCCTGCACCACGGTTTCAACGGGATGCGCGCCTTGCACCGCCACTTTCGAGGCGAAGATAAAACAAGGCACGCCTTGAATTCCCATTTGCTGCGCTTGCAAGATTTCGATGGTGACTTCTTCGCGCGCCTCGGTGCTGCCCAGCAATTTGGCGACGCCGTCACGGCGCATGCCCGCTCTGTCGGCGATGTCGAGCAAAACGCCATGATCGCCGATATCCCGACCGTCAATGAAATAGGCCTCGAACAGGCCTTCAACCACATCGTCCGCCAAGCCGACCTCACTCGCCCAACGGATCAGGCGATGGGCGTTGAATGTATTGGGCGAGCGGTCAATGCCAACGAAATTAAAAGCAATGCCGTCTTCCAAACCTTGGGCTGTGATGCGCTGATGCATGGCAACGATTTGCTGCGGGTCGCCGAATTTCCGCAAGAGATAATCCTGCCGGTCGATGCCCTCAGGCGGT
>Ga0209085_1001923_pt1 | contig 12293 bp, 17 predicted proteins | sample C_131016_EF_Meta_FD_187310 | JGI IMG/M metagenome (GOLD analysis project Ga0209085, IMG submission 187310) | Freshwater microbial communities from Lake Croche, Canada to study carbon cycling - C_131016_EF_MetaG (SPAdes) (version 2) | ecosystem: Environmental > Aquatic > Freshwater > Lake...
AGCCAGTGCGGACGCACGCCCTCGCGGAGTACCGCGCTGCCTGCCAGGAGTTCGTGCGCCGCAGTCAGCCTCGGCCGGACTTCGTCATCGTCTTCGATGCCGACGCCTGGGGCGGCTGGAGCGTAGACGGTGTCGCGACGAGCGTGGCGCGGATGCTCCGCGACCCGAGCTGGTACGGGCTCGCGTCGTACTCATGGGCCGGCGTCCCCGGCGGTGCGATCCACTACGACGCCTTTGCCGGCCGGCTGAATCACTGGCAGCGTCGCGACCAAACGTGGTGGCATCACTGGCATCCGCCGGTCGGGTCGCCGCCTGTCGAGTGCCGCTCCGCGTTTGGTCAGCTCGCGGTGTATCGTGCAAGGCACTGGCTTCACGGTACATACACCGGCGAGGACTGCGAGCACGTGTGTCTGCATCGCAGCATCGCGGCGAAGTGGACGCGGAAGCGATTCGGGCTCAATCCTTCAAGTCGCTGCGTGTCGTTCTGGCATCCGCAGGAGGCCGCAGATGGCGGGCGACACGTCGAGGATTGACATCCAGACGCTCAAGCTGCAGTGGTCGAGTCACTCGAGCTACGCGGCGATCTGCACGTACTGGACCGTGACTCGCGATCAGCTGATCCGACTGCGGTGCGTCCTACCGCTGCCTGCCAGGCACGACCGGAAGCTCCGCCACCGTCCGCAACGAGCCTCTCCACCGTCGGCCGCCGAGATCGCCGCCAGCGAGGCCTCGCTCGAGCTCGCTCCGGCGATTGCAGCCCGCGTGACCTGTGTCCAGGCACTCTGGGACGATCGGACGCGTGCCGAGCGACACGTCCTCAAGCCGACCATGTGGCGTGTTCACGAGGTCAGCGACATCGAAATGGAGGACGCCGGTGACGGTGATCATGGGGAGGACAGCCTGTGAGCGATGCGGCAATGGCGAGGATCGTGATCGACTTCGGCAGGCGGTACGTGACGATCTACCGCTGTGACGGCACGGGCGTGGTCCGCGAGGAGGAGCAATTCAAGCTCCCCAGAGTGTTCGCCAAGGGCGAGGCGATTGCGTTTTCAGAGGATGCCTTCAATCTGCTCTACGCGATGGTGGATGGCGAGGCGAATCCGCAGTCTGCAAGAGGGGAGGAGCGAGCGTCAGACTGAGGGGAGGAGGACTCCAACGATGACGACGCCCAACTACGCCGCAACCGCCGACGAATACCAGAAGTACGGCGCGAATCTCAACATCTGGCAGCAGCTGCAGCTCCTCTCGGCGTGGTCGCCGCTGATCGGCTACGGGCAGCGATTCATCAACGAGCCCGACTCGTATCGCAAGGCGCTGATCGTCAGCGACGCGATGGAGTGGCTGGCTGCGAAGACCGACGCCCAGGTGGACGACGAGCTGGTGCAGCACGTGGCCGCGATCCTGAAGACGCACGAAGGCGAGGCGCTCGTGCGCTGGTGTCTGGCGAAAGTGGAATCCGCCACATGAGTCATCATGACGCGATCATACGCACCCTCTGTCTCGTTGCAGCGGCTGTTCTCGCTGCTGCGCCGCACTGGGATCAAATCCGCGCTGCGGCCGCCAGCGCCGCCGAAGGCATCCGAGGCCGAGCAGGCTCGTTGATGCACGGCGCGGCGGTGCTGCTGCTCGTCGCCGCCGCGGTGTTTGCACGTGTCCCTACGCTGCCGATCAGCACGAGTCAGATCACCGTGGAGACGCCGAGCGTGGAGTGGCAGGGCAAGGTGGCAGGCGTAGCGTTGGCGCTCGCGAACGCGAATGCCGTGGAGCGTGCGATCTGGGCGTCCGTCTGGACGAAGGCTGCGGACGTCGTCATCGCGCCGGAAGGCACAGAGACGATTTTCTCGGACACGCGGTCGCTGCGTGGCTTCACGGTGCTGTCGCTCGACATTGCCTGGCGGCGTCTCGGCGGTAAGACGCCGGGCGAATATCCCGGCCTCCGCGAGGCTGTCGAAAAGATTCTCGGCGACTCGATCGGCATGGAGATCCAGGTGGTGACGCCGGAGATGCGTCGCGTCTACGCGGACGCGTGCAGGGCGATCGCGTGGGCCGGCATCGGGAGGGGCTAGGATCATGGCCGACTTCCTTCCGCTCACCGGATACGTGCCGGATCGTGCCGGCACAGACGCGTTCCTGTCGTCACTGCCGCGGCCGACGTTATCGCAGGCAGGCCCGGATCTCGTCCTCGACGAGAAGAAGGACGTGTTTCTCGGCTCGTATCTGCTCGCCTGCGATCCCGCCTGGAAGCGCGGCGCACAGAAGATCGGCAGCTGCGTCGGCTGGGGCTGGAGCCTCTCGGTGGACATCCTCGCCGCCTGCGACGTCCACCTGCGGCACGAGGCCGAAAGCTATGGCGGCCGCGTCCTCGAGGCGAGCGTCTACGGATTCAGCCGCGTGGAAGTCCGCGGCGGTCGCAACACGGGTGGCGACGGCTCCTACGGCGGCGCGGCTGCGAAGGCCGTCACGAAGTTCGGCACACTGCACTACGGCCAGAACTACAACGGAACGACGTTCACCGACAACAGCGGTACTCGCGAGAAGGAATGGGGCCGCGACGGCGTCCCGGACGTCCTGGAGCCGTTTGCGGCCAAGCACAAGGTGTCGAGCGTGGCCTTGGTCAAGGACTTTGAGTCGGCCGCGAGGGCGATTCAAAACGGCTATCCGGTGGCAGTGTGCTCGATGCGTGGATTCTCAATGACGCTGCGTGATGGGTACTTGAGCCCGACGGGCCAGTGGTCTCATTGCATGATGTTCGCGGCGATCCGCTGGAAGCCAAGACCCGCGCTTCTGTGCGTGAATAGCTGGGCGGACTGCTACTCGGGAACGTATGACCTCAAGCTCCCGCCACAGTTTCAGCGGTGTGCCGGGTGGGTCGAGGCGAATGTCTGCACCACGATGCTCGCCGGCGAGGACTCGTTCGCGCTCAGCGGGTACGCAGGATTTCCACCGCGGACGCTCACGGATTGGACGGGGGTGACGCTATGAGGTGCTCGCGTGTTCTGTTGATCCTCGTTCCGATGATCTTCACGTTCGCAGGATGCGTCGAAGACGGCAGTAGGCCGGACATCATCGCCGATCTCGCCTGTGAGACGGCGGCAATGACGATTCGGCTGCGTGGCGAAATGGCTCCGGCCCCGAAGTCGGACGTCTGCGAACGATGCAGCGGCCTCGGCACGATCGGAGATGGTGCAGCGATCAAGATCACGTGTCCCGACTGCAAGGGAACAGGGAAGCGCTAGCATGACGCTCGACGACCTCAGAGATCGAGTGTGGGACTCGCTGCCGCCGCTGCGAAAGCGGCTCGCGGGCCGCGCGTCTGTCGATGCCTTGGTCACGATGGCGGTGAAGCACTGGGAGGGCGAGTTCCTCAGCGCCTGCCGCGGTGCTGACGAACAGGGTCTCTACGTGCGGACATTCGCTCGCAAGCTTGAGCGGCTCTGCCACGCGAGGAGCGGCAAAGGTCCGCAGGAGTTCGGATTCATCTGGATGTTCCTGCTGCAGGCGGTCGCCGTGGCAGCGATCCAGTGGCTCGTGAATTGGTGGCTCGAGCGAAACGTCCACCGGGTACTGATGGCAGGCTGGCAGCAGGAGCTGACGTGACAACTATGTCTGACGACGTCAAAGAGACGCTGTTCTCAATCATCGAGCGTTGGGGCTTCCCGACGCTGGTCGCCATTGCGTTCGGGTGGACCCTTCGCCAGGACGTGCTGCTGCCACTCGTCCACGCTCACACTCAGTTCCTCGAGCAGTTGGGCGACACGCAAAAGGAAATCTCGTTGGCGATTGGAGAGCAGACACGACTGCTCTACGCGTTGCAGCCAAGGGCGAAGATCGAGACCACGGCAGTGCCGCACGACGCGCCGCCGCATAACTAAACGCCCACAGAGCGTCTCTCATGCCTAGTCTGAACAGCAAGCTGGCGACGAGCATCGTCACCAATCGCACGGCGCTGTCGCTGGCAACGACGTCGGCGACGCAGGTCGTCAGCAACGCTGGTGGCAGCAACAAAGTTTTTTTGATGCAGTCCGTGACAATTGCAAATACCGACGCATCGAATGCAGTCACCGTGACGCTCGCACTGTACAAGGACGCCACGAACAGCGGCACTGCCTACGAGCTGGTATCCAATTTCAGCGTGCCGGCCGGCAGCAGCCTCGTTGCCCTGGAAAAAGCACAGGGCGTGACGGTGCTGCAGAATCAATCGCTCTACGTCACGGCCGGAACTTCGAGCAAGCTCAAGGTCTTCGCGAGCTGGGAAGAGGTCTACACACCGACCCCGGTAACGATTCCGGGCCAGGTCACAGGCCTGACGGCGACGTCCGGTGTCGATCAGATCGCGCTGTCATGGACGGCGCCGACGGACGATGGCAACGGAGCGCTGAGTTACATCGTTGAGTCGAGCACGAATGGCGGCGCGAGCTTCGCGACTGAGAAGACAGTCTCCGGCACTTCGACGACAGTGACAGGCTACAGTTCAGGCACGTCGCTCATCTTCCGCGTTGCCGCAATCAATTCCGCCGGTATGGGCGCGTATTCGACGGCGACGGACAGCGTGGAGTATCGAATGAAGCTCTACTGGACCGTCACGACGAATGACAGCAACGCCTACTTCATCGGCAGCGGCAACAACACGGCGAATGTGGATGCAAACCTGGGTAAGTTGTCTCTCTACGAGTATCGGGGCTTCCGTGGAGTTCTGACGTCACAGGTGGCAGGAACTCTCACAGTTACTGGCAGTGCTTATGGTGAATTGATGAGTGGTAGCGTTGACTTTGGTCAGACGCAGATGAACTTCAATAAGTTTGAAACCAAGAGTGTTTCCGTCGTCATCACAGCAGGCCAGCAAATCACCGTAGGCCTATTTGGCAGAAAAACGTATCTCTACGATGTATCAAGCATTGGTGTGTCATTTGAACTCAGCTAGTTGAGGAGATTCCTGCGATGAGTAATCCGAACATCCAGAACGCAACGAGCATCGTCTTCAACAACGCTGCGACGTCGCTGACGACGACTGCTGCCGTGCAGCTGATCAGTAACTCATCGGCAAGCGGCAAAGTGTTCATGGTCGATGGGATCAACATCGCGAATACGGACACCGTCAATGCGGTGACGGTCAGCGTCGCCACCTACACCGCGGCGACGAACACGGGCACGGCCTACGAGCTGTGCAGCACGGTCAGCATCCCGGCGAATGCGTCGCTGATCGTCGTGGACAAGAGCCAGGGCGTCAGCTTGCTTGAGGCGCAGTCGATCTACGTCACGGCCGGGACGGCGAGCAAATTGAAGGTCAACGCAAGCTGGAAGGAACTCTCGTAATGCGTTTTATTCCGCCATCCATACCGTGGTCATCTGTGCCATCGTCCGAGACGGCGACGGGATCTGTGGGGCAGATCGCCTACGATTCGCAGTACCAGTACCACTGCGTGGCTACCAATCTGTGGCGTCGTACTCCGCTCGCGCCGTGGTTGCCAGTGACATCCGGCCTGCTGATGCGACTAGACACCAGCGTCGGCGTCTCGCTGTATCAGTCGAACGGCGGCTCGCTTGCGGCATCAACTGACAACCCAGTTGGCTACTGGACAGACACTAGCGGCCTGGGAAATAACGCTACGCAAGCCACCAGCGGATTGCGGCCGCTTCTGAAACTCAATAGCCAGAACGGACGGCCCGGTATTCAGACCGATGGCGTAGACGATTACTTTGTCGCCACCGTTTCTGGATTCAACACGCTTGCGGCAACGACAATCGTTCTTGTCGCCAAAACACAAAATGCGACATCACCAAACACGGAGGTAGGCAGATTTTTCTCATATGGCAACTTCGGAACTGCATCCGGTTCATATCCGAGCAATCGCGGATTTTTCTTGGCTCACTCAACGGGCGCGCTGACTGATGAAACGATTGTCATTGGAGTTGTAGATCCCGGATCAGGCAACGGACGTTTGGGATCAAGTTCCTATTCTCGTGGCGCAAACACAGCGCAAGTGATTACTACGATATTTGCCAACTCGGGCGCACAACTGTTCGCAAACAACTCTGCGGTGTCTCTGAATCTTGCACAATCTGGGTATTCCGCATCTACGCCATGCGGGCCAGCAGACGTGGCCTATACAGCCGACAATGACATCTATTTCAACATCAGTCGATCAAACGGCTCTCTTGGTAGTCCCAACACCCAAGTGACATACCATGAGATTTTGGTCTACAACCGCGCCTTGACCTCCGACGAGCGCACGAGCCTGTGGAATTATCTATCGGCTAAGTGGGGAATCTCGTGAAGTCTTTGCTCCTAGACCTCATCGTCACCAGCGGCGTGACCGCCGTACTGCTATGGCACTGGTCGGCGCTGATTCCTCGCGTGATGGCAGCCGTGCAGCCGGTCGCCGCCGCCGTGTGGCAGAGACGGCGGGAGATTGATGAGCTCGAGGAGAGAGGGGTGGAGGTGCGGTGATGTTAGTCCTGACCATCCTCCGAGCAGCTGCTGGCGCCGCGCTCGGTGCATGGCTGGCCGTCTCGATCATCGGGACTGAGATTGACGTCATGATTCACGTGCCGAGCCTCGAGCGAACGATGGCGAAGGATCCTGTCTACGGCTACCTCTCGTGTCGCTGGTACGTCGAGTCGCTGTCGTACCTGGTGATTGTTGGAGGCAGCATCGGGGGTGCGATTGGAGCTAGGCTTCGCCTTCCTTCCGAGCGTCACTGGTGACCAATGCCGCAACGCATCGAGATCTTTCAGTTTGCGAGGGGAAGCCATAGGATCCGACGGGCGGAGTCGCGGCCGAACGCCTACCGGCGTGGCTACACCGACGCGCGGCATCGGGCCTGGCGGAAAGCCGTGCTCGAGCGTGACGGCTACGTCTGCCGGGACTGCGCACGGGTGTGCGGCAGCAAGGGCGAGGCCCACGCCGACCACATCATCCCGGTCAAGTCGCGGCCTGACTTGCGGTATGAAGTATCAAACGGTGCGTGCCGGTGTGCGTCGTGCCATCAGAAGAAGACGAATGCAGAGTCTCGCCAGATGAACTAGGCCGCGATACATTCCAGCTATCACATGGAGGTGATGATGGCGTGCAGAAAATGCGGGTCGGCGTGGACGACGATTCGTGGCGCAGACAGGGCTTCTTGCCCAGAGTGTTGCAAGCTCGCTCGATTCAAAGAGCGAAAGGCCGGGAGATACCAAGACCCGACTGTGCACAAGGTGTGCATGGTGTGCGGTGGGCAGTTTGCCGCTGTCGGCTTGGATGAGATACGGAAACGAAAGTGCTGCTCCAAGGAATGCCAGTCCGTTCGTCGCAAGGCGACTATACAGGCGAGCGTAGCGTCAAGGAGAGGAACTCTCAGCAAGCCGAGGGCAAAGAAGGCTCGTCCTCAGTGTGCGATGTGCGGCTCTGATGTCACGTCGAAGAACGGCCGGAAGTATTGCTCGACGCGCTGCTTTCATGAGGCAAGAAACGCAGGCATACAGGCATGGGACAGGAGCAAGATTGAAGAGGCTGCCAGAATGCGTCCCAGCAACGTGAGTAAGTCGCCACAAAGGCATGCGACTCTCGCAGGAGCGAAAGACATGAAGGCATTTCTGCGAAGCGTTTGCAGGATGTGGAATCGCGTAATAAAGAGGCAGCCCAGAGCTCCGGTTGCCATTGCTGCCAGTCGGTTTGCGTTTTTTGTTCGGCATGTCCCGAAGGTTCTTTCATGCAAACTATGCGGAGTGCAGTGCATCAAGCCTACCTGCTGGAAGTTGCCGCATTGCTCCTTGGAGTGTGCGAGGAAGGATTGCGCAGATGCTGCGTGCACGCGATGCAGAAAGCACATGAAGGTGCATTTCCTTGGTGGAAATGCTGAAAGCAGAAAGGCGAGGCCCATGTGTTGGCGTTGCGTCATCAAGACGCACCCGAGCCAAAAGGGCAAGAGAGGCCACAAAGGTAGGTGCAAGAAGTTTGGCGTGCCTTATGACTCAAGCATTAGGCCGCACCTTGTGTTTGAGCGAGATAACTACTTGTGCCACTTGTGCAACAGGAAGACGCTGCCTCGCGTTGTGATCAATGGGAATGTCCCGCACCCAAGGTCGCCAACAATAGACCACCATCCATACCCGCTCAGTGCTGGCATCTTGGGTCACGAATGGGATAATGTCAGGTGTGCATGTTGGGAGTGCAATGTGCGCAAAGGCGCGGCATGGTCTGGGCAGACGCTGCTATTTCGTTGATACCCCGCGGGAAAACGCAGGAATACGCCATACCCCCTCGCGAGAGGAATGACTGTCTAGGGAAAACCAACAGTGCTGACCCTCGCGTGCGTGACGAAATAGCCCGTTCGTTTTTGCTTAGGAAAACAGCAGTGGCAACCCGCGGCCGCAAGCCAAAGCCGGTCGAACTCAAGATCCTCGAAGGCACCCTCCGTGGCGTGCCGAAGCGTCAGCCGAGTGCTCCACCAGGTGCACCGTCGATGCCAACGCGGCTGTCGGCCGATCCGCTTGCGGTCGCGAAGTGGCAGGAGCTGGTGCCGATCCTGCTTCAGATGCAGGTGCTCACGCTCGGCGACGGTGAGGCACTCGCCACGCTGTGCGAGGTGCACGCGGCGGCACAGGCGTGCCTCCTCGAACTCCGCTCCTCTGGACCGGTCATGCACACTGATCTCGGCGGCGTGAAGCCGAATCCTGCCGGCTCGCTCTATAAGGGGCTCGTCGGCCTGCAGTCGTCGCTGATGACCGAATTCGGCCTGACACCGTCATCGAGGGTGCGACTTGGGACGAAGCAGGAAAAGCCCGCCGACGAACTCGAAGACTTCTTCGCCCGCCATCACAGCGGCTGAAGACGCCGGCGTCCTGGCGAAGATCGACGAGTCACGAGCCGGCCAGGTGTTCGACTTCTTCCAGAGCATCCTGCGTCACAGCAAGGGGCAGGCGGCCGGTCAGGCGTTCACGCTGATGCCGTGGCAGCAGCACGTCCTCGGCAATCTGTTTGGCCGCGTGAAATCCGACCACTCGCGGCAGTACCGCGTCGGATACATCGAACTTCCGAAGAAGCAGGGCAAGTCCACGACGCTCGCTGGCATCGCCCTCTACGGTCTGGTGGCGGACGGCGAGCCGGGCGCGGAGATCTACGGCGCGGCCTGCGACCGCGAACAGGCCGGCATCATCTACCGTGAGGCGGCGTCGATGGTCCGCTCGTCGCCGGCATTGTCTCGCCGCCTCGAGGTCATCGACTCGCGAAAGACGATCATCGATCGGAAGACGAACTCGTTCTACCGCGTTCTGAGTGCTGACGCGTTCCGGGCCGAGGGTCTGAACATCCACATGCTCCTCTTCGACGAGCTGCACGCCCAGCGTGATCGTCGCTTGTGGGACGCACTCCGATACGGCGGTGCGGCCCGCCGGCAGCCGCTGATCCTATCGATCACGACGGCCGGCTACGACCGCAGGAGCATCTGCTGGGAGCAGCACACCTACGCCGAGAAGTGCATCGCCGATCCTGCCTACGACCCGAACTTCTTCGGCTGCATCTACGCGGCCCCGACCGACTGTGCGGCGGACGGCTCGTGGAAGGAGCCTCGCGTCTGGAAGATCGCCAATCCGTCGATCGGCCAGACGATCACCGAGGAGTCGTTCGCCGCGGACGCCCGCGAGGCCGAGCAGTCGCCGACCAAGCTGAACGCCTTTCTCCGCTATCGACTCAACGTCTGGACAACGCAGGACACGCGATTCTTCAAGCCGGATGCCTGGGCGGCGTGCGGCCAGCCGCTCCGCGAGTTCGGCGACCGGCCGGTCTACGCGGGCCTCGACCTGGCGAGCACCTACGACCTCTCCGCCCTCGTGCTCGTCTGCCCGGACCCGTCGGACAACTCGCTCGACATCCTTCCGTTCTTCTGGATTCCCGAGGTGAACGCCGTGGAACGGTCCCAGCGTGACAGGGTGGACTACCTGTCGTGGATCCGCGACGGCCACATCCGCGTCACCGACGGCAACGTGACCGACTACACCGTGCTCCACCGTGACATCGTGCAGATCTGCGATCAGTATCGCGTGCGAAAACTGGCCGTCGATCTCAAGTTCAACGGCCAAATGCTCGCCAATATGCTGCAAGGGGATGGCGTCGATGTGATCGGATACCCACAGGGAGGCCGCGCGATGTCGGCCCCTCTGCGATCGCTTGAAAATCTCGTGCTCGCCGGCAAGGCCCGGCACGCGGGACATCCGGTGCTCGCGTGGAACGCGTCGAATTGTGCCGTCGCTGAAGATCGTCACGGCAACGTCTACCCGAGCAAGGCGAGCAGTACCGAGCGAATCGACGGCATCGTGGCGACGTGCGAGGGCATCGCCTGCTGGATGGGCGCCGAACAGCAGTCGAGCGGGACACCCGAGATCTTCTTCCTATGATCGCGAAGACCGAGCAGCATCGGATTCTGTGGCTCCCAGGCGAGGAGCGGATGTGGGACGAAGACGCTGGCAGTCGCTCGTCGGCCGGCGTGCGGATCACGCCTGACAACGCGCTGATGGTCTCGACGGTGTTCGCCTGCGTTCGCGTGCTCGCGGAGGCGGTGGCGACGCCGAGCCTGCACGTGCTCGAGCGGATGGCTGACGGGAGCCGGCGTCGAGCCGTCGAGCTGCCGCTCTACCGGAAACTGAATCTCCAGCCCAACGGCTGGCAGACGTCGTTCGAGTGGCGTTGCCAGCTGATGCTGCATCTGTGCCTGTACAACGAGGCGTACTGCGAGATCATTCCCGGCCCGTCCGGGGCGGTCGATCAGCTCGTGGTGCTCCATCCGTCGCGGATGAAGAGCGAGCGGCTAGAGAACGGCCGGCTGCGGTACAAGTACCGCGAAGCTAACGGCATGGAGACCGTCTACTCGCAGGAGCAGATCCTCGCGATCCGCGGCCTGTCGGAGGACGGCATCCACGGCCTGTCGCCCGTCGAGACGTGTAAGGACGCGATCGCCCTGGCCCGTGCCTATGAGCTGCACGGGGCGCGGTACTTCGCGGCCGGCGCTCGGCCCGGATTCGTGCTCTCGACCGAAGGCAACCTCAACGCCGAGGCCCGCGAGACGCTCGCCAATCAGTGGGACCGCAAGCACGCCGGAGTGGGAAATTCCCACCGCACCGCCGTCCTCACGGGCGGCCTCAAGCCCTACGAGCTGCCGCAGAACAGCAACACCGACAGCCAGTGGCTCGAGGGCCGGCGTTTTCAGATCGCCGAGATCTGCCGCCTCTGGCGCGTGCCGATGGCGAAGATCCAGAGCGACGCTCAAGTGCCGCCGGCGAATCTCGAGCAGGCGTCGCAGGAGTTCTTGACCGACACGATCATGCCGTGGCTGCGGCGTTTCGAGTCGGCGTTCACCCGCGACCTGATCGTCGAGGACGACCGCTACGAGGCGGCGTTCGATACCCGATTCATGCTGCGTGCGGACTCCGCGAGCCGCGCGACGCTCTACCGTCAGCTCTGGGATCTCGGCGTCTACTCGACCAACGACATCCGCGCCGAAGAGGGGCTCAATCCCGTGGACGGTGGCGACGTCCGCTACCGGCCGCTCAACATGGGAACGCTCGGCCAGGACGCGACCGCGGCTGATGTGCTGGCTCAGCAGCTGCCCGGCAGCGGCATCGACGGCCAGGCGGTCGCCGGCGGGCTGGCCGCTGCCGCGGGCGGTGTGCAGGCAGCGGCCCCCGAGGCCGCGGGGCCGTCCGCCGCCGACGTGTCGCTCAACGGCGCTCAGATCACGGGGCTGATCACGATCATCTCCCAGGTGCCGGCCGGCATCGTGACGAAGGACGGGGCGGCCGCCCTCATCGCCGCGTCGTTCCCCAGCATCTCACCGCAGCAGATCACAGCGATCCTCGCGGGCGTGGCCGACGCCGGGACGGCCGCACCGCCGGCCGTCCCGGCTCGCTCGCTCGAGGACCGCGCTAGGCCCGGCACGGTGGCCGAAGGCGACTTCGTCTCGTGGGATTCCGCCGGCGGCCGGGCTCGCGGCCGCATCGACTACGTCATGGGCGACGGAACGCTCGACGTGTTGGGGACCGACTTCAAGATTGATTCCACCGAGGACGACCCGGCCGCACTGATCACGGTCTACCAGGAGGTGTCTGGTGGCTGGAGACCGACTGACACGCAGGTCGGCCACAAGGTCGCGACGCTCGTGAAGATCGACCCACTGCCAGAGCCGCCGACACCGGCGGCCACCCGGTCGCTCGCCGAACTGCGTGCAATGACGATCAGCATCGACTTCGACAAGACGTTCGCCGCCGATCCGCAGCTGTGGGGCGAGTTCGCTCGTCAGGCAGTCGCCGATGGGAATCGT
>Ga0209085_1001926_pt1 | contig 12279 bp, 22 predicted proteins | sample C_131016_EF_Meta_FD_187310 | JGI IMG/M metagenome (GOLD analysis project Ga0209085, IMG submission 187310) | Freshwater microbial communities from Lake Croche, Canada to study carbon cycling - C_131016_EF_MetaG (SPAdes) (version 2) | ecosystem: Environmental > Aquatic > Freshwater > Lake...
GAGAAGGAGTCCTATCCCAACAGAGTAAGGGACTACTCACCTTACTCTGCTCTGCCCCTGATGGGTTACACCTATGTGTGAATACCCCCCACCCTTAAAGCCCGCCGAGCCCCCGAATTGACGAGGTGAGACGAACTAGCAGCTCTGGATTGGGTAAGACAGTGGCCTAAAAGTGGGGGTGTGATTTTTTTCACACTTGTGCTAAATAAGGCAGTGGCTTGAACTATCTATGATCATAGTTTTACTGGAGTAAAAATTGGCGGGGAGCTGTACAATCAGAATCTATGGATGACAAAGATCGTCTTAAGCAGTGGACTTGTGCTTTCTGTGGCAAGATCTACGTAGTATCGTCGCTAGCGAGGGGTTGTGAAGAAAAATGTCTAGACAAGATCACATAGGTCACAACATAGGTCCAGATGAGGCTAACAAGAAGCTCAATCTGGCTGCAGCTATGTATGGCTTCAAAGATCCTGCATTTCGTGATGAACCGGTTGATGATCCATCAGATGGTTACACCTCTGATAAATTTGGTGACGGGTGGGAACAGATGCCTGCTCCATCAACTGGTAAGCGGCGTAGAGCTAAATGGGTCGGCTATCATCGCGGTATGCAGATGTTAATAGTTGTATTTACATACGAACCTCGTAAGAAAGCTAGTCCAGGTACACAATTTAAAGCCGGTGATATAGAGCCTTGGGTTCGCTATGAAGATGTAGATCTAGAGATGTGGGAAGAGTTAAAGGGCTACCACTCGACTGGGGAATGGTTAAAATTCTCTGGTGTTGAAAATGGAAATTACTATAGAACTCGTCCAGGTGAGATAGACGAACTTACAGAGAAATATAAAGATTCTTTAAAAAGTTAATAAACTGCTATAATTAAAATATGGATAAGAAAATAAAGTTTATAGCTGCCTCAGATATGGTTTATGAAAATGATGATGCCCCTATCCCTGCATCTGCCGGCATACCTGAGTGGTATCGTCAATCTCCAACTACAAATTATGAAGGGGAGATCAAGTTTGGTCGGGATATGTCTACCATTAAGGCTTGTACTCCATTCTTAGATTCACTAACAGCTGGGTACTTTATAACTGCTCCGGATGACATTCATGTATCTACAAAGCCAGATGGTGAAAAAAACTTTACATATGTTGTACCTACAGATCATGACTTTGCTAGAGAGTTTGAAAATCGGACTGGATACCTACCAGTACCAGATGGATACCATAGACATGTTTGGCGGGCATCGCTATACCCTTGTGTAGAGACTCCAGAGGGGTACAGCACCCTATTCATACATCCTATCAATAGATTTGAGTTACCCTTTATAGCTATCTCTGCCATTGTAGATACAGATAAGCCACTTTCTGCAGTAGCTATATCATTTTTCATAAGAGAAGACTTTGAAGGAATAATCCCTAAAGGTACCCCGATGCTCCAAGTTATCCCATTTAAGAGAGATAATTGGAAATCAGAGGTAAAACCACCCTACTCTGAGAAAGAAGTAGGAGAAATTAACAAGGCTTTAACAAATGAAGGTAAACGGAATTATCTAAAGAAATACTGGCATAAAAAGACATATCGCTAATTTATAGACTATAATTATAATAGAGCTGCCAAACGGAGCTCATTTACTAGTTATCGTCTAAGGAGATAATTATGGCTAATATGCCCATGTCCGGAAATCCTAAAGACCCATTCAGAGATCGTTACCCAGATCCATGGTCTAAGGAATATCCAAAAATCCCAAAACCGGAAGTTCTAACAATCACATCCCTCTTTCCTCAGTTTAATCGCTGGGCAATCGGATTTGATCCAATGTTAGATACCTTCAAACAAGTAGCAGCTAATTCAAAGGCTGCTGGTTATCCCCCATATAACATCTACAAGAGTAAGGACACATACGTCCTAGAACTGGCTGTAGCAGGCTTTGCTAAGGAAGATATCAAAATCTCCGTACAAGAGCTTACACTGACCGTAGAAGGCGAATTAGGGGTACTACAGGAGGAAGCTATCCATAAGGGAATTGCAACCAGAGATTTCAAGCAAGACTTCGTATTAGCGGAGTATGTAATCGTCAAGGGTGCAGAGCTCAAGGATGGATTGCTACGCATTACACTTCAGCAGGAACTTCCAGAAGAGAAGAAAGCAAAGATTATTACAATTGCTTAACCCCTGCTATAATTAATATAGTGGCGATAGAACCATCACTGTAGTACGTAAGTACCGATCAAATGGCTATGTAGGAACAACACCTAAGCCTGACTAGGTCGCCATACAAAGTCAGGCATCTTTGATCTTTAGCTCAGCGGCAGAGCGGGGCACTGTTAATGCCTAGGTCCCTGGTTCGATCCCAGGAAGGTCAGCAAGATGTAGTTACACCAGTAACTGCCCGCCGAAAGTTTGGAAAATTATATGTTTGAATTTATATTAGGAATACTTATTGGTATGTATGGTACTTGGGTATGGTTGACTAAACAGTCACCTGCTGCAAGAGAGGTTGATCCTACAATGGTAGACATCTTATGCTATCACTGTGGGCGTATGTACAAAGCTGCCCCCGAAAACATGAGGGTGCCTAACTACTGCAACAACTGTAGGGATTAATATGCCAAAGTATGACTACAAATGCAACAAGTGTGGAATGACACAAGAGATTACCCGCGAGTTTGGTGAAGATCATGAACCAACTTGTTGTCAAGAGAGTATGAGTCGTGTTTGGTCCGCTACACCTGCTATATTTCGTGGTGGAGGCTGGGGAGGCAAGTAATGTCAGATAGATATCGGGCTAAGAGGTTTATGCCTTCCGTTGACCCAGATAACTACGCCGCCATTGCTGCTGCCCTAAGACATGACCGTGAGGCCAGTAGATTATGTGGCCCAGGCTATGAAGAGATTTACGCCCCTCAATCTGACCCTTTAAGGCCTAGAGCCCAGAAGTGCTGCTACAACCCCGCCACTGAAACGTTAGTTATTGTAATGACAGACCCCGGCGCCGGTGGTAGACCTAGATACAGTTGGATCCAGTATGATATGGTTATCCCAGAGATGTGGCAAGAACTAAAGTCCGGTACTTCTACAAATGAATTTGTTACACAAGCCTTAAATGGTTTTCCTTGGTTAACAACATCTTTTGGACAATTGCCGCGAACTCGTTCTGAGACATTTGAAATGGGTTTTCAAGAATACTTGTAATACACTAAGTCTCTACGAGAGGGTATGATGACAACGTTAGTAGCTATACAGGGTGACGGCTGGTCTGTTATTGGATGTGATAGTCGTGCATCTGATGAAGATGGTCGTTTTATGGATTTAGCAACACCTAAAGTTGTTGATAACAATGGTGTACTGATTGCCGTCTCTGGTGCATCCCGCGGTGGAAACATTACCCAATTTGGTTGGAAGCCACCAAAACCTCGTCTAAGTGAAAACCTAGATGTTTTTGTAACAACTCGTTTTATTCCGCAGATGCGTGAGGCTTTTATTAAAGCCGGTTATGATGCCAAAGATGATGGCGATGCCGCAGCTCATGACTCTAACCTTATAGTATCTATTCGTGGAGTTCTCTACCCAATCTTTGAAGACTACTCATGGGATCGTGAAGCCCGCAATGTTTACTACGCAGGTAGTGGCGGAGATGTTGCCCTTGGGGCACTAGAGGCCTTAGACTACTCTAAAGCTAAAAGCCCAGAAGCTGCAGAGAAAATCTTACGTAAAGCAGTAGAGATTGCCTGCAAGCACGATATTTATTCTGGTGGAAAGATTATTACACACATACAAATTGCCTAATCCTTAATACTATATTCCTGTCTCTAAGTGCACCGAGACGATAAACCCTCTATATAGAAAAAGGTAAAATAATGGCCGTAAATAATAATGGCAATTTGCTTGATACCTCAGGCAATGTTGCAGTAGATTTCGTATGGGGAAACTTCCCTATGCAACCAAATGATGATCGCACAGATGGAACAGCTGTTTCAGTTGTTGCTGCCGATGCATCTGAAAACAAGCAGTGGACCGGATACTCAGTGTATCCAAGTGCTCGCTTAAACCCGGGTTACGATAGCCATGCTATTGCAGAAGCAGAGTGGGCTAACTATCCTTCATTCATTGCAGCTGAACCTAACTACATGGTTTCAGCAGTATCGGGTGATGGAACAACAGTTACATACACATGTCAAAATTACTTCACTGGTGGAGAGACTGTAAATATTACTGGTCTTACTAATAATACTTACAACCTTTCATCAGCAACAGTTGTAAATCCAACTAAGACTTCATTCCAAGTTACTAACGCAGCAAACGCTGGAGTTATCACAGGTCAACTTGGTAAGGTTCAATCAACAACTGCCCTTACAGCAGCTGATGGTTTTGGAATTAACTCAGGTGTTCCATACATTCAAGTACCTTCAGTAATCGGTAAGACAACAGCTCTTGCTCTTGATGCTCTTAAGGATGCTGGTTACGAAACAGCTAATATCACAACAGCAGCTGGCGCAACAAACGCAGCTTCAACAATCACAGCAGTTTCACGTACAGGTACAGCAGCAACTATCACCTCATCAGGTGCTGGTGCAAAGTACCCAGTTGGAACAAAGATCACAGTTGCATCACTTGTATCACCAGATACTGCACTAAACGGTACTTGGACAGTTACAGCAGTTGCTACAAACACTGTTTCTTTTACAACAGTAACTTCAGGAACTCTATCAACATCCAGCCTTTCAGTTGCTGGACTCACAGGTGTTGCTGGAACAATCAAGACTCAGTCAACAGCTGCAAATACAGCTTCAGTCGCAACAACAGCTACAATCACAATCACACCGTTTGCAACAGCTTCATAAGCTTAAAGCAAATAAAAAGAGCCGGGAGTTCACGCTCCCGGCTTTTTGCTTTAGTGGGATACTAATCCCATGACCCACCCAAAGAAGAAACATCGCCAATTTAAACTAGGCATAAAAGATGCATCTGTTGTGGGCAGACTAGGTGGCGGGTATCCTGTATACGGATCATTAGACTGGTATCAGGATCTTTATGGTGTAGGATTGACCGGTGTAGGAAACTACAGCGGATCAAATATGGACTCAACATCAAGTCAGGGGACAGATAGCAATGACACAGGTAGCGGAGCAGCAACAGCAACTGGAGACGCAGCTGGAAGTTCAGGTGACGGGGCTGGTTCAGTGTGATTCTTGCTCTGCCAGAGCAATGATCGTATCAATTTTGCCTTACGGCGAACTATCTTTTTGTATGCACCATTATAATCAACACGCTCAAGCACTTACAGACCAGGGCGGAATTGCTAAACTTTTGTCTATAACGGAAGACTAGGATCGGAAATCACATGAATTTTGGCAAAGGCGGACAAAACATTGTTCAAGCCGGTAGCGGCGGCTCTAACGTATTTAGAGGTGCGGGCGGAAGTATTTTAGGAAAATTCCTTGATACTAAACTGCGCCGCCAAGACCGTGATTATGAGCGTGGTAAAGACTACGAAGCACGTAAAGATTTTGACGACTACAAATTAAAAAATAGACTGGTTGAAAAAGCCGTACAAGGCCCACTATCCTCAATGTTTTGGGAACATGCTATGGAAACACATGGTCCAGATCATCCAGATGTTGTTGCTGGAAATAAACAGGCTGATGAATTTGTACGACCAGAGTTTGCTAATCAAGTACTGCGTTATGGAGTAGTGTCTGGAAAACATGGTATAAATCCTGCTCAGACTCCAGCAAGTGTCACACAAGTTGCTGAATGGAAAAAATACAGAGATTCTAATCCAAAACTTGGTAGCAAAAAAACTGATAATAATGGTAACAAAGTAGATACATCTTCTGCTATTGCTTCATCTCCAGTTGGCGGCTTTAATCCAAAAGAATCAGACATTCAAGATTCTTTACGTACTAACAATAACCCAAACTACTTCCCATTTGAATCTACTGCAGGTTCTTCTGGAAACTTTAGCCCAAATAAATTTAATGACGACAATACCCCGGTCTATAGCGAAATAAACGCAGAAGAAGACAGGGCAAACGCTGCAAAAAATCCTTTTGATACAAAAGAAGGATACAAAGAACGTACGGCCCATCTAACAGATGGTATTAACGATGGTAAAGGCGGAAACAACTAATGGCTGGTCAATTTGACAAATTTGTAAAGATTCTTGGGACTGGATCAAAACCAGATCGTTTTAAAGGTGCCGTTGAGCGGGATCCAGAAACTAACAAGGTTACAAGAGTAAATCCAGATATGGTTGCTCCTATGGAGATTAACGTTAACTCAACTACTACAGATAACACAAACCGTTCATTACCAGCTAACGCTCCAAAAAAAGCTGCTGCTGATGCCGCAAGCAAGCAAGAAGCTGGAGTAAACTTCCACCGTAAATATTATGGCAGAAATTTACGTAAACGCCAAATTGCTGGACTTAATACTACAACTATGCGTCTTGATGAGTCTACCGGTGAAGCATATGATACAGAAGATGTTAAACCAACTCCTTCAGGCCGTGTTATGCCTACTCGTCAAGCTAACCCTAAATATTTAGCTGCCGATGCTCAAAGAGAAAATGAAGATAGGGCGGCACGCGATGCAGCAGATAGAGCACGTAATGTAGGAGAGCCAGACCCAACTGGTGAAAATGCATTTAATGCTAGTCAAATAAAACTTGATAAAAGTATACAAGGTAATAAAGCACGTAGACGTTCAGGATCAAGCTTACGTTCCCTAAATGGCGTTACCTACGACGTGATGGACCTTCGACACGAAGTTATGACTGCAAAAGGTGGGGCCGGAGATTTTGGTACTTACAAAGATGATCTTATAGCAGCTGGTAAATCTAGTGATGGTATTCCTGCAGCTACAACTTCTTCCACATCAACTTCAACAGTTAATTCAACCCCAACTGAATTTCCTGTAATGGGAGACCCAGTATTTAAAAAAGTAGATAAAATTACAGCTCGTAGAGGCGGCACTGTACATAGCGATAAAGCTGTACGGGATTTTGAAACAGAACATCCAGATTCAGATGCATCATCTACTGCTGCAGGTAAAACTCTTTCAGAAAAAAATAAAAAGAGTACTTTTCCAAAACCAGTTCAAAAAGTTAGAGAACAGATTACAGAACCTGCTACAGCAGTTGTAGAAGGCGATATTGCTGGAGCAGCTTATGAGCAAGTTCCAGATCCTAAGCGCCCAGGATATAGTATTGAAGGTCCAAATGTAGCTGCTGGATATGATGATCCAAATGATATTCGTAGCACAACTATGCGTGAAGTTCCTGCAGAAGGTCCTGCTAAGGTACTTGAGCACATACTAGTGGCTGCCCCAAGTCAACCTATACCATATGAAAAACCAACTGTAAATAAGCCAGGAAATGTAATTCCTCTAAGTGCAATAAATACACATGGAAATAGAGAAGCTGATAAAAAACAAGCTGAAAGAGAACGTAAACTTCATGTGAAAAATCAAACTGTACCTACTACTACTACAATTCTTGATCCAAATGAAAGGCCTGCTGCCGCTGTTGCTGGTCAAACACCTGAAAGATCTGCAATAGATGCTGCAATTCGTGAAGACCGTGTAGCATCACTTGCTGCTGAAGGTAAAGAAATGACTACTGTTGCCCCAGAAGTTATGGCTACAGCAAAAGGTCTTGGCCGAACTTCTATGTATAATCTTGATGAAGATTACATGAATAGCACAAGTTTTCTTGCTCACCCTGCTATTCAAAAAGCAACTGTTGCACATGCCTTAGGTGTTCACCATCTTCTAGGAACTGACAAAGATCTTCTACACGCATACTTAGGCGGTCGCCCTTTGATAGCAAAAGATCGTCTTGCGGCTGCATTTAAAGTTGTAGATCGCAATCGTCGTGGAAATCCTGAAAAGATTGAGGGAGAATTTAATTATTTGCGTGCAATGGTTCATGGAAGATCAAACCCAACAAAACTCTTGCGCGATATTAAACAAGGTAATAAAACTGATGTAGTAGTTAATGGTCAAAGTGTTACTCTTCCGGAAGGATCTAGCGAAAATCGTAATGTTACTCATGCAAAAGCATCTAAACTTACGGCAGCTCTTGGATCTATAGCCGCAACTCCTGTTGCTCCTCTTGCAGGAAGCAACCGTGTTGCTGTTCGCAATGTTGGACAACCTGAAGAAGATTCTGTAATTCGTGAGTTTAGCCCAGCAGAACTTCGCAATAAGGGGAGAGTTCCAAAGACAGATGATTCAAAGGGTCCTCACGTAACAGTAGATGCTTCTGGTCTTCGTCCAGGCGAAGCAAATACTAACAAGACTCTTAAAGAAGAAAAAGATTCCTAATGTCTCGCTCAGAGGTTTTTTCTTCTAAACCTCGTGAGGTTAAAGTCTTTAAAGACTTGCGCCATAATGCACGAGAGGCTGCAGAGTATCTAACAGGTCTTAAGCCTGATCAAGCTGATGACTCTCACGTTATCACACGCCAAAAATATGGTCGTGGTGCTAGTGGTGAATCGAGTAATTAATGGGACACTCTAACGATACTGTTTACACCAGTGGTGGAGAACTCAATGGCAAAGGTTTTCATAAATGGCATTGTCTAGGATGTTCTTGGACCCACCAAGAAATTGGTGGACGTAAAGAACAAAGTCGTGGGCAACGTAAAGCTGAAAACCATCGCTGCTATAATTCGGCTAATGATCCGTGGAAACAACGTAGGGACTTAGAATGAGTGAAAGCAGAAAAGAAGCGTTTAAATCTGCATTAAAAGGCGTTCACGTAACTGCTGCAGTAAACCCTGGATTTTATGATAAAACTGACGATATTATTGGGGCCTTAAAAAGTCATCAAACTCAATTTAGAAATATTGCCGTAAATATGTTTTCTAAGTCTGGTGTCTCACCAGATCAGATAAAGGGAATTAATAAAGTTGTTCTTCATGACAAAGACGCTTTAGCTCCGGGAACTAAGGCTGCTTACGTTAAAGAAGACTCTTCTCTACACGTAAACCTTAATGGTAAAAATGTAGCACAATCTGTTGCTCATGAAGTTGGTCACCATGTAAATGAACACCCTATGCTAGATGCCATAGAGAATCTGCACGGCAAAGGCAATCACAGTGCAATTTTACGTCGTGTAGGAGCAGGTGAAGCCGAAGCTGATCATTTTGCTTCCCCCAATGACGTTTCTAAAAATACTTATGTACATGCAGTAACTCAGCATTTAACAGGTATGTGTACAAAAACCCATGGAAGTTATTCCCATAAAATGCTTTCATATTTAGGACAGGGTTATTCAGATAGAATGAAGACCATTAACCCAGGAATTCATAAACAATTAACAGGAGAAAACTCAGATGGCAACTAAAAAGAAATCAGCTGCTTGGACTCGTAAAGAAGGACAAAACCCTAATGGCGGCTTAAATGCTAAAGGTCGCGCTTCTGCTAAAGCAGAGGGGCATAACCTTAAACCGCCTGTTAAAAAAGAAGAAGCAGCTAAATCTAAGAAGTCTGCTGCTCGTCGTAAATCTTATTGTGCACGTTCTGCTGGACAAGCTAAAATGTTTCCTAAGGCAGCTAAAGATCCAGATAGTCGTTTAAATAAAGCAAGAAGGGCATGGGATTGCTAATGAATGAGCAAGAAGAGTATGAAAAACGTAATGCACTACTAGCTAGCGGTAAATCAGTACATCATTTAGTAACACAACCTGGTGATGTAAGAGGCCGTAGATTTACCCCTGCTAAAAGAGACGCTAAAATTGACGGATTAAAAACTCCCGAAGAAGCAAGGCAACATTTAGAAAATGCCAAAAATGCTGGTGTTATGGCTTGTGATTGGGGATGCACTACAAAAGTTCAAAGTAGAGGGTGTTTTGGGCATGCACAGGCTAGGTGGGCTAAATAATGGCTAAGAAACAAGTTTGGGATACTCCAGATCCATCAAAGAAGGATAAGAAGCTTTCACCAGCTAAGAAGTCTGCTGCTAAAGCACGTGCTAAAGCTGCTGGTCGTCCATACCCTAATCTTATTGACAATATGGCTGTAGCAAAGAAAAAGAAAAAATAATGGCTACTAAGAAAAAAGAAGTAGCTGGCGGTAAAGAATACAAAGGCTCTGCTGCTAATGGCGGCCGTAAAATTATTGTTGAGCACTATAAAGATAAAGATGGTAATTGGAAAACTACCTCTAAGAATGCTGCTAAAGCTAAATATGAAAAGAAGCATGGCAAGCTACCTAAGGGAACTGACGTAGACCACAAAGATAACAACCACGATAACGACTCATCTAGTAATCTTCGCCCACTCAAGCATGGCAAGAATACTGCCAAGGAGAATAAGCGCAGAGCCGGTAAAAAATAATGGGTCGTAATAACAATGATTTTTATGAGTCAACTGGTATGCCACACCAAGACGTTGACTTAGACGCTTTTATGGCTAGATCAGCTGCTAGAGCAAAGATGACTCCGGAAGAACGAGAAAATCAAGAAATTCAAGAGTATTCAGAGAATTCTAAAACTTATTTAGCACATTTAAATAATCTTGCGGATAGGTTTAAAAAATCAGGTACTTATGGACAAATTAAAGATTTTCATGACGAACACATAAAGCTTGCCTCGGTACCTTGGCCAAAACCAGAAGCCTTAAATTTATCTGAAACTAGGGGTATATTAAGACCTTTTAATAAACGCATGGGGGCTACTTTAAATAAAGGTGATTTTAAGTACGTATCTTTAAACCATAACTCTTGTCCATTTTGCGATTATGTAGAAAACGGATATAACGATATGTACGAGACTCCAGAAGCTAAAGAAACTATGTCTAAAAGAATTGATCCCCCTAAATAAAAAAGGCCCCAGTTACGGGGCCTTTTCTATTTCTAAGTCTTAGGCCGAGGGTACTGCTTTTAACCAATATTGAACTACTCCGCCATACCTCTGATGTTTCTCCGCTTTCCACGCTGTCCAGTTTTCGCCCCCAGCAGACATTTTAAAGGCTACTTGGGCATTAGTTACTGGATCATATAGGTCATCGGCTGAACTAAGCTTATATTGGCTTACACGGGCTTTTAAAGGCCCATACAGGTTGATCTGAAAGATGCCATAAGAACTATCCCCCGTTTTGGCATTGCCATTATGGGATCTAGGATTTCCGTGGGATTCTTTCATAGCCACAGCCCAAGCAGTCTTTAAAGCTTGGCCTCTAAAGCCGGTTAGGCGTAAAAGGTCATAAAGCTGCTCTTGGGTAAGCTTATGTAGTTTGGAGTATTTCATAATGGGACTCACGCACATGGGAGTCACCTTCGCTTTAACAGCCTGAGCTGTTTGAGTGAACGTATTTGTTATGACCATTGTGAAGGCCATTACTATTACAAATAGTTTTCTTTTTCCATTAAAATTCACACTATCTCCTAGGCTAGAGGGCCAACCCGAATCTTTTACCTACTGTCACTAGATAAAAAATAGCTCAGCGTCTGTCTGCCGAGCTAGTTGCAACCCTTTTGTTTCGTTGTTAGTGTTAGGGAGGTTTAGTTCCCTATATCTATCCTAGCAGTAAATACAGGGTTGGTGCAACCCACAAACCCAAATATGGTGTAATATAGTTCACATAAATACTTAGAAAAAGGCGTAAATATGGCAAAAACAGTAAAATGTATGAATTGTAACGATGATGCCTATTATGGAGTTGACAATAAGGGCGCTAATTATCAAACATTTTGTAAAGAACACTTACCACTATTTTTAACAAAATTTGCAAACCCTGATGATCTTCACCCAATGATTAAAATAATCTCTAAGAATGTAAAATGAGAATCGTTCAGAGGGTAATAACAAAACAAGGGCACCCGGTACCATCTAGCTCCCATGCACCACGTGGTCCATTCCCACCAGAATTATTTATTGAGCCAGAAATTATTAGCGATTACATACCTTTTGATGAAGAACATTCACGTGGTGCCACAGCACAAACGGATTTTAAATCACCTAAGCTTTTTCGTTGTAAAGAGTGTGCCGTGATAGTATTAGAGCATGAAGTACCAGATCACTGGTGCGAGGAAACGGGCGAAATTAATGGCGAAGACTCATGACGTTGGGAAGTTTTATTGGCACCCAATGACCTACCCAGTAAAACCTCCAGTAGTGATAGAACGAGCAGAAACACAAGAAATTGAAGAACCATACCGTTTTGGTAAGGGTTGGTGTTTAAGATTTCCTCTAACAAGAAAGTCTGTTGTTATTGGTAAGTGGGTTAAATACTATACTGAAAGCCAAGCGTTAACTGTTGCAGTTAGCGGTC